>Ga0233426_10004419_pt1 | contig 10589 bp, 8 predicted proteins | sample SI_118_April2016_6_FD_179875 | JGI IMG/M metagenome (GOLD analysis project Ga0233426, IMG submission 179875) | Seawater microbial communities from Saanich Inlet, British Columbia, Canada - SI_118_April2016_10_MG | ecosystem: Environmental > Aquatic > Marine > Inlet | place: Canada: British... | reverse complement strand
GAGTTCGGGTGCTAACTACACTAGGCCAGAGTGTAGAAAGTGCAATAATGAACTTTCGCGCGTGAGGACCAAGATACGAAACACAGTAGCCCATCCTGCTTCAGACTACTCTTGTCCTATTTGTGGTAAAAATGAAGAAGAGTCTAAAGGGGCAGGAGGAGCTAATTGCGCAACTTGGGTTGTGGATCATGACCATACAACTGACGAGTTCAGAGGTTGGCTGTGTCATAGGTGTAACAGAGGTTTAGGCGCTTTTGCAGACAATACACAAAGATTAGAGAAAGCTATAACTTACCTAAGGAAGTATGAATGAACGATAACGAACCTCCAAAGAAGCAGACACGTTCCCGCCGCAAGACCACATACAAGGGTGCCTCTGTTAAACCTGTGTCAGGGATTATCCCTAAGACAGACAACCAAGGTAAACTTATCAACGCTATCAAGATGAGTAAACAGGTTCTGATCCTTGGCCCTGCAGGTACAGGTAAGACTTACGTTACTGCAACTTGTGCAGCAGACTTGTATACCTTGAAAGAGATCGACAAGATTGTCATCACACGTCCTCACGTAGCTGTTGGTAAGGATATTGGTTACTTACCGGGAACACTAGAAGAGAAGGCTCAACCTTGGGCTTTACCTGTTCTAGACGTATTGGTTAAACACCTTGGTAAAGGTGCGGTAGATACAGCCTTAAAGAACGGTAACATCGAAGTAGCTACCCTAGCTCTTATGCGGGGTCGTAGCTTTGAGAATGCTTTTATCATTGTAGATGAAGCACAGAACATCGAAGTGCCAGAAATCAAGATGCTCTTGACTCGTGTAGGAGAAGGGAGTACTATCGTTCTAAATGGGGATATTCAACAGTCGGATCTTAAGGGTACGTCTGGCCTAGCTAAGGTCATTCATCTTGCTAAGAAACACCTGCTGGATGTCCCTGTTGTCGAGTTCGGCGTAGACGATATTGTTCGTAGTGGTATCTGTGCTGAGTGGGTAAAGGTGTTCATGAAAGAAGGTCTCTAACATGAGATTAGAACAAGAAGCTGCAGCCTTCTCTGGAGGTAAGCAGACACAGTTTAAAGAAGGTATTCAGGAGTACCTTAAACCGTTAGTTAAGTACGTAGAGGACAATATCCACTCCTCAGAACAACGCGACGAGGCTCTTAAGAGTTTAACACTGTTCTCACTCTGGTCTCAGCACTGTGCAGAAACTCACGGTCTAAAATAATTAAGGGGAGCTTTGCGGCTCCCCCTTTTTGTTTAGAGTTGGTAGTCATCTTCCAACATATCTACGAAATCTATAAAGACATCTAATTCAGCGAAGCTTAAGTCTTTAAGATCACCTTCAACACCGTAATTCTGTTTAAGGTACTTCATAGCTTCTGTACGGACCTCCTTGCTACCTTTGTTACTCGCAACAGTGGCCAGTCGTAGGCGTCTACTCTCCGTACCATTACCCCCTTGAGAAACATCCTTACGAATACCTCTCTTTACATCCGATACAAGTGTCTTCAACATCTTGCGCCGTTTGTTTAGGTTAGCTTCCTTGAACTTTTCTGAGTCAAGAAGTCTTTGAGTCTGTCTCTCCAACTCAGGGGCAAGAACCTCGTTCAACATCCTGTCATAAGCAGGAATCTTCGTACGCTCAGATGACTGCCAAGGGTGCATTTCAGCCATTGAATAAACTTTCTCAGTAGATGTACGTCCCTGTTTAACATTGATACCAAAGATTCTAGCAAAAGGGTTAGCATCATAGATGTCGCCTTCCCTTGTAGCAACTCTAAGAGACTCACCAGTAATCGTGTCAGTCTTATCAATGAAAGCCTCTAGGATGTTGTCGAAGTACTTAGTAGAGGTTTGTGTAAAGGTCTCTAGACCACTATCAGCCTGACGCAGATCTTTAGCTACGTCATCCTCGGTGATAAAACCTACTACTCGGTTAACCGCATCTAGGGGACGGGCCACACCAGCTACAAGGTTACCTGTAACTTTAGCGAAGGCTTTCATGTCCACCCCACGTCCACCTTCACCTCCGTTAGAGAAAGCATCCATGATATTAAGTAGGTCGTTACTAAACTGAGCATCCTTGGCAAGTTGCCCTACAGCGAGTTGAGCTAACATTTCTTCGTTCAACTCTCTAGGAACAGTCTCTCCATTCATCTTGAGGTTAGTCCAACGAGCCGCTGCTAGATACATTGAAAGAGGGAAGGTGTTCTTGGCATCAATAATTGTTCCGCCCTGACCTTCCATTTCGTAGTAGGCTAGACCCTTTTCACGGCGTTCATTGTCATAAGCTGCCATAGTGAATAGAAAAGATGTACCCACCATTGAACGAGCAACGGCTTCACCTTCATCCATAAAGGTTCCGTCCAGTTTCTTATTCTTCATAAGCCTACCAATAGATCTCATACCAACTCCGCCAACAGCAAATGGAGACCACTTGTAGGAGTAGGCCAGTACGTTGTTGAAGAAACGACCAAACGGAAGGATTGTGCCTAGACCTGGTGTGTTTGATACACCCTCTACAATAGAAGCAGCCTTACGCAGTAGCTCAGGTGTTTCCTTAGTTGTGTAGTCTGTAGAGAATACTGACTCTAAAGTAGTCCCCAGAGCCTTAGACATAACTTTCTCGTCGATAATGCCTTCGTCACCTGCTCTCATAACCTCTTTTAAGGTCATGCCGTAGTCTAGACGAAGTCTCTTATCAATCTCTGACATAAACATTTGAGACTTAGTGAAGCTATCCTGAATACGAACACCAGTGATCTGGTTAGCTGCAACAGTTACAGCCTCAATCTTCTTATAGTATGGATCACTAGGATCAATGTTGAACTTGTTAGCACCAGAATCAATACCATCTGAAATAGTAGCAAACAGTTTCGTCTTTAGTTCTGCGTTCTGGTCTAGGAAATCCATATACGCATCGTGTGTGGTAAAGGGGTCCATCAGGTTAGCAATCTTTTGACCCTGTAAGGACATAAGAGCATTAGCTTTACGAAGAGACTCTTTACCTGCAGCAGTGGTAGTACCACCCTGCCCAAGACCTTTGATAACATACCCTGTTGCACCAAACAAATCAGCCATACTTTGACCTACAGCGAACTGGGAGTAACCTGCTACGTTCAATGCAGTAGTTGCTGGAGAGGATACGAGCAGACGCTTCCACACAGACTGACCGTAAGATAAAACGTCAGCCTTAGCTGCAGCCTTCTCTGATTCGATAGCCTCTTTAGAACCAGGCTCAAGCATACGGGCAGCAAGTGTCTCATTACTAGCCATAACTGACGTGTTCAACATCTTCTTTAACTGACCAAATGCGTTAAGGTTCTTACCTGCATCACTAGCAGTTTTAGCTAGGAAGTCAGATACAGACGTTTTATTACCTGCAAGATCCCCTAGAGTAAAACCTGCTAAAGGTTCAATCTTAGCGTTGATACGGGCTAGTTCCTCTTCAGGGAGGATCAGAGCTACGTTAGTGATTACGTCTGAGATAGTTGCCTTACGAGGCATTTTGTATCCACTGTCTACAAACAACTTAGCTAGACCAGAATTGTTGTCTTCACCAAACAAGATGTTCTTAACAAGGTGAACAGGCATAGCTTGATCGGACATTTCATTACCACGAGCAACCTTGGTAGCCCAGTCATCAACTTCCTTTGTGATAACTTTAGCAGCCTTCTTAGCATTCTTTTTGCTTACTGGTGGGGTGTTTACTGAAAGGACATCCTTCTCAGCACGTTCCAGAGGGTCCATTGCTGAGTCTAGTCCGCTAAGACCTTTACCCTTGCCACCGATCATAGAGAACACGCCGCCTACACCGCCCAGCGCTGCACTGAAACCTGTTTGTATTTTAGAGAAGTCTTCCTGTGCACCAGCTTGGATCATGACGTTCTGGGACTGCACATCCTGCATGACAGCCATAAGAGAGTCAGCAGCAACAGTCTGTTTAAGGGAACGAAAACTTGCTTCCTTGAATAGGTCTTCTTGAGCCTCTTTCATAGCAGACTTAGCAAGACCTCTACGACCCTGTTTGTAAGCCTCTTCAGATACTTTCTGAAAAACCTTTTCAGAAGCCTTAGTAGAAGCACCTGCATTGATGAAACGCTTAGCAGCTTCCACAGCCGCCCTGTTAGCCATTTCTTTAGCAGCTTCCTTGTTAGCGCCAGAACGCATGGCATTCCGTCCAGCAATTTTAACAGCCTCTTTGACTGCTTTCTTACCTGTAAGTTGAACACCTGCAGCACCTGCGCGACCCAGACCGCCTGTAACAAGACCAATGTAGTTAGAAGGGTCAGACACAAGAGCCTTCATGTAGTCGCCTACACCTTCAACCGCACCAAAGAAACCGTCATTGACGAACACGTTACCCATCTGGTCGTACAGTTGATAAGCGTTACCTGCTACCTTCTTCTTACGCTCATCAGCCTTGCTAATAAACCTAGCTTCAGCAGCGGTAGAAACCACGTTAGAGTTAAAGAATCTCATGTGTTGTACAAAGTCATCCACCACTTCTTCCTGTGATTTATCTTTGTAGTCTACGCCCTTACGTTCAATCATGTATTGTTTAATTGGTTCAAAGTTCTGATACTTAAGGAGGTCATCCTTTTTCAAGGTTGTCCCTTTATCAACTTGAAACTCTTCAGGGTTGTAGGAGGCGGAACCCCCACCTGTAAATTGTGAAGATAGGCTAGACATTACTTACCACCCTTTGCTGTAAGAGACTTTAGAACACTAGACGTTACTTTTTTAGCGCTCTCTTCTTCATCCTCATACTCAACCAAGGTTGCTAAGGGACTCATTCCTGCAAAGAATGCGTCATCTAGTTTGGCTAACTGTTCTGCTGTTATGTGGTATGTCTTAAGCTTACCTTTTATCTTCAGTTTGTAAGCAAGTTTACCTAATTTTCTTTTAGTTCTGATATTCTCAGAAGCATTGCCGATTAAGTCATCCACTTCATCACGGAAGTAAAAGTTCATACCACCCAGCTTAGAAACTGGAAGGTTTAAATCTTTACGTTCTTTTTTAGACATATCCTCCCATTCTTCACGAGTGTGCATGTCTGTGTATTTCTCATCTGCTTCACTGAAGATAGAGAAACCTCTCAAAGATTCTTCTGCAAGAGCTTTTTCATCTGCATCATAAGGCAATCGGGCAGGTTCTGTTTTTAGTTCAGTAACCTTTACGTCAGCTACAGATGCGTCTTCGGCTACAACAGGTTCTTCAATAACCTCGCCAGTACTCGTAACTGTTTTCACAACTCCGTCCTTAGGAACGGGTCTGTTGTAGGTCTCTGCGTAAGTTGCTGCTATAGACTCTAAACCATTAGCTTTAAAGAAAGCTTTCATAACACGGTTGTCAAAGAACGAAGACTTATAGGAGTCTCCATAAGCCAACATTGTAGAGTCTAGGTTAGCTGCGTCTTTAATGTACTGACCAAGCTCTTGCTCCATATCGGCTTTTTCGACTGTACCATTCTCTACACCGAGGTTTAGCCTCTTACCTAGTGTAATATAACCATCAGACTTTTTAACATCATTAATAACCTTAGTAAGGTTTGTTGTTAAGGTTAACGCTTTATCAGAATCAAAGTACTTGTCATCGCCGTAGTTTACCATAGCCCCTTCCATTCCTGGAATCTGGGAGTACTCACTAGACGCAGCCATGTCGTTGATCTGTTGTACAGTCATACCACTCGCAAACTGATCTGTAGCTAAGTCTTGTTCTACGTCTTGAACAGCAGTCAAACCAAGCATAGACGCCCAGAGGGGAGGAGCAGATCCTTCAGAAGGAACAGCGGAAGGTTTTGCTCCGTACACTTGGTTAACCATATCTTCGTAAGACATATTTATAGACGGGATGTCAGGCATATCAATGATAGCTTCAATGTCGTACTGGCTAAGGGTTTTAACTTCTCTTTCGTTAGCAGCAGCCTGAAGCTTCTTGTAGAAGTCTTGAATACCAGCCACACCAGAGTTAAGAGCAACAGCTAATTGCTCGTCTGTTGCACCTAGCTTTTTAGCTTGTAACCCTAGGGTCGATGCCTGTCTAGCACGTGCTCTACGTTGTTCGACCAAAGGCGCGTTACGTCTAGCAAGTTCTTCCTGCTTAGACTTCTTAGCTTTAGCCTCTGCAGCCTTCTCATCCATAGTGATGTTAGTTTGCTGCAAGAAACCTGTAGCGAAATCTTTCCAGTTAAAAGACATAATTAAACTCCTCTAGCCATTAGGCCCATAGGGGCTTCTTCTGGTTCCATATCTGTTTGTTCTTCTTCGATCATGTCTTCTTCTTCTGGCATGTCTTCTTCTGATCCAGCATCTACAATTTCTTGTAGTAGTTCAGTACCTGCGTCCTCTGTTACGCCGTCTGCCATGTACTTAAACACAAGAGCATTAAACCGTGTCTTCTCTTTATCAGAAAGTTCTTTGTCCAAGTCCTTAGAATCATCCTTAGCGTCTACTCCCAATTCAGCCACTGCAGACTTGATGAAAGCATGAATAGTCGGTGCTGCAAGAATACCTGCATCAACTGTGTGCATACCGTTCATAGCCCCTACCCTGTAAAGACCTACAACAATAGACTTAACAGAAGTGCCTAAGTCGAGGACAGCCGCAATATCGTCCAAGACTTCCTGATCTGCTAACTTTTCAATGTAGTACTTAACGACATCGCTTACTTCAGACATTTCTGAAGGGTTCTCCCAAGGGTTATTGCGAGGTTCTGTGGTCAGAGATTGACCGGGAATGGGTGCTTCGAACATTATAAATACCTTACTTTGTGAAACCTGCGCCGAAGTAGAGTCCTACAATGGCTGAAACAATATGAGTGTCTAGGGGTGTGATTACGAATCCGTATGCAGACTTCCATTGAACGGCTTCTTTAGTGTTGTAAAGCCAGTTCCAGAAACCGCCTTGTACTTCTGTATAACCTACAACTACGCTGATTTCAGGATACCATACCGCAACAAGTTTTGGCAATACGATAATAGAAAACACCGCTGATAGAGCGATGATGCGGCGGGTCCAAGCAAAGTGTACGTCTGTCTTGCCATGCTCACGTGCCTGACTAACTGCGCCGACTAGTGCACGTTGATGCTCAGCCTTGTTCTTATTAGATTGACCCCAGATGGACATTACGCCACCTAGGATCGTTGAGAACAACATTGTGATAAGTTCTAAGGGGAGTCCAAACATTAGTTAGACCCTGATAAGTAGTTAGCTTCCCTTATCCGCCTTGAGCTGTACTTGTCACCAAAGTCTCTAAGCTCTGCTTCTGCTTTATCCCAGTCGCCTGATGTTGCTGCCCCCCAGAAAGAAGGAGTCCTAACTTTTTTACTACCGTACTGATACATAACAGAGGCTACTGCAGTTGCCTGTGTTTTAGTTAGGCTATCCCATGCGATGTCAGAATCTCTTTCCCACAACTTAATAAGGCTATCAGTCTCCTGCTTTTTAGCCCACTTATTTAAGGTCTCTACCTCTGATTTGGTTAAGGTAAGAGCATTATCTTTCACATAGTCGGAGGCTTCTTGACCTTTCTTTCCTACATAAGGGGTTAGTTTGTCTACCAGACCTTGAGGCAGACCCTTCAACCCCTTTACACTACGCTGTCCAATATCAACACCTGTACCTATAGTAGGTCCAGAGCTATCAAGAACCTTACCTTTTTTATCTTTAGGTACGTACATACTTGATCTGTAACCCTCTTGCTCTCCTATAAAGTCGAAGTCGATGTTAGTAGGTATCTCGTTATCCGACACTCCTGTAGTAGCACCTATAGCCTCAACTACAGCCGCATTTGTGTCTTCTTGTGTAGGAGGACTCATAAGACCTGAAGGCGCAGCAGGAGGCATAACTGCCTCAATATCTGTATCGCCTTGCAAGTAAGAGTCCATAGTGCTCGGAGCTACCTCACGATCGCCTGTGCCTACAGCAGCAACATACGGGTCAGGCGCTGAAGGAGCTAGTTCAGAAGCTGCAGATACTTGAGGCACCTCAGGGAGTGTCATATCTTCAGAACCAAAACGGTAGCCCGGTCTTTCTGAGAGAGCTTTCTGCATGTCGCTTCTTTCATACAGCTTAGAGGCTCTGTCAGAAGGACTCGTATTATCATCGTCAGGGGTTGAACCACCAAAGAAGTCAAAGTAGTCCCAGAAACCCTTTTTCTCTTCAGGTTCTTTAGCAACCTCACGAGAGGCTAGTCCTTGAGAACGAGACTTAGGACGTGGTGACTCTGTTAGAACTTCAGGACGAGCTTTAGGACGCAAGGAAGTCGTTAAAGGGGTGTAAGACATATCAGTTTCCTTGTATAAGCTTATCGGCAAGGTTAGTAAGCAGCCTACTTGTGAAAGCACCAGCAGCAGCAGAACCTGCACTCGTTTTCTCATCTGCACTTATCTCCGCAATCATTAGTTTGTTAGTCCTATCAAGACTGCTTTCTGCACTAGACCAAGCCCAAGACATCATGTCTCTTTCCTTTTGGAGAAGGTTATTATAGGCAGTAGTTGTAAGGTTGTTTGCTGCCAACATCTGATCACGGTTAGCTTGGTTAGCTGCCGCATTCTCTGTCGTGGTAATAGTCTGAGACCACTGAGCATTAGCCTGAGCTACAACAAGGTGGTTCTGAGCATTAAACTGATCACGTAAGTTCTGTTGAGCAGTGTTAAACTGTGACATTGCGTTAGTTTCACCAGCATTAAACTGAGACATTGCATTCTGTTGAGCAGTGTTAAACTGAGAAACTTGTGTTGTTAGATTGGCAAAGAACTGGTCTGTTTGGTTTTGTGAAGTAGCGTTAAACTGAGAAGAGGCATTCACCGCAGCCTGATCCGTTAGAAGAGCATTAGCATTCTGTTGAGCTTTGAACATCGTAGCTTGTTGTACGTTGTCCATACTTGCCATGTCCATTTCAAGGAAAGCCTGAGCATTTTGGACCTGAGCCTGTTGACGGTTGTTTAGGTTAGTTACATCTAATTGCGTCATTGCTGCAGCATCAGCCATAACCTTCGCATTGACTGCGTTAAGGTTTGTTAAGTCTACTGTCTGTGCCATACGAGCATTCTCTAGAGCGATCTGTTGCTCAGCAGAGAAGTTGATATTAGCAATCTCAGAAATCTTAGATGAGTTAGCTACCCGTGTCTGAAACTCTTGGTTAAAGTCTATTTCAAGGAACTTAGCCCTTTGCTCTGCAGCGAACATTGAAGCCTGTTGTTTGTTAGACAGGTTCTGTTGTTCAAAACTAGCCGTGGTCTTAGCATCCTGCACAGCGATAGGCATTGCTGATTCCATTGCTGCTTGGATCATTGCCTGACCAGCCATAGAGGAACTAGAAAGACCACGAGCAGCCATTGCAGAAGCCGCACCCCTAAGAGCACCAGCAGCCCAAGCTGGAGGTTCTGAACCCTCAAACTGTTCCATCAAACCTGTAAGCTGACCCTGAACAGTCGCCTCGCTAGAAGGTGTACCAGTAGCTGCAGCGAAGTTAGTCTCTTTCTTGACTACGTCCATGTCTACGGCCGAGCCTTCAATCAACTCACCATCTTGCAGTGTACGAGGGTCAGGGGCTTTTACTGTCTGAGCTTCTTTAATCTGAGCAACAGAGAGACCTAGCTGAGCTAATTGGTCAGGGGTCATAGTCGCTGCATCCGCTAAGGCATCAGCGCTGGGCTTACCTGTAGCAGCCTCTAAACGAGACATAATAGCGTCTACACCTTCAGAAGCTTTGACAGGTTCGTACGTAGCGGCGGGAGTAGTAGTAGCCGCAACAGCATCAGGAGCGGACTCAGCAGTAGTAACCGTACCAGTACCCGCTTCACCTGCATCACCTGTGCCAGTAGCAATAGTCCCTGCAGCTTTATCTTCATCAGAGATAGTGGCAACATCAGCCTTACCCATCATAGAAGTAGGGTCGTTGAAGGCGGTAACATTAGCCTCAGTAACGTTAGGTAGTCCTACTGAACCTAAAGCAGAAGTAGAGCCAGAGACACCCGCATTAGCTGCAGCCTTAGCTGCCTCAGCCTCAGTAACAGCTTTCTGGGAAGCTTCATCTCCAGGATTAAGTGCTAGTTTCTGTTGGGCATCGCTTAAAGCCTTAGCCTTATCTGCAGACTTTGCTTGATCCTTATCAAGGTCTTCTTGTAGATCGGCATAACCACCTTCAGCATAACCTGATTTAACCATGCCTCCCTTAGACATACCAATACGTTTCTGCGCAGCCTCTGCCATTTTACCCACACGTACGGCCGCGCCCGGTGTAGCAGCTAAAAACTTTGCTTGTTCATCAGACTGCATACCAGCCATTTCAGGTATAATCTTACCCATCTGTTCAGGTGTAAAACCACCAAATCTCTTAGCCATAGTATTAGTCCTTACTTATTGCCTAGCTGCATCCAGAGGGCTGTAGCGATGAAGCCGAATACGGCAACTGTTGTTATTTTTACGAAGGTATTCCAGATACTTAGACGTGTGCCCTGCCAGACAGCTAACATACCGCGTATCTCTCTAATGTCAGCCCCTGCATTCTCATCAGTTAAGCCTAGCTCTTTAAGCACTACACTAGCGCCACGTTTAGCAGCACGGTCAAGCATAGCTTCTAGC
>Ga0233426_10004418_pt1 | contig 10591 bp, 5 predicted proteins | sample SI_118_April2016_6_FD_179875 | JGI IMG/M metagenome (GOLD analysis project Ga0233426, IMG submission 179875) | Seawater microbial communities from Saanich Inlet, British Columbia, Canada - SI_118_April2016_10_MG | ecosystem: Environmental > Aquatic > Marine > Inlet | place: Canada: British... | reverse complement strand
GGCTTGCTCTATCAGCTTTTAGAAAATAAGTTGATGGTATGTGAGGAATGCATGAGCCGTATACGAGGTCCGTACGTACGGTTCTGTGAGAGGGATGAGGCATGAGCCTCACCCTACTCGATATTTTAGGGTGTTTAAAATGACAACTGATTCCTCAAATATTTTAGCGACTAAGATAATTACATGAAGGGAGACTTATTTTATTCATAATAATTTGAAAAATTTATTCTTACTCAATGTCGATATTTTATTAGAAGTACCCATGTTTTATTGATATGTTCATTGAATAATATGAAATTCTAACAATAATGCGGTAACCCTTTTATGCAAAGTTTAGTTTCAGCAATATTAAATCAAGTTGGCTCTGTCGTCTTAGGTAAACCTAAAGAAATACGACTGGCACTCGCGTGTTTATTAGCAAAAGGTCATATCCTGATAGAAGATTTACCTGGTATGGGTAAAACCACTCTAGCGCAGGTATTAGCAAAATCTCTCGGGCTAAGTTATCAAAGAACGCAATTTACCAGTGATTTATTGCCAGCTGATGTCATTGGTATTTCTATATTCAACCCTGAAGGTAGAACGTTCGAACTTCATAAGGGCCCTATATTTAATCAAGTTGTACTCAGTGATGAAATTAATAGAGCGAGTCCTAAGACACAAAGCGCTTTACTTGAAGCAATGGAAGAAAATAAAGTCAGCATTGATGGGGTAACTTACGAATTACCACAACCCTTTTTTGTTATTGCCACACAAAATCCTTTAATGCATGCAGGAACATACCCATTACCTGAGTCTCAACTTGATCGTTTTATGATGCGTATCTCTTTGGGGTTTCCTGATGTTGAAGCTGAAAAACAAATTTTATCCAATGAAAGTAGCCATGTTAGCTATAAAAAATTATTACCTTGTATTGATACTGATAAGCTCATCGCTATGCAATTAGCGGTGTCACAAGTAACGGTTTCAGATAATATTATTGAATATATTATCGCCTTAAGTCATGTAAGTAGACTTAAGAGTTTTGCAGGTAGACCTTTATCTCCCCGAGCGGGTCAAGCGCTTGTGAGCGCTGCTAAAGCCTGGGCATTTATTGAAGAACGCACCTTTGTCATTCCTGAAGATATTCAAACCGTATTTGGTTCGGTATGTCAGCATCGACTTGAATTATCATCTACAGGCTTTGGCGAGTATGATGAAAAAATTTCCGAGAAAGTTATTGCACAAGTGAATGTATTAAATCCGTTTGGTACATAATTTTTAAAGAGAAAATGTGAATAATTCACAAAATAGCTGAGACGATAATGACAACTTTTATAATGCCCATAAAAAGTATGATCAGTCGCTTCATAAAACGACGATTAAATCGATGGCTTAAGCGTCGTATTCCACCTGCCAGTAAGCATAAATTATCGAATCGTAATATTTTCATCATGCCAACGCGTTTTGGTTATGTCTATCTCATTTTCGTGGTATTACTTTTTCTTTTAGCAACAAATTATCAAAATAATGTCATCATGTTATTAAGCTATTTAATGGCGAGTCTTTTTATAACGACCATGATGCATAGTTTTTATAATTTATCGGGTCTTGTACTATCCGCCAATAATAAAGCTGCTGGATATGCCAAACAGAATATTTCCTTTCCTATAAATTTAACCGCACCTAATAAACGAGTTGATTTGAGTTTTTGCTTTGATGATCAAAAAACGACTCATCTTCCTAAAAGTATAAAAAAAGAGCAAATCATTTATGTTTCTTGTCATTATGAAAATAGAGGCGTTTATAAACCTGGCAGATTGAAGGTGTGGAGTGAATATTCTTTCGGTTTATTTATTACATGGACACGAATCGATTTTGATCACCAGTGTACTGTTTATCCCGAAGCGATTACTCTTAATAATAATCAAAATAGTTTAACTGGCACTTCAAAAAACAATGTTAATTTAAAAACCACAGTCCTTGAATTTAAAGCAGGCACTGACGAATTTTATGAGTTGAAATCACATATTCTTGGAGAACCTCTTACACGTATTGCATGGAAACAATTTGCAAGAGGACAAGGTCTGTTAACAAAACACTATCAAAAAAACGAAGGCTCAATTCGTTGGTTAAAACTTGCAGAGATGCCCAATCATGGATTAGAAAAGCAGTTACAATATTTGTGCTTTTTGGTTAATGAGTATAATTATGCGGGCCTAATTTTTGGTTTAGATTTAGGAATAAAGAAAATATACCCAGCCCAAGGCGAAAACCACTTTAAACAGTGTTTAACGGCACTTGCTATTTTTAAAGGGCTAAAACATGATTAATGGTGCCGCGTTACCATTTTTTCGTAAAATATCAATTCAAAATGCTTGGACATTATTGTTATGTCAGTTCCTTAGTTTATTACTACTGGTAAACGAGTTAACGGGCTGGATGTTAGCTATTATAGGTTTATGTCTATGTTGGAAAATATTCATATTTGTTAAGCCAGCTCATAAACCTCAACGAATAATTTTGTTGCTGATAGCGTGTTCTGGATGTTTTGCTATAGCTATAACAGGTAAGCAACTTGGTGTGCTACTGAGCATGTTACATTTACTTTGTTTTGCTTATATGCTGAAAAGTTTCGAGATGAATTCGCGTAAAGATTTTTATCAAATTATATTATTAGGAATTTTTATACTTGCCTCCGTACTTATATTTTATCAAACTTTATTAATATCATTATTTGTTTTTAGTTTACTTATTTTAAACTTAAGTATTTTGTTAGCTTATTTTCACCGCACAAAAAACATTAGAAAAACACTCATGCGAAGTACTAAAATGGTACTTCAAAGTATCCCTCTTGCTATCGTGTTATTTATATTTTTTCCGAGATTATCGCCATTTTGGGAAGTACCTTCCTCCAAGTCTGCTCAAACAGGTTTATCTGAAAGTGTTACTCCAGGAGGTATAGCCAAATTAGCCAGATCTTCCGCGCTTGCCTTTAGAGTAAAATTTTTTACCGATCTACCACAATACAATCAATTGTATTGGCGAGCGATGGTAATGGACGACTTTGATGGCCGAACGTGGAAGCAAAGTAAAATAAAGCATTATAATAAGCAAAAAAAATCTAGCTCGATTAAAGGAGATATAAAATCGTTAGTTGGAGATAAAACACATTATCAAGTAATGCTAGAGCCGAGTTATCAGCATTGGTTATTTTCTTTAGCGGTTGTTGATGAACAACAATTAGTAAGTACGCAACTGAATATTTTGCCTTTATCTAATTATACGATTAAAAGCACCAAGCCTATTAGCCAAACTTCAAGCTATGAAATATTCAGTTATCCCGACTCACTACTTAATTCACCATTAAATTACAATGAAATGAGAATAAACTTACATATACCTTTGGACAATAACCCTAAATTACAAGCAGAGGGTAGTAGACTTCAACGGAAATATTCTGATGAAATTGAACGAGCACAAGCTATTTTAGATATGATTAGAGAGGATGATTTCCATTACACGTTAACACCTCCGTTGTTGCCAGGTCATGAATTAGACCAATTTTTCTATGATTCGAAAAAAGGATTTTGTGTGCATTATGCTAGTGCCTTCACTTTTATGATGCGAGCTTCTGGTACGCCTGCAAGGTTAGTCACCGGATATTTAGGAGGCGAATACAATAAGCAAAGTGGCCATTTGAGTATTTATCAATATGATGCGCATGCATGGTCAGAAATTTGGGTAAATGATAAAGGTTGGGTAAGAGTTGACCCTACAGCTGCAGTTCACCCAGAAAGAGTTGAGAGCGGACTTTCTAATACGATGCAACAAGAGAGTTTATTTAATAACGATCTGCTTAGCTTACATCGTTATAAACATCTTGCTTGGATAAATTCGCTTAGATTACAACTTGATGCTTTAGATTATCAATGGACACGCTTAGTTTTAGGATATTCATCTAAAAAGCAATACGACCTAGTGACCAATTGGTTTGGACATTTTAATCGTTGGAAAGTAGGGGGAATTATTGGAGGGACTTTGGTTTTTATAATAATACTCATGTGGCTAGTAAATATAAAAAAATCACAGAAGCAGCCTGTAGATAAGTGGTTAATTCAGTATCAACAGGTTTTAGCCATTTTAAAAAAGAAAGGTTTAGAAAAGCCACTAACGATGCCAGCTAGACAATTTTCACTTGTAGTTTCAAAACAATTTCCTTTGCTTAACAGGACGTTTTCGGATTATACAGAATGTTTTGAAACGTTAATGTATCAATCATTATCTTTAACAGAAAAAGAACAACGCTTATCTGAAATGGCTCAATATCATAAACAGATAAAAAAGGAGCTTAGTAAAGTTTAGACAAAATGAGTAAAAACAGATTGAAGTAAATTATTTCGATGTGATTGAACGGAGATAATTCAATCGAGGTGGTTAATTAATTATAATAAAAAACGGCTTTGAATTTATTCAAAACCGTCAAAAGTTTATATAATACGCTTAAATAATGCCGTTATATAATTAACTAGAAGCGGTAATTTACACCTACTTTCATTTGCCAGCCTGAAGACCCTAATACTGTACGGTCATAACTACGAGTATCTACACCACCAAATACTTTATCAATTATGTATTTTCCATCGTCATCTAAGCCACCAAAATCATAAATAGATTGCTGAGGAAAGCTCATACGTTTTTCAACACCCCAGTCATCATTTAAAAGGTTAGCAAAGTTGTCAACCATCAGAAATACTTCACCTTTATGCCCTTCAGCAAAACCTGGGATTTGTTGCTTGATGCTTAAATCCATCGTGGTAACCCAAGGTTGAGAACCTGTATTACGGTCAAGGATTTGTCCTCTTTCGTTAATCCCCGCTTTGTTTAATTGTACTTCTAATTCGGCCCAAGACATTTGTGATTCATCCCAGTTTACATTTGGATCATCAGCACCTGATGGTATGTAAGCTAAATATGCTGAATTAGAATAAAAATCACGGGTATCACCAAAAGCATCATCTCTATAAGCACCTGATACCCAGCTAAATGGTCGGCCAGAACGACGCTCAAAAAACAAGTTGATGTTAGTTTTATAACCAGCAATTAACTCTGCTTCATAGCCTACATTAATTTTTAAGTTATGTTCAACTTCATAGTTACCACGAGCAACAAAGTCTATATTTCGACTTTGAATCACATTGTGTTTGTAGTTACTTTGGGCTCTTGAAGATGAACCCGCATGATTTTCTTCAACATCTTGGTGTGCATAAGACATTGTCATACTTAATCCATTGTCCCACTGTTTTGCTAATGAGGTAGAGAAAATAATAGATCTACCATCGTCTTTAGCATTCGTCATTTGAATATCAAAATTATCTTCTAAATCATCAGTATAACGACTTTCATATATAAGACGTTCGCTATCAGCAGCTGTAATTGGGTTGATTAATGCTGTATTTGTCCAAACGGCTTCATTTTCTTTAACATGGTACATTAATTCAGTCGACCAATTAAAGTTATCTCCTAGGCCTGCAATATCAAAAGTAAAGTCTGCAGCAATGCGACTACGCCAGCTTGAAGGAAGTTTAAAGTTTGGATCTGTGTAGTTAGTACTGCCGGCACCTTTCTCTAGTGAGTTGACAATTTCCCCCGGAACAGCAAAATCAGGGGCAACGAGTCTATCGTCATCATAATAAGCATCAATCGCATTTCCTGATGCAGCTACTAATGTGATACCGTCATTTTGGAATGGATTATTATACCAAACATTTGGAATACCACCTTGGAAACGACCAATACCTGCAGATAACGTAAGATCTTCAGAGACAAACCAGTCGACATTAACACGAGGTAAAATGATATCTATACCATCAAGATTTTCTTGGTTGTTGTAACCATAAGTGTCTTGAAATGCAGTATTAAGTGTCGGCTTGTCACTTGATGATAATCGTTCATAACGAACACCAGCAGTTACATTTATATCATCTGTTAGATAGAAGGTATCTTCAACAAAGAGTGATAATTGGCTACGTGAAACATTATACGCAAGGTCTTCTGTATTTCCGGTATATGCATTTTGGTAACTAAACTCACCATATCTCGCTAAATCGCGAGCAGCAAAATCTTCAAAACTTGCAAATTCCCATGATCCTAACGAATTAGCGCCGAATAAATTATATAGGCTTAAATCTTCATATTGAATACCGAAATTAATTTCATGGTCATCCATCAAATAAGTAGCAGCTAATGACAAGGTAAGGTTTTCTGTGCCTGATTCATTAGCATGGCGAAATTCATCTTGACCAAAAACGAACTTTGGACCACGAAATTCAGTAATTGCAGTGATTTGACCAATATCACTATTTGTATCGCTAGTCGTTGATACATCTTTATAGCTAATACCTATTTCCGTGCTGAAATCATTACTCCAATCAGAATAGATTTTAGTTGAAAAGTTATCGAATGTACTTACATAAGTATAGCGATTTGATGCCATGCTAACGGTTGTTCCGCCTGTACCAGCATTACGCTCATCTTGATCATCTTGCCATTGATAAGTGAAATCTAAACGATGATCTTCATTGATATTCCAACTTAGTTTAGCTAATAACGTTTCATTAGTGTCTTTTGGATCGCCACCTAAAGAATCTGTACGTCCATACACATCACTTAAAATAGTATTGAATTGATCAAACTGTGATTGAGATATATTATACTCATGTGTCGTATCACTGCCTTCAAAACCATAATCCATTTCTAGTTCACTAGACCAGTTGCTATAGTTGATAAAGAAAAATAGCTTGTCTTCAATAATTTTTCCGCCCACGTTAAAACCAAAACGGGTTTGTGTTTTTATAGGTTCAACCGTCTTTGATTCAAAAGTTTGATGACCGCTATCATCTACAACATTACGTCCGTCTTTACTGACTGTTTGTATTGATTGAACATCACCTGCCATGTCAGGTGTTGATGTTTCTGCAAAACCGGAAAATTTAAAATCATTCGTCCCAGATTTTGTTACTGCATTAATCGTACCTCCGCCAAAATTTCCTTTTGAAGCAGAAAAAGGTGAAACATCAACAGAGATTTGCTCAATAGCATCTAAGGATACTGGCGGTTGCTCAGTTGGGTATCCACCAAAGTTTAAACCAAAGTCATCGTTTTGTCCGATGCCGTCAACGGTTAAACTATTTGAACGAGGGTTACCACCCGCTATAATTAGCTCTCCGTTACCATTGATACTTGCAAGTGGGTTTAAACGAGCAACATCTTTAATATCACGGTTAAAGCTTGGAACATTTTTAATTAAATCAGCGCCAAAAATACTGTTTGAACCACCAGATTTTTGTAGAATATTTGATCCAGTGACTTGAATACGCTCAATACTGTCTTCTTGTAGTTGCTCACTAATACGATGTGTATCACCTAAACTCAGAAAGATATTATCTAAGGTTGTATCACTGAAGGTGTCCGAATCGATAATAACGGTATACGGCCCACCAACACGCAGACCTTTAGCCGTAAAATTACCTGAATCGTTAGTCACAAATTCACGGCTTGTTTTTGAAGGCTCATGAATCACAGTAATTTTTACATTAGTCGCAGCTTCGCCTGTTGGGCTAAGTATCTTACCGCGCATAGATGACGAGGTGTCTGCAGCCATTGCTGAAGTTGATAAGCCAACAGCAATAACAATTGCACTAGCTATTTTTGATAATCTTGGTTTGTTCATCTTATATTTATTCCCACAAGTATTTTAAAAAGAACCAACGCTACTTTTACCTTTTTGATTTAAATATCAGCAATACGTTAATTCAGTTTATCTCTATCAGTTATCAATGTTTTAAATAATTGTTTTTGCTCTTAAGCCTTATACAGCAATAGTTCTTAGTGTTTTTTTACTATTGAGCAGCATTGTTTTTGTATGGAGACATCGTTAAATTAATACTTTCCTGTCATGTGTGTCAAGTTTTTCTTGACCAATTGGACAAGAAAATACTATTTTAAAGAATAGAAAATAATTAGATTAATAAAATAGAGTAAATAGGAGAAACAATGACGTCACGAATAAAACGAGCAAATGCCATTAGAATATTAACAATGGACGCTATTCAAAAAGCTAAATCTGGTCACCCTGGTGCACCTATGGGAATGGCCGATATTGCAGAAGTACTATGGGGCGATTTTTTAAAGCATGATCCAAGTAATCCTGATTGGTGTGATCGTGACAGGTTCGTCCTCTCAAATGGGCATGGTTCTATGTTGATTTATTCACTGTTGCATCTGTCTGGTTATGATTTATCTATAGATGATATAAAGAATTTTCGTCAACTACATTCTAAAACACCTGGACATCCAGAGTATGGATACACACCGGGAGTTGAAACAACAACAGGGCCATTAGGTGCAGGTATATCTAATGCTGTTGGCATGGCGATAGCTGAAAAAACACTCGCGGCTCAATTCAACCGTGAGGGTCATGACATTGTTGATCATTTTACTTATTGTTTTGTAGGTGATGGCTGCTTAATGGAAGGGATCTCTCATGAGGTTTGTTCATTAGCTGGAACGTTAAAGTTAGGGAAGTTAATTACCTTTTGGGATGATAATGGTATTTCGATTGATGGTGATGTTAAAGGATGGTTTACCGATAATACACCAGAGCGTTTTTCTGCATATGGTTGGCATGTGATTTCTGTTGATGGTCATGATGCTGTAGCAATCGCTAATGCCATTGAACAAGCTAAAGCCGTTACTGATAAACCAACCATGATTTGTTGTAAAACGGTTATTGGTTTTGGTTCTCCAAATAAATCAGATTCGCACGATTGTCATGGTGCACCTTTGGGGGATGATGAGATCACAGCAACGCGTAAATTTCTAAATTGGCCAGATGAAACCCATTTTGCAATACCGGAAGATATTTATTCGCAATGGGATCACAAAGAACAAGGTAAGAAAGAAAACCTTAGCTGGATAGAGAAATTTTCTGCTTACCAAAAAGATTATCCAGTACTCGCAGCAGAATTTACTCGCAGAGTTATTGATGGAGAGTTACCTGCAGAATTCGAACAAAAAGCTAATGATTATATTGAGTTATGCCAAAGAAAAACAGAAAGTATTGCTACTCGCAAAGCTTCACAAAATACAATTACTGAGTTTGCCGCAATATTGCCTGAAATACTTGGAGGGTCTGCCGATCTCGCAGGTTCTAACTTAACGTTATGGCCAGATGCTAAGGGAATAGAAAGTGATCCTGCAGGTAATTATATTTATTATGGCGTACGTGAGTTTGGTATGAGCGGCATAATGAATGGTATTTCTTTACACGGTGGTTTTATAAACTATGGCGCAACTTTCATGATGTTTATGGAATATGCCCGAAATGCGGTTCGTATGTCTGCCCTGATGGGTATTCAAAATATCTTTGTTTACACTCATGACTCAATTGGCCAAGGTGAAGATGGTCCAACCCATCAACCTATTGAACAACTAACCAACTTACGCACCACGCCTAATCTAACAACGTGGCGTCCTTGTGATGCAACCGAATCGGCAGTAGCTTGGAAGATGGCGGTTAAAAATAAACAGGCTCCACCAGCTTTAATTTTTTCTCGTCAAAATTTATCAGGGATAACCCGTAATGAAATACAGGTGAGTGACATAGAAAAAGGAGGGTATATTTTAACCAATTGTGAAGTAACACCTGATGTAATATTAATTTCTACAGGTTCTGAAGTCCAACTGGCTTTAAATGCTGCAAAAGTACTCACAGAACAAGGAAAAAAAATTCGTGTGGTTTCTATGCCATCAACGAGTATTTTTGATGTTCAGAGCAATGATTATAAAGAAGCTGTTTTACCATCGACCGTTATTAAACGTGTAGCTATTGAAGCAGCTCATACTGATTTTTGGCGAAAATACGTTGGCTTACATGGTGCAGTTGTTGGGATAAGTTGCTTTGGAGAGTCAGCCCCCGGTAATGTTTTATTAGAGCACTTTAATTTTACAGTGGAAGAAGTTGTGAACAGGGTAAACGCATTATAATCAGCATCGTAAATGTTTAACTAACTCTAAGCCCCAAAAACTAATATTTCAAATTTTAGTTTGGGGCTTTTTTAATATTAAGCAGCTATTAAATTATTGCCTTTATTATTTATTGACTAATCGGTCAATATTATCTAAGTTAATATCGTGTGAAATTTATGCTGACTTTGTGTGAGTTTTATTCGGGATTATACGGAGGATAAAATTATGGAAAATATAAGGAGTGTTATCATTATTCAACAAACAAAGTGAGATCAATAAATGAATTATAAAAATAATATTGCAACTTTATTCCTCTATGCTGTTAGTCATTATGCTGTTGCAGATGTAACTAATGGAAGTTTTGAAACATGGTCAGCAGGTGCACCTAGCGGGTGGAGCACGATTGATTCCGGTATCAGCGTCAACCAAAATACCAGTTTATTCCAAGAAGGCTCAAGTTCTGCAGCCATTACAGTTAATACCGGTACACAAGGTTCTACTGATTTTAGACAAGTAGTAAGTGTTGTTTCAGGACAGACTTATGATTTTTCAGTAGGTGTATATCACACTGAAGGTGGTGTTA
>Ga0233426_10004415_pt1 | contig 10595 bp, 12 predicted proteins | sample SI_118_April2016_6_FD_179875 | JGI IMG/M metagenome (GOLD analysis project Ga0233426, IMG submission 179875) | Seawater microbial communities from Saanich Inlet, British Columbia, Canada - SI_118_April2016_10_MG | ecosystem: Environmental > Aquatic > Marine > Inlet | place: Canada: British... | reverse complement strand
AATACCATCAAAGATATATATAGGAATTATTCCATTTAGTTTTAGACGATATATTTGTTTTAAAAATAATTCTATTAAATTATTGTCGTTATATTTATATTTATATAGGTAAATACTTGTATCTATCCCAACACGTTTTGACCTTAGTTCAGATAAATCTGTTTTGTTTGTTATTTCAGGGATGTGGTTTTTCAAAAATAAATTTAGTCCATTTATTCCCATACAGTTTATAACTATTTTTTTTTTTAAAACTTACCACGAATTTTAATATTTAGGACACGTTCTATTTTACCCATAAGATTATTATCAGGAATAATAGAACCATTTTCATACAGAACAATAGTTTTTGTAGGTATATTTAATTTTCCAGCAAGATCTTTCTGTTTCATACCCTTTTTACAGCGACCCTCTCTTATTAAATCTGATATTTTTTTAGTAACTTTATTGTGTGTAAAATTCTCTTGGTGTTCATCAAATTTATAGTTATTACTTGGATTAAGTTTTTTTATTACAGTACCATTTTCTTTTAAAGCTTTCTTTTTGTTTTCTTTAATCAGATTTTTATTTACAAGTAATGTATGAGTATTCCAGAGTTCATCCATTATATAAGTAGATTTATTTTTTTATAAATAATTTACATAATTATTATAATAATTTATAATATAGTATTATAATGATCTATTTTATAACTATTTATCTTTTATATTTGTTAGCAGATAAGTTATTAACAATTGATGAAACAGATTCAGAAATTAGTAAAATGGTTAAAAATATGTGCAAAATCTGTTTTATTATGTTAGTGATACTTAATCTATATGGTTTCTGTATTTCAAATATAATATATAGCTGCGTGTGTATCTATATTATAGCTCATTTAAGGAATGATGGAATTAAAACATTTTTAGACATGTTTAATATAAAACAACAGGAAAACTTCGTCCAGGATATTACACAAGATGGTAGTTTTAGTCGTATTCCAGGTAGATATAGAAGACCTGACCCGAATATTCAAAAATATAAATTAAATAACAACCAGAATCCAGAATTTATTTCAGAATCTACATTTATGCCTAAAAATAATGTATATGATGATGAAGAATTAAAATTAATTAAAAATAGTTTAGAAGAAAAGGAGTGGTTGTTAAAAGAAAATGAAACCTATAATATGTTTACGAAACAACCAGAAGAAGTAAAAGAAAATATGAAGGAAGTTTATAAAGGTATCTGCTATTATATAGATGGATTTTTTAGTAAGTTCGGATTATAATATAGTAAAACTATATGTATATTATTTTTGGAAAAGAACATTGTTGGTACTGTAAAAATTCTATTATGTTACTCGAAAAAAAAAATATTAACTATAAGTTTTATGATTCTGATTCCGATTTTTATAAACAATATATAAAAGATATACCAAAAGATTTTTATACCGTTCCAAGAATTATAAAAGAAACACCCAAGAAACGGGATTTTATTGGTGGATATGATTCATTAGTAATTCATATAAAAAAAATAAAGAAGAAAACAAAGAAAAAGATTACCAAATTAAAGAAAAAGACTTATAAAAAAAAATATACTCGTAAATAGTATGAGTTATTGTTTGTCGGTTGTATTAGCTGTTTATGTTATATACGTTTTAAACTATTTTAAAACCACATATAGTATAGCACACCCTTTATCTTACTTTAAATATAGATATATGTTCCACCCTATTTATAACACCAAAACAAAAAAGAGTATGATATGCCAATTTGGTCATGATGCGTCGTGGTTAATTGCATTATTTCTAATAGTTAGAGTTTATATTAGTCATAAAAAAATGGTATCAAATAAATTAATTAAACAATTTAGTAAATTAGTTGCTTTATTGGTATTTACTATTTCACTTGTAAATCTAAATGCGGTGTTATATCTTCTTCCATATTTTATTCATGAATTTTTATATATTAAAAATATGATTTAAAATATTCTCTTATTATAAATGTTTCGTTTTTTTGTATTACTTATTACTATTATACTATTCACATTAGTATATATTAATAACAGGGAAGGTTTTGTTGGGAAATTAACTGGTTCTGGTTTAATTCTAGTAGATTTAAATACCCATAAAGATATTACTATAAAAGCAGAAGAGTGTTCTGTTAGTGATAATTTCGACACAAAAGAAATATGTATAGATAATGCCTGTCTTTCTAAAGATGACCTTATTCGTTTAGATAAACTACACATTAAAATAAAAGATTCTATTTGTATTGACCAGGAATGTATAAAAAAAAGGAAGTTACGTTATTTAAAACAACTATGGCCCCCAGGAACAATAACAATTTATAATGGTGATTTAGGTATGTTGCCCGATGGATGGCAGATATGCGATGGTGAAAATGGAACACCTGATCTTAGAGATAAATTTATATTAGGTTCTGATGTAGATTATAGAAAACAATATAAAACAATCGGGAGCGGTTTATGTGGAAATAAAGGTGGATTAATTAACAGATATATTCAAAATAATGGTAAATTAAATAGTGATAATTGTGAAGAACACTGTAATGATTTGATGCACTGTACCGGATATAATGTTAAAAAGGATGGCACATGTCTATTATGGTATGATGATATTTCTGATAAGAAATTATTTACAGTATCTCCAAGTGATGGAATATGTCGGAAAAAAACAATTACGGGTGGTAGCAATAAACATCAGTTAACTATAGATGAAATACCAGAACATTATCATGTGTTACCTTCTAATAATCCAGGTTCTGGTGATGGAAATGAAAAATTAGGAATTAAAGCAGAAATAAGTACGAAAGATAATGTAGGTGATATTCATAAACATAAAAATACCTTTTCTAATAAATTATCAGATACAGGAAAGAATAGAGGTCACGAAAATTTACCACCATATTATTCTTTATACTATGTTATGAAAACAGACCCTAATTATAAAGATCCTTCGTTATCATTGGTTAATAAATTAGAGGAACTGGAAAAACAATGGGCGGCAGTAAAATTAACAATTGATTAAATTTATGTAAAATTATCTATTATTATAATAATGAAATTATTAATACCAATTTTAGTTATATTTATTTTATTACTAATATTTGGTAGTTTTAGAGAAAACTATAAAACATTTAATACACCCCTTAATTTAGAAGTAGGCGAGATTAATAATAAACATATCATATCAAAGGATAGAATTACCATAAAAACAGGTAATAAACTAGTTATAGGTAAAAAAGAGATTTCCAAGGAAGATATTATTGCATTTAAATCGCTCCCTCTACATTATAATTCCAAAATGTGTTTACCAGATGAGGATGGAGAATGTATTGAGGTTTCGGATTTACAGAATCTAAAAAATTACTGGAACGATGGAACTATTATTGCCTATTCTGGAGAACTATCTAAAATACCACCTAACTGGTATGTGTGTGATGGAGAAAATGGTACACCCAATTTAAAGGATAGATTTATTGTTGGTGCCGGAACTAAATATAAACAGGATGATACAGGTGGAGAAAAAACTCATTCTCTTACATTAGCTGAATTACCTAACCACAATCATAATATGGCTTTCCCTTCTTCGGTAAAGGAATTAGATACGAGTAAACCAGAAAAGGTAGGAGATATAAGATATGGAAGACATGGAGACCATTTAGGCAAATACGGTGATGGAGTTGCAAGTATGTGTAAAACTGATGGTTATGGAAACCCACTAAAATTAGGAAAGGATTATATACCTGGAAATAATCTACAGGAATGTGTTTCAAATATTTATGCAACTAAGAAAGATAGTAATGGTAGAATTGAATACAGAAATAAATTATCAAAACAATCAAAAGAAAGTATAGAAGAAGAAAAACTAAAAAAAAGAATAGAAGAAGAACCCCCCAAAAAAGGAATAGGAGAAGAATCCCTAAAAAAAGAAAAAGAAATAGAATTTATAGATACTGATATTTATGAACCAGTTCCATTTTATGATATTTTATATGAAAATAAAGATAAAATTAAAGCGGTTGCATTTAGACAAGATAATGTGGGGTCTGGTGGTGTTGCTGGTGTGTGTAGTAATACCTGTATATATTTTAGAGATACAAGTCACTGGGAAAGTGAAATTAATATAAAAGATAAAACAAAAATGTGGTACAAATCAATACTTATTAAAGACGATAATGGAAATAAACTAGGAACACAAACAAATGTATACCCTGAATTTGTTAAAACAAACGTAAAATCTAACAATGATTATTATGTTGGACCTACTGGTAATGCCTGTAAAAATTGCCATAATACGGATTCGACAGAGGCGCTACCTATTAACTATAATGTTTTTAATGCTAAGACATCTTCTGGAAATAAGAAATTATCTACTGAAAATATTTCAGTAACATTAGACAATAAAGTATGTTATAACAAATACAAAGATATTCATGATTTATTCTATGATAAACCAAGTAAAGAAGAAGATGCCAAACTAAAGTGTCATAAATGGTCGAAAGAGGACCTTAATTTACTTGCTCTTGATGAAACTCCCAAAAAAGTATGTGAAAGAACTGATAGAGCAGATGGACTAAAATATAAATATAATGAGAAGGGAGGTGAATGTGGTCCTTGTAAATGTTGTAAGTCAGGAACATCTACTAAAATAAGCCCTAAACAAGAATTATATGAATCCAGACTAGGAAAGGATCCATCACCGAATAAGATTTTTAGATATCTAACCAAATATGAAGGGACACCCTGTTTAAATAATGATACAGCTGTTGGTAATCCACACGATAATATGCCTTCATTTTATAGAGTTATATTTTTAATGAGAAATGTAAACTATAAACCACCAGTAACAACAGAACCACCTATAAAACAGAAGACAAAACCAACAACTACGAAAATAGATAGATGCACAGAACTAATTGACAAACTACAAAAGGCCGGAGTTCCACCAGTGTATCTTAATTGTGATTAATTTTATATTTTATTATTATAATGTATATTTATGTAATAATACTAATTATAGTATTTTTATTTAGAAGATATTTATCGAACGAATATTTTACCTCTATGTCTTATTATTTAAAAATGAAATATCTAACTACTACTAATACAATTACTCTTAAAGAAAAACTAGAGTTAGATGGAGAATTAAAAACTAAAGAACTCTGTATAGATGGATACTGTATAACCGATAAAGATTTAGGTTTTATGTCGGAAATTCCATATAAATATCCCAATGAAATTAGATATAAAAACAAAGATAATAGTATTGATTTTAAAATAACAGAAGAAGATTTATATAGATTAAATCACTATTGGTTTGAAGGACAAGTCGTATGGTATTATGGTAATATAAACAAAATACCAGAAGGTTGGGCTGTATGTGATGGAGAGAATGGGACACCAGACCTAAGGGATAAATTTGTTATAGGTTCAGGAGAAAATTTTAAATTAGAAGATAAAGGAGGTAAAGAAAAGGTAACATTAAAGGAAAGTAATATGCCCAAACATTCACATAACTTTAATCCATATATGTTAGACACCGGAAACAAATATTATAATGATACAACATTACCAAACATAAATAATGTATGTGCACCAGGGTTTCATATTGATGTCCGCGGTCCAGATGCTGGGAGATGTCCAAGTAAGATACTTAAAAGCATCACCAACCCTAAATGGGGACCCGAGATGTACGATAAGTGGGCCGGTGGCCCTTGTTGTTATGCTGGATGGAAGAAGGACTTTAATCAAACTACCGCAATGACGCGTTGTAGAGAGGGTGGAGGTCTATGGGTTGAAGATTATCGGAAAATAGATTTTTGGAAAAATCCATATGTTTGTATGATGCCTAGAAGAGATAATTATAAAAAGTCTACATATATCTGCCCAAATAATAAAGAATTTACAGTAGGTGTAGATACATATAGTTCACCATTAGGAACAGATGGTAAAGTCAAGAGTATTGTCGAAAATAAACCATTTGACGCAAGTGTATATAATAAAAGGGTAGATTGTTCTATTTTAAAAACTGAACCAGTTCAATCTGTTTATAACGAATCATGTTTATCTGATAGTAAATTAGGTATTTCAACTAAATGTAATTCATTTATACCTACTGTATCAGAAAATAATTTACAAGGTTCTATTGATGTAGATTTTGAATCTGTTGGTGGTGGTAAAGCGCATAATAATATGCCACCCTACTTTGGATTATACTATATTATTAAGCTAAAAAAAAAGGAAACGAATTAAAGAAATAACTATATATAATTATAAATGAAAGCTTATTTCTATGAGGACGAAATCGAGGCAGGTGTCGATGAAGTTGCGCGTGGATGTCTTGCTGGGCCGGTATTTACTGCGGCGGTGGTATGGCCAAAAGAAATAGATCCGAGTGATACTAATATTATAGTAGATGATTCAAAAAAATTATCAAGTAGGAAGAGACTTATGCTAAAGGATTATATTGAAGAATATGCGATTGACTATTCTGTGACTAAATTGGATAATACAGTTATAGATAAAATGAATATTCTAAATGCAACTTATAAATGTATGCATAATTCGCTCGATAAACTAAATGTATTGTTGGATCATGTTATTGTAGATGGTGATAAATTTAAAATGTATACAGATACTACAAATACAAGTATACCTCATACGTGTGTAATTAAAGGTGATTCAAAATTTGTTCCAGTAGCAGCAGCGAGTATTCTTGCGAAGGTTTATCATGATCAATATATTGAAAAACTATGTGATGAAAATGAAGAATTAAATGTATATGACTGGAAAAACAATATGTGTTATGGTACAAAAAAACATATAGATGCTATTAAAAAACACGGTATTACAAAATATCACAGAAAAACTTTTGGTATATGTAATATATATGGAGAATAAATTAAAACTTATTTTAGTGGGTGATACAAATGTTGGAAAAACCGCACTATTAAATAGAAAACATAATAGCGTATATAATCCTACGTTTACATCAACACTAGGAGTAGATTTTCATTATATAACTGTTAGAAGGGGTAATAGAGATATTAAAATATATTTATGGGATACAGCTGGTCAAGAAAAATTTGCAAATTTGATTAATGTTTATTTTAGAAATCTGGATGGAGCAATGGTAATTTACGATATAACGAATAGAAATAGTTATGATAATGTAGAGAAATGGATAGATAAAATTAATTTCTATAATAAATCAGAACTACCTATTATTATTGTTGGAACTAAAACAGATATCGAAAAACATAGAATGGTTCATAAACATGAAATAACAAATATAGCAAAAAAATATGACTATATTTCAATGGAATGTTCAGCAAAAGATAATGATAATGTAGATGAAACCTTTGATGCTATTATAGACCGTATATTAAAAACCAAAAATTTTGATACAGAAATAGATACTACAATTAGAGCAGACTTGGAAATAGAAGAGAAAATTATTAAAAAGAATTGCTGTACTATTTTATAATACTCATCAGATGAATTAAATAGTATTCAATGTGTATAGTAGTTTTAAAACTACTGGCTAATTTTATATTAATTTCATTAGTAAATTTGAGTAAGTCTATTTTTTTTTGTGGTGTATCTAATTTTTTTACAGCATTATTAAAACAATATTTTAGTATTTCATAGCGACTAATATTATGCGTACATACATTGTATAAAAGTTTCCGTATAGGTATTATATTTTCTTCTCCTTTTTTATAAACTAATTCAAGAATTTTATCTAGTTTAGTATGTAAAATATTTTCATAGTTGCAATTACCGGTTAAACTATAAATTTTTAGATTGTATAATATCTGTATAATATTTGATTTATTATATGATATAATTTCTTTGATATCCTTTACATAAATTTTTATTTTTTCTTTTTTTTTAATTTCTTTAACCAACGTTAATAACTCTTTAGAATCTACACAAGGAATTCTTAGACACATAAAAATAGAATTAAGACCGGAAAAGAATGAATTTAATTGATTTGTGGTTAATATAAAATATAATTTTTGTTTTTCAATCGACTTTTTTATAAGAAATAAATTTTCGCTATTTAGATATTGACTGTTCTTAATAAGAATTACATTCTTTCCATTATTAACAATATTTCTATTCTTACCAAGTGTTTCTATGATTGTATTAATTTCAGAATATTTAATATAAGAATTCTTGAGATATAATTCATAATGATAGTTACTGCTATATAAAGTAAACGATTTATTCCCAGTTGTTATAACATTTTCGTTTTTGGTATATATTTCTTTGCCGAAAATATTTTCAAGCAACATTAGAGCAAGGATATATTTTCCAGAACCATTCGGGCCATGTAAAATTATATTTTCTCTTAATTCTTTTATATTTTTTAATTTTTTAATAATATTTTTATGAATAATACTATCATCAAATGATTTAGGTATATATTCATTATATAGCATACTAATAGACATTTGCGGTATATTTAAATTAATATTATCTAAATTATAAATAGATGGAACTCTATAAAATAGAGAAAAATAAATTTTCAAGTTTTCAGAGTTCATTTGATAAAATGTTAAATAATCTTAAAACGATTGATAATATGGATAAACAAACTGAACTTAGTTTGCTTGAAATTAATAATATGATCGAAAATATAAATTATAAATTAGAATGTTTTAATGATGAATTTACAATTCAAGATAAACAAAACAATAATAATATAGATAAACAAATAAAATGTATAGAGAATGATAATAAAGTTATACAGGATCTTATTCCGGTTGCTCTAATGTATAGAATGATGCTCAATAATTAAAATATTCAATACTATTATATGGTTTCAAAAAGATTGTCGAAAAAGGTTGCAAAAAAAGGTACGAGAACAAAGAGTATGAAAAAGGGTAAACTTCTTTCTAAGAAAGTTAAAGTTGGTTCTAAAATAAAGGTTAAGAAGGCGTCTAAAAAATCGAATGTGGATGGTAAGTTGAAAGACCCTAAACTATCGGCATTATGTATGAGGTGCTTTCATGCTAGTGGTAAGAAAACAAAGTCCTGTGTTATGAAGCAGGATAATAGAAAACAAAAATTAAATAAAAGAGGTCGTTTTATGATAATGGGACATTGCAAGACGTGTAATGGTAAAATGTTTGTTTTTGCTTAAAATTGATTTTGATTTAAATTTTAATTATTATATTATTATTATTATGCGTTTTTCTAACAAAATGCTACAACTTGTAAATTCTGGTGGTAGTATTATTTATAAAGCATTACGTAAAAATAATGTGACTGATATGTTTATCTATTCTGGTGGTAGTGTTATGCCACTTATTGATAGTTTATATAAGTCTAAAATTAATTATTTTATTAATACTCACGAACAGAATACTGGTCATTCTGCTACAGGCTATGCTAAGTCTTCTAATAAAACTGGTGTTTGTATGGTTACTAGTGGTCCAGGTATAACAAATATGATTACTCCTATTCTTGATGCTAAAAATGATTCAACACCTCTTGTTGTATTTAGTGGTCAGGTTTCTCAAGAAGCACAAGGACTAAATTCATTCCAGGAAGCACCAGCCGTAGAACTTACAAGGCAGGTTACGAAATGGTCGTATCAGATTACAGATATTTATGAAATGGAATCAGTTGTAGATGAGGCATTCAGAATCGCTAACGATAAGAAGAAGGGTCCCGTCCATATTGATATTCCTAAATGTGTTTCTTATCAAGATTATAATCCGTCTTTATCTGTAAATAACTTTAAGCAAAATATTAAACAAAATATGAAAGATTATAAAAATAAGATTCAGCAGGTTGCGGCGGTTATAAATAGAAGTAAGAAACCAATTATTATTGTTGGTAAAGGTTGTAGTAACGCTACTAATTATCTAACAGAATTTGTAAATAAATCAAATATTCCTGTAACATCTACTATCCATGGTTGTGGTATTTATGACGAGAACAAGGAGTTATCTTTAAGATGGTGTGGTATGCATGGTAGTGCTGCGGCAAATTATGCGATACAGGACGCGGATCTGATTATTGCGCTTGGTTCAAGATTTGATGACAGAACGACCGGAAAAATTAGTGAATACGCGCCAGAAGCTTTCAAAGCATCAGAGCAAGGTAGAGGAGGTATTATTCATGTTAATATTGAAGAATCAGAATTAGATTTTGTTGTAAATTCTGATTATAATTTTGATATGGACTGTGAATTATTTTTGAAACAAATTATGCCTCATATTTCATACACTAAAAAAAATGAATGGATTAATAATATTAACAACCTAAAACAGACCTATCCATTTGTAATTAAAACAGACGACACAAAACTACATATGGAGGATGTTATTAATGAATTTAATACAGCTACAAAAAATAAGAAGGTTACATTTACAACCGGAGTAGGGAATCATCAGATGCAAACTTACCAATTTATTAAATCACAATACCCGAATAAAGTAATCTCATCTGGTTCTCTTGGTGTTATGGGTGTAGGTCTTCCTTATGCGATAGGTGTACAGATTGCCAATCCTAACAATATGGTAATTTTAATTGATGGTGATTCTAGTTTTAATATGACACTTTCTGATCTTAAAACG
>Ga0233426_10004410_pt1 | contig 10605 bp, 5 predicted proteins | sample SI_118_April2016_6_FD_179875 | JGI IMG/M metagenome (GOLD analysis project Ga0233426, IMG submission 179875) | Seawater microbial communities from Saanich Inlet, British Columbia, Canada - SI_118_April2016_10_MG | ecosystem: Environmental > Aquatic > Marine > Inlet | place: Canada: British... | reverse complement strand
CATTGCCCGAATCTTTAGTATTAATATCAAAACTACTAATATGTGGAGGAAAGTCATAGAACAGATTAAGTCTAGTAGTAAGAATTGTTATTAATTGTTTTAATTTATTGTTCCCTGTAAGAATACTATTGAACGTATCAATGTTCTGAATTAATTTTTGAACTACCGTTTGAGGATTAGATATAAACTGGTTCAATGCTAGTGAGTTCGTGCCCTTCGGGCCCTTACAAACTCCAAAATAATAAATACGATTGTTAAGTATTTGTTGAACGCCTGGATCCGAACCGGTATATTCTGTAGATAGCATTGGATAATATACATATTGCTCTTCATATTTCATTTTAATTCTAAAATACGCAATCTCAGTTTCCGAACATCCGTTGTTTTTTTGATTGACGGATCCTAGTGTGCCATCATCAAGTTGTTTTTGTGACGACTTAGTTATTCCACGGCGTGGACTGATATCAGGACTATACTCAGTTAATATATAATTGTATCCCCTTGTCGGGATCATAATATCTTCATGTAAATAGGCGTTTACAAAATCATCTTGGAAGTTAAACCCCCCTTTCATTACTTTTTTAGTTTGTTTTCTTGTTTTGCGTTTTCTAAGTTGTTTGCTTTTAGTTGAACGTTTTTTATTCCTAGATGTGTTCTTACTTGATTTTTTCTTACTTGGTTTTGTTTTTGTTTGTTTGCTTGTTCGTGCCTTCATTGATTTCCCACGAGTTTGTTTAACAACTGGGCGAGACTTCTGTGTCCTTTTTGTAACTTTGCGATTTGACTTAACCATGATAAATTATAATAAAATTAAAATAAAATTATAATAAAATTATAATTAATAAAAATGTGTTATACATTATAAAAATATTTTAATTATAAAAATAAATTAAAAATTAAAAGAATAAAACATTAAAACATTAAAACATTAAAACATTAAAACAATTAAAATAATTAAAGACTTATATATCTTTTATTATTTCTATAAAAAAATCAATTATTAATTTATATATATTAATATCAATGACTTCCCATGTAAATAATTTATTAAAGACTTTAGTTATTAATTTCTTTTTATATAATTTTATATAATCTATAAGTATTTTAATTAATATTTCGGTTTCATCTTGAGGATTATTATTTAAATATGTATCTAATGAGTCTAAATATTTATCTAATGAGTTTAAATATGTATCTAATGAGTTTAAATACTTTTTATATTGGGGTATATGAGGGTTTTTTTCTTTTTTCATGTATTTAATTAATTCTTTCTTGTGAGTATTAAATTTTGTTTTATATAGCGTTTGTATTTTGGTTATTTTTTTGAGTAATGATTTGTTTTGTATTGGATTTGCTTGTAATTTCTTAATTTCTTTTTCATTTTCATCTTTAGCGATTAGAAATACCATAATGTCATAATATATATTAGTATTTATTATTTTATCTACGTTCTTCTCATTTTGTTCATCATAATATGTCTCAGTTGTTAGTTTCTCATTTAAATCAAAATGTACGTTGTCTTCTGGCAATATTTTTATTAATTCATCTAAATCTAAAAGACCTAATATATTTTTGTTCAAAGTTTTATATTCTTTATTAAAATCTTGTTCAAATGTCTGAAATGTTTCTATTATAGTTTTTATACTATGATTATTTAATAATTTAAAAATAATTTCATATATTGATATAAAAATATCAGCTCGTGAATTTATATTTAATATTTCTAATAGAGATTTTGCTTCCTTTCCAATTTGAAATGGTATTGATAATATTTTAGATTTTGATTTTGAAATACAACCTTTATCATTAAATAATATATATTGATTTATTTTTTTATTATGTATTGTTTTAATAAAACGAAATTCATCTTCTTTTATTTTAAACTTATGAGTGGTATTATATAAATCAAAATCTAAGGAGTTTGTGAGCTCTGTACTAGTCAAATTTATAATACGCTCATCATTTAATACGTTTTCTTCGATTGGATGGCCTACAATTATAAATTCTTTAAATAATTCAGGTAATATAACTTTAATTCTTTCTTCGGATAGATATTGTAATACAAACTTTCCTTCAGGTATGTCCTTGGGCAAATCAGTACGTACATAGGTTTTTAGAAAATCATCTAATTCCTCCATACCACCTTTCATTATTTTGTTAGTTGATTTTCTAATGTTTTTGCGTTTTCTGATTTTTGTTCTTTTAGTAGAATATATTCTTTTTTTAGAATGTGATTTTTTCTTACTTGATTTTGTTCTTTTTGGTTTTGTTTTTATTCGTGTTCTTTTAATATGAGTATTTGATATTGGACGCAAATATCTTCTTTTTTTTTGTGGTTTTTCGCATAGATTTTCTCATAGATTTTGCCATCATAAAAAATAAATTCAATGAATTATAATAAAATTATAATAAAATTATAATAAAATTATAATAAAATTATAATAAATAAAAATGTATTATACATAAGAGAAATATTTTAATTATAAAAGATTTAAAAAAAAATATTAAAAGAATGAAAATTAAAAGAATGAAAATTAAAAGAATGAAAATTAAAAGAATGAAAATTAAAAGAATGAAAATTAAAAGAATGAAAATTTAAAATGTATTATATTTTTTGAAAGATAAACCATCTATGGAATGATAACCATTCTTTAATTGATGCGTTAGCTTCTATTTTTTTATGATATTCTGGTTTATCTTTTTTATAATCATTAAACAGATTGTCTTGTTTATCAATAAACAATTTACTGTCTACTAATTGTAGACCGTAATTTTCAGCTTCACCTACCAAAAATTTCATATTTACTAAATTCTCTTCAAAAGCATCAAAGAATGTATCCATATATACTTTAACCTTTTGACCAACAAAATCCTCTTCAAATAATTTCTCGCTTTTATTAACTTTTTCAATTCTCCATATGAGTTTATTGGAACTGTCTTTCTTATTTGATTTCGAAGATGAAGATTTAAAATAACCTTCAATTTTAGTATCATCTTTTAATGAATCGACTATTAATTCACCATCTAAACAAGAACCTATGAAATACCCACCTGAAACCAAACTTTCTTTAACATTTTCTAAGAATGAGTGTAACGAATCATAATCATTCATCATATAATGAATAGCGAAATTACAAACTACTAGATTAAAACCATTTAATCCAACACCACTCATTCTAGATAACTTACCATATTTAGGTTTAATACGTCCATATAAAACATCAATATAATATTTATTTAAATCATCGTTTGTGGCATCACCATTTGCTAGATTTTTAGAACAATCTCCAACTAACATCATAGTATTACTTACTAATGGTTTACAAAACTGATTTTGATTTATAGACTTCAATACTCTAACAGCAGCACCTTGTTCAACATTAAAAATATTATCAGAACTTATATCCATTCCTACTAATTTAGTAGCCCCATGTTTACAATATTTGAAAAAATCACCAAATCTTCCGCAAGCTAAATCTAAAACTGATTTCTCTCCTAATGTTGATGAATCTAATGAAAAATCATCTTTTTTAAATTCAGTATCAGAATCAACATCACTATCAACATCAACATCACTACCAACATCACTATCGTCAGTAGTGTTGCTATTTGTTTTGATTTTTTCTTTTTTGGATTTCTTCTTAGATTTCTTAGATTTCCCACTCATACCTCTTCTAATAATGTCGTCTTTTACAAAATTATTAAAATCCCGCATAGCCTTGGTTTCAGTACTTTGTTGTTTATTATAATAATAATCAGTATTATTAATGGGTTCTTTTCCTAGAATCATACTGGATTTAATAGGATTATTTATCATTCTCCAAGTTCCAGATGCTGTCATTAAAGCATTTGGAAGTTTATTAGGGCGGACTTTTTTTGGTACCCATCTATATTCATCATCTCTTTTAAAATCATATTCACATTCTATAGTTACACCATCATTTATAATATCCCCATTACTACATCTCATTTGCCCTTTATTATCAACAAGAATATAAATTTGACTAGTTTTATCATATAATTTATCATCAAGTAACTGTCCTCCATATGGATGTAAAGGTGAAAATGGCATATCTTCGTCATATTTATTGAAGTTATCACCAGTATTAATTAATTTAAACGCCATCATATTTTTATGAATGTTCGTTTTCCACATTTTACAAAATAACGTTCCTTGAATATATTTATTATTTTTATAGTAAAACTCTTGATATTCTTTTGGATTAGTACTATTTCGATTAAATTTAACCATAAAATCAATAGTTAATTCCTTTGCGGGTTTCCATCTAAAAGCACTCCTCCATGTTCCTCCTATTTTGTTTACGTCTTCACCTATATGATTTTGATTAACACCAAGATTTACTGGTTGAAAAATCAATCCATCTAGTTTATAAGAAAACATATGCCCATCTTCAAGCATACCTCCGTATTCTACATTACATTTTTTTAGTATTTTTTCAACACTATCAAATATTTTTGTATCATATTTCCCTTCTATTTTAGCAAGTATTTTTTTATCATTTAAGTTTATATCCTTTAATTTTTCTTTAACAGTGTCCGAAGTATTGCCATAATAATAAACCTTTTTAAATATTTTTAACATATAAATAGATGGTATTGTTTCTTCTTGCATAATATCATCGCTTTTTTCAAAATGTTTTTCTAATTGACATACGTGATAATAACGATTGGATGGTTTTGAATTAGTACCAAATATATTTTTAGTAATATTCTCCCCTTTAACAATATAAGCATCAAATACATAGAAATTTTGAATGAATTTCCCATCTAATGTTTTATCTATTAATTCACCATCAAATATTGAATTCGCATATTCTTTTATAATTGTTCCAGTATAAATATAAGAATTAATTTCGCCATTAGTGGAATCACGCCCTTTTAAATAGCATTTGCCATTAGAATTTATATATAATATATATCTAATACCATCTGTTTTATCAGTTACTGCATAATCCATTCTAATATTATAGTCGTTATCATTTGTAAAATAGTTAAGAATGGGTAGTTGCATTAGATTAGGATGTTCTAAATCAACAACAAATGGAAAATATGTATTAATAGGATTTTTAATTAATTTTTGGAACGCACTATGCACTTTAATTTTTTCATCATATCTAACTATGAATAATGTTTTGAATTTAGCTTGTAAAATAGTTCTAATAATTGTTATATATTTTGATAATATATTATCTTGATAATCTGTGTTGTCTTTTTGTTCTTTTTCCTTTTGAATTCTATCAATATTATTATTTTTATGATATGTGCCTTCAAATTTTTCTTTAATTCCTGGTTTTTTATTTCCTATATATTCAATCTCAATTTCATATGTAATATTTTTATTTTCCAATACTTTAGATTCATTTAAAGTGTTTGCAACAGGAATATTTTTGGGATTAGAACTAATAATAGATACGTCGATTTGAAAATCATTTTCTTCTTCATAGAATGTAAAGGTTTGTTTTTTTCTAAAAAACTTACCTAATTTTGACCATTCTTTTACAAGATTAACAATATTATTACTATTACAATCAATATCTTGCTCTTTTTTAAGATTAAAACGAATGTTATAATTTTCATCGATAATGCGGTCTTTTGAAATATTATCATATGTTTTAGTTTCAAATATAGTTTGTTCTAGAATAGCATTTAATTTATTTGTTTTAGCATAATGACTAATTAGACCGTTTCCATTAATAACAACTCTATCAATATGTTTTGTTATTGCCATATATTTATTATTCTCTTTTGGGAAATATATTAATAATACGTTATTGGAAGTCATTTTTGTAAATTTCCGCTTCAACCGTTTAAGAACATCAACAAAATGGTCTTTTGTATTTATGTCTTTATTTATATTGCCAATAATACATTCTAGTTCTAACAATGGATTCGTTGAGGATTTTCGTATTAATTTTTTAATATTATCTTTTTCTTCATTTGAAAAATCCATATTTTAAAAAATATTTTATAACTATATAATATTATTAAGAAATTCTTAAAATAAATTAAATCAATTTTATATTAATTAATTAAATAATTAAATAATTAAATAATTACATAATTACATAATTACATAATTAAATAATAAATAATGAATAATTAAATAATAAATAATAAATAATGAATAATTAAATAATAAATAATTAAATAATAAGTTCGAATAATAATATTATTATTTTTAATAAATTTATATTCTAATATTATATATTATATATTAAAAATAGTAAAACTTAAAAATGGCTAAATCATCTAGTTCAAAAAAAAGTAAGAAATCATCCTCATCTAAATCTAGAAAAGAAAAGGCATTATCAACTGTAATAATTACAGAATCTAATATGGATAAATATATTCCTTTATCAGAATTAGATATTGAACCAAATGTATGGGAGATGCCTAATAGAAAGGTTTTTTCAAATTGGTTTTATTCAAATTATAGTCAATATAAAGTAGGTGCTAAACTTCCAAAGTCAAAAGGTAATCTACAATTATTTAGAATTCAAAGATTAGTTAAAAATTTCTTTCAAACAGGAAATCCAAATAGAGGTATATTAGTGTTTCATGGACTTGGCTTAGGTAAATCATGTGGTGCAATTTCTATATCTCAGGCCAATATGGATAGAGATGTTATATTTTTATCAAAAGCTAGTTTGGAATCTAATTTTATATATGAAATTAAAAAATGCGGAGCATCTTATATGAGAATGATTAATTATTGGGTTTTTAGCAAATGTAAAACAGATGAAGAAAAACAATTAGCAACTCAGTTAAGAATTCCAGATTCTTTAATAAAAGAAAATGGCGGATGTTTTTTTATTGATTTTAGTAAAAACTCCTCAAATTATGATAATCTTGACGAAACTCATAAAAGTAAATTAACAAAACAAATAGAAACTACAATATTAGGACGATTTAAATTTTTACATTTAGATGATACCAGATTATTAAAGAAAATCAAAGAAGGTGATTTTGATGATAAATTAGTTATTGTAGATGAAGTTCATAATCTTATAAATAGTATGACAAATGAAACTGTAACCGGTGATTTTTTCTATAAATTTATGATGAATTCCAAAAATACAAAATATGTGTTTCTTAGTGGTACACCATTAATTAATCGTGTGTTAGAGTCATCTCGTCTGTTCAATATATTGCGAGGATATATTCCCACATTAATTTATAAAATATTAACAACTCCAAATACAGATATAAATTGGTCCGAAATAAAATCTGTATTAAGTGCAAATGAATATATAGATCAAGTTATAATTGATAAAACTCGCAAAACAATAAAGATTACAAAGAATCCAGATGGATATATTAATACTAAATTAAAAACAAACAAATCAAGTATATCAAGTACATTGAGTAAATCAAACAAATCTAATAAATCAAGAAAGTCATCTAATATTTGGAATGGGATTAAATATGAACCTGATGATTCAATTACATTTATAGATTTTAGAAAACAAATTGATACTTTAATTAATATATTAGGGAAAGAGCAATTATTTAAAATTAAATTTGCATTTGAAAACAATACAGCACTACCAGAAGAAGAAGTAGATTTTGAACGTTTATTTTATAATCCAGAACTTAATAAATTAAAAAATCAAGCCATTATAAAAAAAAGAATAGGTGGATTAACTAGTTATTATAATAAAGTGTTTGATAAAAGTGAATTTCCAGAATTAAAATTTAAAAAAATAGTATTAGTTGAAATGAGTGCTTATCAATTAGGAAAATATAAAGAGGTACGTAATGAAGAACTTTTAATTGAAAGTCGTAATAATAAAAATCAACAAAAAAATGAAATAAAATCTAGTTTTAGAATTTACAGTAGATTATTTTGTTCATTTGTTTTTCCAGATGAAATAGGATCGCCTTATGATAAAAATAATATAAAAATATTAGAAGCATTAGAAGCATTAGAAGAAAATAATCCATCCGCTAATATTAAAAATACAGAATCACAAAACATAATCTCTTATAAAGAGCAAAAAGAAGCTGAGAAAGACTATAAAAAAAATGCTAAAGAACATGCGTCATTAATTAAATATTTTATGAATAAAATGGAAGAAGAAAAATATAAATTTTTAAATATGGAACAATTAAAAATATATGCTCCGAAATATGCTGAAATTATAGAAAATTTAGACCGGTCAGAAGGTAGTTGTTTTCTTTATAGTCAATTTATTAATTTAGTAGGGTTAAAAATGTTTGCACTAGCCTTAGAAGTTTCTCGAGATTATGTAGAATTTAAAATAGTAAAAATTGGAAATAAATATAGATTAGATAAATCATTATTTTCAGATGAAAGTGGTGATAAAGAGTTTCTGAAAAAAAAATTAACCCAAAAGCGATATATTATTTATGCTGGTAATACAGTTGATAAAGAAGTTAAGATAATTAATAGATTAATATTTAATAGTGATTATGAAAGTTTTCCACCTAATTGTGGATTATTAAAAAAAGAACTAGAGACTTTATATGGTACTGAGCGTAATAAATATGGTAAAATAATCAATTTATTTATGACTACCAGAACTGGAGCAGAAGGTATTAGTCTTATGAATGTGCGTCAAGTTCATATTATGGAACCTTATTGGCAACCAGTATTAATAGATCAAGTTATAGGTAGAGCACGTCGTATGCATTCTCATAATACATTAAAACCACATGAACAAAATGTTGAAGTTTATATTTATATGGCATCGTTTAAATTGGATCATATTAAAGAATTAACATTTACAAAAATTAAAAAAGACACAGTACCATTTAATGATGGATTAAATAAAAAAGGTAAATTAATAACATCTGATGAATTTTTATATATTATTTCTGAAAGAAAGAAAAAAATTATAAATGAATTTAATATTTTAATTATGGGTTCTGCATTTGATTGTTCTCTTAATTTTGAAGATAATATAAAAAAACAGAAGGGAATTATATGTTCAGATTATAATACAAGCAATCGCGATGAGTTTTTATATACTCCAAATACAGAAGATACAATTGATATTGTTGAAATTCAACAAGAATTTATATTAAAAGTAAATTATATGAAAATAGCATTTCCTCCAGGTAGTACGAATTATTTTTATATAGTTCAAAATCCTATGCCTGGACAAAAAAGATTGATTTATACACAAGAAATATTAAGTAAAGTAGGCACTAAACCAGTTGGGGAAATAATCGTTAGAGACGGTAAGAAAAAAATACTCTTTTATAAAAACAAATCATCCAAATCATCCAAATCATCCAAATCTAAATCCAAATCATCTAAATCATCAAAATCATCAAAATCCAAATCTAAATCCAAATCATCCAAATCATCCAAATCATCAAAATCCAAATCTAAATGATTTTAGATTAAAATGACATAAAATTATATAAAAATTGATTTATTCCATATTAATATATACATTAATAAAAATCTATAATGGATTCTATGTGCAAGTGCGTCATTTGTTATGATGTTACAAATGAAGGTGTGTTACCCCATTGTTTAGATGATGCTGAAGAAGATGATGATTATTGTTTATATTGCGAACCATTGACATATGGTAAAATGAATATATGTGAATGGAGAATGTATCATAATACTCCAATAATATATCAGTCTATAATAAAAATTCAAAGATGGTGGCGAACTCGTATTAAAACCGGATAATAAAAACAACTTTTTTACAAAAATAAAGTACACAAATCATCCAAATCTAAGTCTAAATCTAAATAAAAATTGAATTATTTATTTATTTATAAAAATTAAAAGATATTCCCAAAGATGCCATACTCTATCCCTTTCGGATGTGCTAATCCTGGTATTGTAATTGGTAAAAAATGGACTGGTATCAAAAAAATACAAGAAGAATTCTGTGTTACAGTAAAGGTACGCGAAGACCATTTTGAGGTTACTGGGCAATTCCAAGAAACACTTGTGGGAGCCTGCTCATATATTAAAGACCGTTTGGCAATTTCTCTTAAAGATATTATTAGAAAAAGAGAAGAAGAGGAGGAACAAGCTAAACAAAAGGTTATTATACAGTATAAAGTCGAACATGAAGGTTATTGTATGTATCATCAATGTAGTGATTGTCGTTGTATCAAAGATGCGGATGGTCGTGTGAAACACGGATATACATATCCATTTGAAAAAATGTGTGGTACGCATGATTCATTAAAATGTCAATGTCCTAGATTACCATCTGGTGAAATGATTGTAAAAGCAACAGAGACAGCTTATGCACATGGTCCTCCAATAAAATACTGTGATGATCACAAAACATGGCATTGTGCCTGTAAACGAGATAAATATGGTACAGTAATGTCTAAAAAACACGGATATCCAATTGAAAAATATTGTTCGTTACACAATGCTCCTGATTGTAGTTGTTATTAATTAAATAACTAGTAAAAACATAAAACCATAAAAACATAAAAACATAAAAACATAAAAACATAAAAACATTTTTTTTATTAAGTAATTTTTATTATTTAAAATGTATTTACATTATATCTAAACAGTTTCTTCTATAATGAGGTTCTATAGATGAATTCATAATACCTAGATTTGATTTAGGAATC
>Ga0233426_10004406_pt1 | contig 10612 bp, 7 predicted proteins | sample SI_118_April2016_6_FD_179875 | JGI IMG/M metagenome (GOLD analysis project Ga0233426, IMG submission 179875) | Seawater microbial communities from Saanich Inlet, British Columbia, Canada - SI_118_April2016_10_MG | ecosystem: Environmental > Aquatic > Marine > Inlet | place: Canada: British... | reverse complement strand
GCACGACTTGGGTGTTGTTGGCGATGCATGGGAACGCTTGTTTGATGAAACCATCGCCGGACTTGAGTTCAACGTCGAAGGTGATCTGCTCAATATCGAGGGCACACTAAACTTGCTCACAGACCCTGATCGCAGCAAACGCGAAGCGGCATCACGTGAATTAGCCGAGGTGTTCGGGGCCAATGTCAAAACCTTTGCCCGTGTTCACAACACGCAAGCCAAGGAAAAGGAAATTATCGACCGCTGGCGTGGCATGGAAACACCGCAAACAGGGCGGCATTTGTCCAACGACGTAGAACCCGAAGTGGTCGAAGCTTTGCGCAATGCGGTTGTCGCGGCATATCCCAAGCTAAGCCACCGTTACTACGAATTAAAACGCAAATGGCTGGGCCTAGATGTGATGCAGGTTTGGGACCGCAACGCGCCCCTCCCAATGGAAGACACCCGCATCGTCGATTGGGCCACAGCCGAAGACATGGTGATGTCAGCCTATAACGCGTTTGACCCACGTATGGGCGAGCTCGCAGCGCCATTCTTTTCAGATGGTTGGATTGATGCGGGTGTAAAACCGGGCAAGGCCCCGGGGGCATTTGCGCACCCAACAGTGACGAATGTACATCCGTACGTGATGCTCAATTACTTAGGGAAACCACGCGATGTCATGACATTGGCCCATGAACTGGGCCACGGCGTGCACCAAGTGTTGGCAGCAGAACAAGGCGAAATGCTGTCCTCAACCCCACTCACGCTCGCTGAAACGGCTTCCGTCTTTGGCGAAATGCTTACGTTCCGCAAAATTCTTGATGGGGCTGAAACCAAATCAGAACGGCGCATCCTTTTGGCTGGCAAGGTCGAGGACATGATTAACACAGTAGTGCGCCAAATCGCGTTCTATGATTTTGAGTGCAAACTTCACGCAGCACGTGCTCAAGGTGAACTCACTCCAGAAAATATCAATGATATTTGGATGAGTGTACAAGGCGAAAGCCTCGGGCCGGCATTCGAATTCATGGACGGTTATGAAACCTTCTGGGCCTATATCCCCCACTTCGTACATTCACCGTTCTACGTCTACGCCTATGCTTTCGGCGACGGCCTCGTGAACGCGCTTTATGCGATTTACGCAGAGGGTGATGAAGGTTTTGAGGACAAATACTTCGAGATGCTCAAAGCTGGCGGATCCAAGCACCACAAAGAACTGCTTGCCCCATTCGGTCTTGATGCGTCTGATCCGAAATTCTGGGACAAAGGTCTTTCAATGATTTCAGGGTTCATTGACGAACTCGAAGCTATGGAAGACTAAAACTAAATTGGTCACGCGCATGACAGCGCGTGACCAACGCCACTTCATCTTACCAAACAAACTCTCCCCGAAGGGCCGCTCAGAGAATACGCAAAACGCTCATTTCAACTGGCTGTCCTTGCTCCCACGCCGATTGATCCCACCACGTTTTTGATGTTGGCTCTCACGCTCTTGAACACAATCAAGGCAAAGCTTCACGCCAACCACCGCCAGGCGCCGTTGTTCCGAAATTGGTTCTTCGCACTCAGCACAATTTGAAAGGCTAGCGCCCAAAGGTACTTTGCGCGCAAGCATGCGGGCCAATTCATCGTTGATTGATGCCTCAATCTGTTCGCTCACTGCGCCGTCTTTTGCCCAACCTCCGGCCATTGTTGTCTCCAAAATAAAATCAGGGCGTCACGTTACCCGTTATTCCTATCTCGATCTCGCATAAGATCCAGTCAATCAAAATCAACGGAGCCGACGATGCGTATCTTAAAAAAACTAGTTGCGGGATTTCTGATCTTAACCCTCATCGCGATCCTCGCCTTTCTTACATTTGCCCCCGCTTACGTCGAAAAATCCCGCAACAGCATTGTCTCCCACGATCCCTATCCCGTCTCAAAAACAGCCCAAGCCCTTCACGACACCCTATTAATCGGCGACTGGCATGCAGACAGTCTGCTTTGGCAGCGTAACATCGCCAAACGCGGCAATCGTGGGCAAGTGGACATTCCGCGACTGATCGAAGGCAATGTCGCCATCCAAGTTTTCACTGCCGTGACCAAAAGCCCCAAAGGCCAAAACTATGACAACAACGCAGCCGACGCGCCTGACAACATCACCCCGCTTGTGGTTGGCCAACTGTGGCCACCGCGCACTTGGACCTCACTGTTGGAGCGCGCCTTATATCAAGCAGAGAAACTGCACGCGATTGCCGAACATTCTCCCGATCAGCTGAGTGTCATCACCTCCCTCGCCGAACTCGAAACACACCTCGTAAGCCGCGCCGCTGGCAGTAAGGCAATCGGTGGCCTACTGGGGATCGAAGGGGCCCATCCTCTCCAAGGTGAATTGTCAAACATGGACAGGCTTGAAGCCGCAGGTCACCGCGTCATTGGTCTGCAACATTTCTTTGACAATGATCTGGGCGGCTCTCTGCATGGGTTTAGCAATCGTGGCTTGACTGATTTTGGCCGCAGTGTTGTCGCTGACATCGCAACGCGTGGAATGGTGCTGGACCTTGCTCATTCCTCCCCCCAAGTGGCGCAAGACGTGTTGGATATGACCAATATGCCCATCATTGTCAGCCACACCGGCATTTATGGCCATTGTCCGGCAAAGCGGAATTTTCCCGATGATTTAATGCGCCGCATCGCGGCATCAGGTGGTGTTCTAGGTATCGGCTTTTGGGCCGAAGTCGCATGTGGTGATATCAGTCCCTCGGGCATCGCGCGTATGATCAAAGCGGGGATTGCAGAAGTCGGCGTTGATCACATCTCGCTTGGTTCAGACTTTGATGGCTCGGTCGAGACTGCGTTTGACACATCCGAACTGCCTGCACTCACCCACGCCTTGCTTGAGGTGGGATTGTCCCAAGAGGACATCCGCAAAGTCATGGGTGAAAACCTCATCCGCGTTTTACGGTCACGGCTAAAGTAATCACTCTGCCATCTGGGCGTCGACCTGCTGTTCCTCATTGATCATCGCCTGTAACTGGCGACGGAACCGCAGTTGTCCGCCATCAATCGGCAGATCGATATGGGGCGAGGTTTTGTTGCTCATGCCCTTTTGCACCTCATTGAGAACCGCACGATCCTCTTCAAAGGCGTGTTGCACGTCCTCTGTCATCAGCTGTGACAGGGCCTCATCATCGGGGCGGATATTGCGCAGTTGGAACCAGTAGTAACGCGTTTCACCCTCAGTAGTTGGCGTCATGAAATTATAGCTGTCCATGATGAATACATCATCATGCAAGGCCCCATCAGGCCCGCCTGTCCCCGCAGGTGTAAACACCGCGCGGATCAACGCATGTGAGGGATAGCGCACCTCGTAATGCTGCAAGCGGTCGCAATTGCCGGTAAAGCCGATGACCTTTTTGTAAAACGGCGCGGGTTCCACATCCATCATCCAGCGGTGCACGATCACGCCAGCTTCGTTCTTGGTCACCCGCAGTGGTGCGTCCTTGGTCGCGGCTTGGCCAAAGCTGCCCGCATGCACCCACGCCACGTGGGTCGGGTCCAGCAAGTTATCACACATCAACAAGTAATTGCATTCCAGCTCCATCGCGTCGCCGCGATTGATGCCCCAGTCTGGGTTCTCGTAGTTCTCGATCTCGAAAATATCATGGGGGTCGGCCAAGGCGGGGTTGCCCATCCAAATCCAGACCAGCCCGTATTTTTCATGCAGGGGATAGGCGTGAACCTTGGCGTTGGACGGGATGCGCCCCGTGCCCGGTGCCCAAACGCATTGGCCAGCGCAGTCAAACGTCAGACCGTGGTAGCCACATTCAACAGTGTCGCCTTTGATGCGGCCCTTGGACAGCGGCAGTTTGCGGTGTGGGCAGGCATCTTCTAGCCCGACGAATTCACCTGTTTCTGTGCGAAAGACGCAGATCTTTTCGCCCAAAACCATGATCTGCTGCAAATCTCGTGTGATCTCTTCAGCCCAAGCGGCCACATACCATGCATTTTTCAGAAACATCTCGAGCACTCCATTATTCCCCTGCGACTACACAGGTTTTTCAAAGGGGCGTCCACAAAAAAGGCGCCCGTTGCCCAGCGCCTTTTCCCCAATTCTAATCTTAGCCGGCTTTAGCCAAGGGCTGCGCTACAACGTCCGCAAACGTCCGAATGTGCATGTCCGCCAACATCTGGAAGGATCTTCCAGCAACGGCCACATTTGTCGCCCTTAGCCTTAGCAAAGACAACTGAAACGCCCTCGACCTCAGGGATCACAAACGCGCCTTCAGGGGCCGCGCCTGTTTCCAGCTTCACTTGGCTGGTGATGCACAGATCGGCAAAGGTTTCTGGGTTGGTGATGACCGCTGCCAGCTCTTCGGACAGGTACACGCTTGGGCATGCCTCAAGCGAGGAACCGATTACTTTGGCTGTGCGCTGTTCTTCCAACGCACCCGTCACAACACGGCGCACGGCGCGCACGATGTCAGAACGTGCCGCCAGCGCATCATTGCGCCACTCGGCAGGTGTTTCTGGGAAATCGACCAAGTGCACGGAGGTTTCAGCCCCATTACGTTCCAGCCAGACCTCTTCCATCGTGAACGGTAGGATCGGTGCAAGCCAAGTGGTGAGGCGTGCGTATAGGTGATCCAGCACAGTCAAAGCTGCGTTTTGGCGATCGGACGCCCCATCACAATACAACGCGTCCTTACGAACATCGAAGTAGAAGGATGACAGGTCTTGGGTCGCGAATTCAAAGATCGCGCGGAACACGCCTTGGAAATCGAACTTGGTGTAACCTGCGCGCACGGTTTCATCCAGCACAACCATTTTATGCATGACCAACTGTTCCAGCTCTGGCATGTCTTTGACATCCACAGCCTTGGACGCATCAAAGTCAGCCAATGACCCCAGCATAAAGCGGATCGTGTTGCGCAGACGACGATAGCTGTCTGACACACCTTTCAGGATTTCATTCCCGATACGTTGGTCGGCGGTGTAATCCGTTTGAGCCACCCAAAGGCGCAGAATGTCTGCACCGTATTGTTTGATGATGGTTTCAGGCACGATCGTGTTGCCGATGGATTTGGACATCTTCATGCCCTTCTCATCCAGCGTGAAACCGTGGGTCACAACATTGCGGTATGGCGCACGGCCTGTGGTGCCGACAGATTGCAACAGGGATGAGTGGAACCAACCACGGTGTTGGTCGGTGCCCTCCATGTAGACATCCGCGATACCATCTTCTGAACCATCTTCACGGTCACGCAAAACGAAAGCGTGGGTTGAGCCAGAGTCAAACCATACGTCCAAGATATCGAACACTTGATCGTAATCATCCGGGTTCACGATACCGCCCAAGAAGCGTTCTTTTGCGCCCTCTTCGTACCATGCGTCTGCACCTTCAACTTCAAAGGCTGCAACGATACGGGCGTTGACCTCTTCATTGCGCAAAAGGAAACCATCGTCGGTCGGCAAAACACCAACCCGCGTAAAGCAGGTGAGTGGCACACCCCATGCACGTTGACGTGACAGCACCCAATCAGGGCGTTGCTCCATCATCGCGTGCAGGCGGTTGCGGCCTGATTGTGGTGTCCATTTGACGTTGTCGATTTCAGTCAACGCACGTTCGCGGATCGTTAGACCATGCGTGTCCTGACCATCGCCCACTGCCTTATCAACGGCAGCGAACCATTGCGGTGTGTTGCGATAGATGATCGGAGCCTTAGAGCGCCAAGAGTGTGGATAGCTGTGCTTGATCTTGCCGCGTGCCAAAAGGCCGCCAACTTCGACCAGCTTGTCGATGATCGTCTTGTTCGCATCACCCTCGCCGCCTTTGCGGTTCAGGATATACGTGCCGCCAAAAAACGGCAGATCAGCACGCAGGCCGCCATCGTCCATGACGTTATAGGTGATCACCTGCTGCAGCATGTTCAGGTCGCGGTACAATTCGTACTCGTCCATCCCGTGGGATGGGGCGCAGTGTACGAAACCCGTACCTTCGGTGTCGGTGACGAAGTCAGCCGCGCGGAAATCGCGTGCCTCGTCCCATTCGCCGTTTGATCCCTCAGAGCCCGCCAATGGGTGGCTTAGGGTTAGGCCTGCCAACTCATCCGCTGGAACGCCGCGTACGCGGGTCCATTGGTCTTCTTCAAGACGGGCGCGTTTCATCACGTCTGCGGCCAAGTTGTCAGCCAACAAAAATTTGTCACCAACAGCTGTCCAGCTTTCGTCAGGCGTGCCTGTCACTTCATATAGGCCATAAGCGATGTCTTGGCCGTAAACGACGGCTTTGTTGGATGGGATGGTCCACGGTGTCGTGGTCCAGATCACAACATGCGCATCGTTTAAATCATCGGCTGCATTGCTCACCTTGAACTTCACCCAGATCGTAAAGCTCTCTTTGTCGTGGTACTCCACCTCGGCCTCAGCCAATGCGGTTTTCTCAACAGGGGACCACATCACAGGTTTGGAACCTTGATATAGCGTGCCGTTCATCAGGAACTTTTGGAACTCTTCCGCGATCACGCGCTCTGCGTGGAAATCCATCGTCAAATAAGGTTTGTCCCAATTGCCGTTGATGCCAAGGCGTTTGAATTCTTCGCGCTGCACGTCGACCCAATCAGCGGCAAACTTGCGGCACTCACTGCGGAATTCGTTGACCGGAACGGCGTCTTTGTTTTTGCCCTTCTTGCGGTACTTTTCTTCAATCTTCCACTCGATCGGCAGACCGTGGCAATCCCAACCCGGGATATAACGGGCATCAAAACCCATCATCTGGTGAGATCGCACGATCATGTCTTTGATCGTCTTGTTCAGCGCGTGACCGATGTGCAGATTGCCGTTCGCATAGGGCGGGCCATCATGCAGAGTAAACGGTTTACGCCCTTCTTTTTCGCGTAGGCGATCATACACGCCCATATCGGCCCAACGGGCAAGCCATTCAGGCTCACGCTTGGGAAGGCCCGCGCGCATTGGGAAATCGGTCTTTGGCAGGTTCAAGGTGGTTTTATAGTCAGGTGTCTCGGCGCTCATTTGGTCGCGTCCTTCGGATCAAAATTTGGGAATGTCTTGGGTCGGTGCGAGTGGCTCAAACACCTTAGCCCGGCAGCTCACTGTATCAGAGCGCCGGGGATATAATTCGTATAATGATCTGGTCAATACAGCTCATACCCGCCTTATAGGCAGGTGGGATAAGGCTCACAAGTGTCCATTCACCCCAACCTGCCTGTTACTCTGGCTTTGGTTCGACCTGTTCTTGGGCCCAACGATTGAGCCACGCCAATCCTGCCAGCGACAAACCAAGGACCAGCAATGAGAACACACGCGTCAGTCCCTCAAGCCCCGAAATATCGACAAAGAATACCTTGGCAACTGCCGCGCCAATCACAAACAAACCAACTTTGCGCATCATTGCAGAGCGTTTGGCCAAGGATTGATAGAATAGCCCGCCCCCAATCAGCAGTAAGGCAATGGTGTAACTGTACAATTCTGGCTGTGCCATTCCGTTAGACAGTGGCATGCCCTGCGATCCTTGCCAAAATGGCGCACGGCAGCAAAAGCCCACAGCGCGACCAAGATACCGCTTAGCCCCTGCATTGCGATGCGCACCTCTGCCGGCATTAATTTGATACGCAGCCAACCGGCAGTCAACACCAGTGCTGGCAAAAGATACGCGATGCTAGCGTATTGAACAAAGGTGGGCCCGCAACCTTCATCGGTTGATCCATGAATAGCGGAGAATACATCGTCAGTGCAGCTGCCAAGGTGGACAAACCGACCACAGCAAAAATCGCACCGAGTACCTTGCGCACTTCCCGCATCCAACTCTGGCTGTTGATTTCCATACGCTGGACCTGTGCCAAGGCCAAGGTGAACCAAATTGCCGCGTAAATCCCCATGCTCCAATGGGAGTCATGGCCTTTGCCCCCCACACTCGCGTCAATGATACGAAACAGGATGAGCGAGACAAAAATGCCGACAACTGACCAGGCCGCGCTGTCCATCATGACTGTTGCTGTTTGACGCACTTTGCCGCGCAGCAACCACAGTCCTGCGATCATTGCCGCCAAAACGCCGCCATATGCCAAAACCAGCTCAAAGATTGATGCACTACCTGTCGCCCAGCCCAATCCAGGGTCCGCAACCAGGCGATAGCCTAGCGTCACGACACCTGCGGCGATGAAAATCGTCATGGGGTATAGATCAAACCTGCGATCTAAAGCCGCGACCACGATCACAGCCAATGCAACGGTCAATGCGGCTGATGAAAGGATCATGACAAGGGCAAAGCTAATCGAGGCCAGCGCTGAAAGCACAAAGAAAGACATGCGTAATCTGTCATCAGGCCCGTCAGCACGTGCAAAACGTTCAGCCCAAAAGACCATGAATGCAGCCATCACTGCGGCGTGCAGAGCCCACGGATAGACGCCCAAAATATTCGCAGGGACCCAACCCATCTCTAGAACCATAGCAACCAAAGGTGCGAACATTGCCGCAACCAGTGCCCAGATCACTGGAACACCACCTTTGCTCAGGCTGCGCCACGCTGCCAGTGCGGACAAAGCCATCGCTATGGCGACAATGATTGTGGCAGCCAACGGAAATCTCACGTCGATTGGCGTTTCACCTGCCCCATAGATGACAAACCGTGCACCAGACCATCCACTTTGCAAACCAATCGCTGCGGCAGGGCTTCCCAAAGGAATAAGGGCCAAATCCAGCAAAGCTGTTGCACGCAACGACCAAACGATGACAGCAGCGCTTAGGCCAGCCAACGCGATAAGAACCAGCCAAAATTCTGCGTCACCAGCTCCAGACGTCAGAACCAACAAAATACAGCTGGCTCCCATCGCGGCCCACGCCAATAGCACTGGAAAGATCGGGCGCGTCGCGCCGTTTAATCTTATTGCCCACTCGCTCAGCATCGAACCTGCATGATCAGGCATGATTGCCCGTGCGGGTATCAACACAGCCATAACGACCAACGAAATTAGATAGACTTGATAAGCACCGGTAAGTGCCCGATCTCCGCCAAACAACATCGTCCCCATCACATAGGCAAGGACCAGTGTCAGGCCGGAAATCCACGCCCACCGGCGCATGGTATCCACGCCCAAACCAACAAAGGCAACAACTGCGCAGCACGGTCCAGCCAAATGTGAGGCGGACCATCACCCGGATTCAATGTCAGCCTTGCAGGTGCAAAACGCATCACTTGATAATCTTGATCCAGCCACTCATCCACACCTTCACGTGCAGGGTTTAACAAGTGATTGGGGTCCTCTGGCAGATCCCCTGGATGAAACGCTGCTTGTTTTCCAGTGTCCAACAATGCGCCGCGCACAACGTTCAATGATGCACCCTCGTGCTTTACCGTTTCCTCTGTCGTTGCGCGCAACGACGCAATTGACAGCGCGGCGGTTGGGGCCCCCGCAAATCTGGCGCGGTCGCGGGCATCACGGGTCAACGCCTACATAATCGATGTAAGCCGTGGGTGTTGCGTGTGATGAATATGATCTGCTTTGGTTGCTGCAAACAAGATTTTCTCAACCCGCTTGCCCATCAACAGACGGGTCAAAAACGCGTTTCGCCCCGGACGGAAAGAAGACAGAATTTCTGACATCGCACCGCGCATATCCTCAACCGCTTTAGGCCCATTGTTGATTGCGCCAAGCGCATCGACCAAGACGACTTGGCGATCTATGCGGCTAAAGTGATCACGAAAGAACGGTTTAACTATACGAGATTTATATGACTCAAAACGCCGCTCCATCTCTTTTATCAATGACCTACGGGGCACACTTGATGTTTTAGGCAAAGGTGCAAAGGTGAGTACAGGTGACCCAGCCAAGTCACCGGGCAAAAGGAACCGGCCCGGCGTGCAGTCATAAAAACCATCATCGCGCGCCGCATTCAGATAGCTGGAAAACTCGGATGCCAAGGCCTGCGCTACTGGCTCTTCCAGTTTGGCCTTGCCATCAGTGTTGTTAGCAAGCTCAAGGAAAGCCTTGGCCTGCGATCTATCAGCAATGCGGTCTAGAACCTGCGCGCTCCACTCGTCGTAGCTGAGATCTAGCAACCCCAAATCCAGCAACCATTCCCCCGGATAATCAACGATATCCAGATGGATCGTACGTGGTCCCTGAAGCCCCGCGAGCAGACCATTGGGGCGGACCTTTAACGAGATGCGCAACTCACTAATCGCACGCGTACTCTCGGGCCAAGACGGCGTTGGGGCCGTAAGCGCCGCCATGTGCGCCTCGTATTCAAAACGTGGGACGGTATCATCGGGTTGGGGTTGCAAGAACGCGGCTTCGATCCGTCCTTCAGATGCAGCCAACAAATGGGGCATCCGCCCTTGGTCCAATAAGTTTGCAACCAAGGATGTGATGAACACGGTTTTGCCCGAACGAGCCAAACCCGTGACACCCAAACGAATGACGGGCTCAAAGAATGCCTCTGACACCGTGTCTTGAACTGTTTCGACACCGCGCAGCAAACCGTCTGCAATCGTTGAAATTCCCACTCTTTGGGCCCCACTCGCCTATTATTGATCTTAACATAGGCAGGCACAGGGGATTGCCCAAGTCAAAAAGCCAAGATAGGGAATTCGAATGCCTAGATATGCCTTAAAAGTCGAATACCACGG
>Ga0233426_10004403_pt1 | contig 10615 bp, 10 predicted proteins | sample SI_118_April2016_6_FD_179875 | JGI IMG/M metagenome (GOLD analysis project Ga0233426, IMG submission 179875) | Seawater microbial communities from Saanich Inlet, British Columbia, Canada - SI_118_April2016_10_MG | ecosystem: Environmental > Aquatic > Marine > Inlet | place: Canada: British... | reverse complement strand
CCGTTAGGAAATGTAGCCCCAAGAGCTTTAGTAGTTACATCGCAACCATCGGTTTCAGTGGTTCCTAAATTAATTTCTTTTATAAAGGCATTTGTTTTTAAATCGAAAACATTAAACGTGTTTGATTGCTGATTAGACACAATTAAAAACCCTTTACCTTGATATTTGGCAATGGCAATACCTTCTATATCCTCTTTAAAGTGTTCGCCTCCAAAACAATAAATTTCTTTATTTCCCATAGATGGTTCTGCATAATATTTACGAATGCAGTGCATTTCATCAGAATAATACACAATACCTGTTTCATTATCTACAGCAATGGCTTCAATTTCCTTTTTACCACTAAATGTGCCAAAACTTCTAACAAAATTGGCATGTACACCTAAACTATCTGAAACCAATTCATATTGATACAAATAACCATCTTTAGGTCCTGCTTTTCTTCCCACAATAGCATAAAGCACCTCTGTTTTTGGAGATTTGTAAAGCGCAATTCCCATTGGTAAATTAAACTCAGGCTCTGTAGCATCAGTAAACACTTTAAAACCACCATGATCTAATGGTTTCATATCTGGAACCGAAAACAAACGTATTTGATGACGTTCTCTTTCGGTAAATGCAATGACATCTACTTTACTAGAATCATTCAGCTTAAAACCATATTCTAAATCGACATTGTTTGGTCTTTTTATATTTGTAATGCTTTTATCTTTAAGAATTTTTCCGTTTAAATCAAAAGCATAAACCCCACCATCTGTATTTTTATCGGTTCCAAAAACAATACTTTTTGAAGCATCTTTTGGATTTACCCAAATAGCAGGATCATCGGTATCATGAGGTGTTTGGTCTGTTATAACTGTAGCTACTATTTCTGGCAACTTAGCAACGCAACCCAAAAGTAAAACGGTGATACCAAAAACAATATTCATTTTTAATTTACTCATTTCAATATCTTATTTTTTCTTAAACAAATCATATTTTAAACCAAATGTAAGACGTCTTCCGTAATACTCCATTTGCATAGTTCTAGCTTTAACACCTTGGAAATAACGTAACGGTTGGTCTGTAATATTGTTTAATGAAAAGTAAGCACTAAAACCATTTCCTATTTTGTAAGATCCGTTAAAATCTACCAAAAATTGCTCGCCATAGTATCTATCTTCAAAAGCATTTCCTCCTATTTCATCAATATAAGAATCTGAATAGTTTGCAGATAAACGTAAACTTAATCTTTTACTTGTATAAGCTAATGAGCCATTAAACATGTTTGGTGCTGTACCTGGTAAGTCTAAATCTGTTCTTTCATCACCATCACTATTTCTTATACCATCTGCATTAGATGTTAAATAGGTATAATTTAACATAATACTAAAATTTTTAGCAAAGCCAGGTAAAAAGTCTAACTGACGTTGAAAACTTGCCTCTGCACCAAAAATACTAGCATCATCTCCATTTTGTGGTTGAAACGCATCAAAACCTGTAGCAGTATCTTCATATTGATACGTATAAATAAAGTCTTTTATACCTTTTTGAAATAAACCTCCTGATAGAATTCCTACGCTTTTAAAATAATGTTCTGCCATTAAATCAAAGTTCATAGAAGTAGTTGCACTTAATTCTGGATTTCCTAAAACTATTTCTTCATCATCAGTAATAATATCTCTACTTGGTACTATATCGGCATAGTTTGGTCTAGCTAAAGTATTAGTCCAAGCAAAACGTAACACAGTTCTATCATTTAAATTATATTTAAAATGCACACCTGGTAAAATATGTACATAATCTTTTTCTTTAGTAATGGTACCCAAAATATCTTCTTCGTCTTCTATTTGATTGCCTGTTGCTTTGGTTTTAGTGCCTTCAACTCTTAAACCGGCTAATACTGTAAATTTATCAGATAGCTTTTGGTTTGCCATAAAATAACCCGCATACACATACTCCTTAACTTCGTAATTTGCTCTTGCGTATTCGCTAGGTACATCTTCTGCTTCAAATAAAGACGTATTATTTAAATCTAAATTTCCTAAAAACTTATTATCTACAAATTCTCCTGCTGCATATTTACTTCCTGCTAAGTAATCAGAATCTGTTTGGTCTAATAGTGGTAAAACAGTTAAATCATCAAAGGCAGAATTTAATGGTGCATATTCAAAAAAGTTATTTTCGCGCCCCTTGTTCTTTACTTTTGATCGTCCTCCAAACTTAATAAACCCATCGTTAGTGTTAAAAAAGTTTATTGGTAATTTAAAATTTACAAAGGCATTAAAATCTTTTTCATCTGTATATTGATTTGATTCTGTAATTTCTTTTAATTCGAATTCACTAAAAGCTGCATCAGTAGTATTTACAGGCGTTAGTAACGGAAACTCTGTGTCGTTTAAATCTTCATTTAAAGCTACATCTTTTACTCTATAGGAAATGTAACGCTCATTTAAACGCTCTTCAGAAGCTTTTGAAAAAGAAGTCATCCAATCCATTTCTAAGCTACCTAATAAATGGTTACCACCTAAGCTGTAGTTTTGCATACGTTGGTCTTCAAGACGTCTGTTTTTATTTCTATCATTATCAATACCACCTTTTGTTTGTCTATCTATTTCTCCTGTATAACCTATAATATTATCTGAAGCATCCAATTCTGCATCAATTTTTTTATAACGTAATCTGAAACGATTTTCTCTATCATCTCTCCAGTTATACATCGTTTTTAAATACATTGTATTGTTAGCATCAAAAGCATAATCGAAATTAGCAGAGAAACTACGACGAATACGTTCTACTAAATAGGTTCTTATATCAGATTCAGCAATATAAGGTTTCACTTCTACATCTTCACCAGCTATGTTTTCAGCTTCATTTGTCCATTCTGCTTCAACATTATCAGACCCAAAATCGTTATCATTAATAGACGTTGAAAGCATCCATCCAAATTTTTTGTTTTCAGATTTTCCTCCAACTAAAAAAGATCCGTTAAGTATTTTCTTGTTAGTAATGAAATTAACACCCGAACCAAGTGTGGCAGATACTCTAAATCCGTTAGGAGATGTTCTTGTAACTAAGTTAACAGATCCTCCTAAAGCATCAGCATCCATATCTGGTGTTACGGCTTTGTTAACTTCTATAAGTTGAATCATGTCTGATGGAATTAAATCCATTTGCACATTTCTGTTATCACCTTCGGCGGAAGGAATACGACTTCCGTTTAATGTTACCGAATTTAACTGAGGCGCTAAACCTCTAATTATAACATTACGCGCCTCACCTTGATCGACTTGCATTGTAATACCTGGTATACGTTTTACAGCATCTCCAATATTAGCATCTGGAAATTTACCTATTTGATCTGTCGATACAACATTTGTAATATTCTGTTTATTTTTCTGTGAGTTTAAAGCCTTTACTTGACTATTATTATATCCAGTAATAACAACATCATCTAACTCTAAAACTGAAGTTTTTATATATACAGTTATTGCAACTGTTTTTCCCGACTCTACATTAACTTCTGTTTCAGAATCTGCATATCCTATATATGTAACTTTTACTGTTTGCTTTCCTGTTGGAATATCTACAAATAAGAACTTTCCGTCTTCATTAGAAATAACGCCTTTATTTAAAGCTTCAATTACCACATTCCCAAAAGGAATAGATAACCCTTCTTCGTCAATAATTGTTCCTTGAATATTTCCATTTTGTGCAATACTAGCGAGAGAAAATAATAATGTAAATAATAAAAATACGTAACTTTTTTTCATGGTCATTTTGTTGATTAAATTTTCAACGAAATAACAAAATTGACTACTGAAGCATTTTAACTGTTGTTTAAATTATGGTTACTTATTAACTAAAAAGCAGATGTATTTAAATTGAGTTAACATTAAATAAAACTTTAGGTCATATAAGATATTAAGCAACAAAAAACCCTCTCTGTTTCCAGAAAGGGTTTCTATAAATTTTAAGAAAATGTTTTCCTAAACCTCAAAAGGTTCAATAGAAACATAAGATTTGTTATCTTTTTTCTTTGTAAATTTTACAAGACCATCAACATATGCATGTAATGTATGATCTTTTCCTTGGTATACGTTTTCACCTGGGTGATGTGTATTACCACGTTGTCTTATGATAATGTTTCCAGCAATAGCAGCTTGTCCACCAAAAATCTTAACACCTAAGCGTTTTGATTCTGATTCTCTACCATTTTTCGAACTTCCGACTCCTTTTTTATGTGCCATTTTATTTCGATTTTAGATTTTAAAATTAACTTAAAGCAGCAATTAAATCAGCTTTTTTCATTGAAGAAATACCTTCAATTCCTTTTGCTTTAGCCATCTCTTTTAATTCAGCAACTGTTAGTTTGCTTAAATCTTGAGTTGCTTCAGTTTTTGGAGCTACAGTTTCAACTTTTGCTTTTGGTTCTGCTTTTTTAACTTCTTTTTTCGGAGCGGCTTTTTTAGCTCCAGAAGCTGCAATACTTTCAATTACGATTTCAGTTAAAGATTGTCTGTGCCCGTTTTTTACACGGTAACCTTTACGTCTTTTCTTCTTGAAAACTATTACTTTATCACCTTTAAGGTGCTTTAAGACTTTTGCACTTACTTGTGCTCCATCTATAGCCGGGGCGCCTACAGTTACATTGTCACCATCACCTAAAAGAAGTACATTGTCGAAAGAAACTTTCTTACCTTCTTCAGTTTGTAAACGGTTAACAAAAACTCTTTGGTCTTTTTCAACTTTAAATTGATGCCCTGCTATCTCTACAATTGCGTACATAGCGTAACGTTTTTATTAATTAATTTTGTTCAAAAATGAGTGCAAATATACTGCTAATTAATTAATTCACAAACGTTATTACTAATTTTGAGGAATATTTCCAGTCTTTTTAAAAAGTTGCATGACCGTAAGTGAAGAAACCACTGTTGTTGCTAGCCCCATAACAGCAACCACAAACGTTACCAAACCAATACCTGCATTAAAACCACCCTTCATTTTTTGAAGTAATTCTGATAAAAAGACACTATTCAATTCAGTAGCATAAATCAAAAAGAAAATGGTAAAAGTTATAGTAGCAACAAAACCCGTAATAATACCAGTTTTAAATCCTTCGCCATAAGAGAAATTATCCAAATCCTTAAGCTTGCTTAAACGTACTGCTTCATAAATGCCAAAACCTGTAATGATTGCGTTTACAAAACTAAAGGCCGGATTTGTATGCTTATCTACCAATGCTAAAACCAAAAAATAGGCTATCAATACAGCACTTGTGACTAAACCGAAACGAATGGGAAGCGATAAATTTTTCATATTTAAGCGGTGTTGTTTCTTTTAAATTACGTGAAAATTGTTCAATAAAAATAATTTAACAACGAAAAAATTAATTCCAAGAGTTTGATTACGAAGGTTATTGCATCTTTTTTGATTGGTTTTTATGGGATAAATACACTCCCAATAAAATAATTACACTGGCAATGGCTTGGAGCCAACTAAAGGTTTCACCATCCAAAAAACCCCACATCAAAGCTACGATAGGCATCAAATAAGTTACTGATGACGCAAAAACCGGTGTAGACATTTGGACCAACTTGTTAAATAATATTTTAGCCAAAGCCGTTCCAAAAAAAGATAAAACAGTAATGTAAACCATTGCCATTTTAAAGTCAGGTTGATTAAACGTTTCTTCTGAAAAAAAATCTGTAAAAAGCAACACGATAATGGATGGAATAAAAATACCAACAAAGTTTCCTGTGGCTATCGTTAACGGTTTTACATGTTGCAAATACTTTTTTATAATATTTACATTAGTAGCATACATTAGTGTTGACAAGATTACAAAAATAGCATACCAATAATTTTGATCTGGGTTTAAATCTGCACCTTTTAAAATTAGCAGCGTTGTTCCAATAAATCCAATAATAACACCTATTATTTGCCTTTTAGTAGAAGTAATCTTAAAAACAGCAAAACCCAGCAAAATAGCATTAAGGGGTACTAAGGAATTTAACACAGATACCACTGCGCTATCAATTTCAGTTTCAGCAATCGCAAAGAAGAAAGAAGGAATAAACGAGCCTAAAATTCCAGATATAATAAGCCATTTCCAATCTGCAGTTTTTATTGTTTTTATAGTTTTAAAGCCCATTAAAAACAGAAAAATACCTGTAATAACAACTCTTAATGCGCCTAACTGATAAGGTGTTAGCCCTAAAAGCGCTTTTTTAATTAAGATAAAGGAACTCCCCCATATTAACGACAGAATAAAAAGATATAACCATTTAGAACTTATACCGCTCATTAAATTTAATTTTGGAAGCACAAAACTCTGCTTTTTAATACAATAAACACCATAATTTAGTAGTTTTGTAATATAAACTTTTAAAGATTATTTTAATGAAAACTATCAAGTATATTTTAACACTTACACTAATTGCATCTTTTGTTTTTAGCTGTAAAAACGAAAAGAACCCTGAAGTAAAAACTATTGAAGTTGAAACTGAAGTTGTAAAAAAATTAGATCCGAATGCAACGTATGCTAAAGCGGAATTTACGATTGATGGCATGACTTGTGCAATTGGTTGTGCTGCACAAATTCAAAAAAAAATAGCTAAGATGGATGGCGTAAAATCCGCCACTGTGGATTTTGACAGAAAACTAGCTATGGTTGAATATAACGAAGCTAAAGTAACACCAACAACATTAGAAGAAGCTGTTGCAAAAGTATCGGACACTTACAAAGTAAGCGACATAAAAACGGTTGAAGATTTCTCAGCAAAAAAAACATGTGCTGCTGATTGTAAAAAGGCGTGCTGTGCTAACAAGGACAAAAAAACGTGTGAACCAGGTTGTAAAAAAGCATGTTGTCAAGACGGCGCAAAAGCTAGCGACAAAATAGCTTGCAAAGCGGATTGTAAAAAAGCATGTTGTGCTAAAAAAGAAGCTTAATTTTTAACTAAAAATAAATGAGCAAAAAAGGTTTCTTAATAAAATAAGAAGCCTTTTTTATTTCCAAGTAACAGTTTCCATAATTCGCTTAATATCCTTTTGCAAATAATCAGCAGCTGGTAAAATAGAATCGTAATTGGGTTTAGCCAAGAAATACAAAGATCCTGTTAAGAAATGATTTACACTGTCCGTTACATAAAACTGTGCTGGTGATGCTACATTTCCTTTTACTTCGGATAGCATACCATAAACTTCCCTTTTAGAATCTTCAAAAGGATAGGCTGGTATTTCATCTGCTTTTTTAGTGTGTTCTAAAGTAAATTTTTGAGCGTCTCTTAAAAAAGCTTTAAGATTTTTTTCATCCTTTTCAATAGCTTTGTAAGTTAAAAAAATAGTACCTTTTAACGTCGGGTATTCCAAATTAACACCATAACTTTTAGTTGGAGCTTTCAATTCTTTTGATACCACTTTTGTGGCTAATAAATTTTTTTCAAAAGAAAACGGCAATTCTAAATTAGCATCAATATATTCAGCCCTTGGGTATTCTAACCTTAATTCTGCTTTTGGTTTTGGTACATAATCTTCACCACAAGAAAAACAAAAAACCATTACTACAAATAGAGAAGAATATTTAATCATTAGAGTATTGTAAATTTAACTAGTTTGATTCGTTTTATGTCCATAGCCTCAATAGTAAAAACGTAATTTTCAAAATTTATTTTACTATTCAATTTCGGGAAACTCCCAGATATTTCTAAAACAAAACCAGCTACAGTTTCTGCTTCGCCTTTATTTTCTTCAAAAACAGTATCGTCTTCAAGCTTTATAATTTTATAAAAATCTTTTAAAGCAGTTTTACCATCGAACACATAGTTATTATCATCTAACTTTGAAAACATTAAATCCTCATCGTCAAACTCATCACTAATATCTCCCACAATTTCTTCAATAATGTCTTCTAAAGAAATTAAACCTGAAGTCCCTCCGTATTCATCAACAACAACCGCTAAATGCACTTTCTTTTCTTGAAATTCAGCCATTAAATCATCTAGCTTTTTATTCTCTGGCACAAAGAAAGGCTCACGTAATAAAGTTGTCCAATCAAACTGTTTTCTATCTATGTAAGGCAACAAATCTTTAACGTATAAAATCCCCTCAATAGTATCCATATTGTCTCTATATACAGGAATTCTTGAATAACCATTTTCAATGATTTCTGGCATAATTTCAAGATATTTCTGCTCTATCTTCAATGCAAAAATATCAATACGCGGACGCATAACCTGTTTTGTATCTGTATTACCGAAGGACACAATACCTTTTAAAATTTTGTGCTCTTCTGTAGTAGTGTCTTCTTGACTGGTAAGCTCCAAAGCTTGAGACAACTGATCCACACTTAAATTAGATTTTTGCTTCCCTAACTTATTGTGAATCCCTATAGTTACACTGCGCATTGGCAAACTAATAGGAGACAGAATGACATCTAAAACCTTAAGTGGATAAGCCATAAAAGTGGCAAACTTTAAGTTATTTCTACTGGCATAAATTTTAGGTAGAATTTCACCAAATAACAAAATTAAAAAAGTAACTACTACAACCTCAACAAGAAACTTAATCTGTGGATTTGTAATGCTCTCAAAGATAAGATCGCCTAAAAAGGCAAACAAAATAACAATGGCTATGTTTATAAAATTATTAGCCACTAATATGGTTGCCAATAATTTTTTCGGACTTTCTAAAAGTTTAGCTATAATTTCAATACGCTTTGATTTTTGCTCTAAACCTTCTTCAACATCGTTTCTTTTTAATGAAAATAAAGCAACTTCAGCACCAGAAATAAGTGCAGAACACAATAGAAGTAAAAACAGTAATGCAAAACTAAAAACAACTGAAACATCAATTGCCATAATTAAAAATATACAACTCGCGGGGTCAGGATCCAATTACTACTGGTTTAGTTAAACATAGATTTCTCGATAAGTTATCGAGTACATTATTAAAAGGGAAGATCATCTTTTTCATCTTCTATGGGCTGCCTAGCTGGTTGTTGGCTTTCAGCAGGTTTTTGAAGAACAGGGGTGTTTGTAACATTGCTTCCACTTTCATTTTTTGTTGAAAGAAATGTAAATTCATTACATTGAATTTCGGTTGAATATCTGTCATTACCCTTATCATCCGTCCATTTTCTGGTTTTCAACCTTCCTTCAATATAAACCTTATCACCTTTGCTTAAATATTTTTCACAAATTTCAGCGCCTTTATTTCTAACCACAATATTATGCCATTCAGTATTTGTAATACGCTCGTTAGTTTGTTTACTTGTATAAGTTTCACTAGTTGCTATGGGAAAGCGACCTACGCATCCACCACCTTCAAAATAATGCATTTTAACATCATCACCTAAATTCCCAATTAACATTACTTTATTTAATGTACCTGACATAATATGTATATTTTAAAAGAAGACAAAAATAGCCAATTGCACTTCATTTCTTTAAAATTAATAAAAAAATATGATTGTTGACTCCAAACTACTAGAAATTAAACGATTCAATAAAATTCCCAATTAAAATAGGTACTGCAAATTCTCTTACTTTACCTATAGAAACACCCTCAGTAGGAAGTTTTTCTACATTAACAACCCAAAATTGAGTATATAAATGTTGATGTGATAATTTATGCAGTATTGGCTCCTTATTATATAGAGACAATTCAAAAGATATTCCTTTTAGTAAATCATGATTCTCAAGGAAATTATTAAAACCTTCAATATCATTCGCATTCTTTTCTGTTTCAATTAAAGGAAACTGATATAAATTTTGCCAGATACCCTTACTTTCTCTTTTTTCTAGAATTGTTTTGTTGTCTTCAGAAATAAATACTAAAAAATTAAAATGTTTTTTTTTCGCTTTCGCGGATTTAATTTTTACTGGTAATTCAGCTATTCTATTATTATTAAAAGCTAGACACCCTTCATTAAAAGGACAAATATGACAATACGGGTTTTTGGGCTTGCATTGGGTAGCCCCAAATTCCATAATGGCTTGATTAAACTCTGCAGGATGTTTTTTATCAATTAACTCTTGTGCTAAAGCTTTAAATTCTTTGGTTCCTTTTGAAGAATTTATAGGAGTATCAATTCCAAAATATCTGGATAACACGCGATATACATTTCCATCTACCACAGCCGTGGGTTCATTAAAACAAATGGAAGCTATAGCACTTGCGGTATAATCGCCTACACCCTTAAGTTCTAGTAAATCCATATAATTATCCGGAAACTTTCCTTTTAGCTCATTAGCGACATACTTGGCAGATGCATGCAAATTCCTAGCACGAGAATAATAGCCTAGTCCCTGCCAAAGTTTTAGAACATCACTTTCATCGGCCTTTGCCAAATCAAAAACAGTTGGAAATTTGCTAACAAAAGCTACATAATATGGTAAGCCCTGTTTTACTTGGGTTTGCTGCAAAATAATTTCCGACAACCAAATGTAATATGGGTTATTGGTTTCTCGCCATGGCAAATTACGCTTATTGTTTGAATACCAATGTGTTAAGGTTTTTGAAAATATCATGAATATATTTAATAGAGCAAACAAAAATAAACGTTTATAATATTAAATTTTAGTGAATTAGGTTTGAAATATTGAATATTAAATTCCTATATTTGCATCCCTTT
>Ga0233426_10004402_pt1 | contig 10615 bp, 10 predicted proteins | sample SI_118_April2016_6_FD_179875 | JGI IMG/M metagenome (GOLD analysis project Ga0233426, IMG submission 179875) | Seawater microbial communities from Saanich Inlet, British Columbia, Canada - SI_118_April2016_10_MG | ecosystem: Environmental > Aquatic > Marine > Inlet | place: Canada: British... | reverse complement strand
TATCTTATGTTTTGCTCCAAACTCAGAACAACCCGGCAATAAGATATAAAAATCATCACGCCTTGATCTAACGACTAAATCATTTTGACGATATATAATCGAATGTAAGATACTCATCATCATCCGCAGATAATGACAAATGGTGTTGTTACCGGCATGAGCTTTCAGCAGTTGAAAGTAATCGATGTTTAACGCAATAAGCGTGATGGGTTCATCCGCACGAATACATTCAATCCATGATTTAGATAAATGCTGCATAAAAAAATTAAAGTCTTTTTGTGCACTGGTATCATCTAATACAAATGGGTTAGTTTTGAGGCGAGCAGGTTTATAGTCAGATATATGCGATTCAATGCGTTGTAATAAATTTTTACTCGATATCGGCTTGAGAACCACATCCATTTTATGCAAAGGCATCTGTTCGATGTATCGTTGCAGTGTATCAATGATTGTCATCACAAAGATGTGAGGTTGATTCGTGTAATGCACATTTTTCAATAGGTCGTTGACATCAATATAGCTTTCGCCTAAATGCAGCATATCAATTAAGATTAAATCAAACGGGCTATCTTGTTTTTGGGCAAGTAATAATGCGGTTTTCGCATCCTTTGTATTTTTTACACGAACAATATCAAAGTACTTACTCAGCGCAAATCTCTTTACCTTATATTGCACAGGATCATTGTCTATTAGGAGTAAGCGAAGTTCCATTTCTTCATTTATTAAAGTCATATCGACGTTAGTTACTTTTTAATCATTACATCATTATAATCTTAGTCTATATTTACTGATACGCCACTATGCGCGTAGTTACAATTTTAAGTTCGTATAATGTATATTATGTTAAATCATCTATTAGAGTGGAAATGCATGATATTGATTGGTGAGTTTTTAATGTGTTTATGTATAAGCGATCAAGAATATGTTAGATTATCATGCATATTTTTATTTTCATAATTACCATCGGTATCTATAGGTGCTTGAGACTATCAAGAACCATAAGAATTTAAACGATGCAAACTCTCAAAGGCTTCTTTTTATAAGCTCACTCTAATATCAACTCTCCCAAATACATTTTCATCTGGCAATGAAACGCATACCGTCCAGGCGCAGTTGGCGGTATGGTTACAGTAACATTTTTATTTAAGGTCAAGCTTGCATTGATATCCAAATTTGGAATCTGCAAAGACTCAGAGCAAGGTGATGAATCAACCCTGGTGAATATGAGCGTTGCTTTTTGATTGGCTGGCAGCCTAATTTTTGAGGGTTGATACACACCATCTTTGACTAATATTTCAATAGCACCATCTTGCATCGCGACACTGCCGGATTTGTAGATCCAAAACCACCACACAATAAGCGCGATAAGTGCCACTCCGGCTAAATTTATCCATAACATTGTTCGATACTCCTAGTGGTCTTTTGCAATAAATAAGCGCAGACGATTAGCGTTAGTCACCACCGTTAATGACGAAAAAGCCATGGCAGCGCCGGCAATGATGGGGCTTAACAACAAACCAAAAAATGGATATAAAACCCCTGCTGCTATGGGCACACCAGCCATGTTATAAATAAATGCACCAAACAAGTTCTGCTTAATGTTAGTTAAGGTTGCTTTGCTCACCGCTATCGCATCCGCTAAACCATGTAATGAGCCGCGCATAAGCGTGATATCAGCACTTTCAATGGCTACATCAGTGCCCGTGCCGATGGCAAAACCAACATTCGCTTGCGCCAAAGCAGGCGCATCATTAATGCCGTCGCCGGTCATGCCGACTATTTCGCCCTCTTGTTGCAATTGGGCAACTTTGTTTGCTTTATCCTCTGGCATAACTTCGGCGACAAACTCCGTGATCCCTACTTTGCTTGCTATCGCTTTTGCTGTTAGGCGGTTATCACCAGTTAACATAACAATCCGGATCCCTTTGCTTTGAAGTCGTTTAATAGCTTCAATCGAATCTGGTTTAATAGGGTCTGCAACTGCTATTACAGCCGCAAGTTTATTGTTAATAGCAAAATACATCGGTGTTTTTGCCTCTTGGGCAAGTGACTGTGCTTTGTCAATGAACGCACTAATATTGATGCCACGGTCTTTCATTAGCATTTCGTTGCCAAACAATAATTGACTGTCATCTAATGTAGCTTCCACGCCTTTCCCTGCTATTGATGCAAAAGCACTGACTTTGTGCGCCTCAATACCTTGCTCTTTGGCACTTTGTACAATTGCCATTGCCAGTGGATGTTCAGAGCCCGCTTCAATACTTGCTACTAGCATTAATACATGATCTCTCTCTTGCCCCTTAGCTAATAAGACATCGGTAACTTTTGGAGCACCTTCAGTGATAGTGCCCGTCTTATCGAGGATCATGGTGGTAATTTTTGACGCTGTTTGAAGCGCTTCACCGTTTCGAATCAATACGCCCGCCTCTGCTGCTTTACCCACTCCAACCATTACCGACATAGGTGTGGCTAAACCCAGCGCACAGGGGCAAGCAATGATCAATACAGAGGTCGCCGACACAATCGCAAATGCCACTGCTGGTGAAGGACCAAAGTTAAGCCAACCTAGCGCACTTAGTACCGCAATAATCATAATTACCGGGACGAAGTAAGCTGAAATCACATCCGCTAAACGTCCTATTGGAGGTTTAGAGTTTTGTGCTCTTTTAACCATGTTGATGATGTGTGCAAGCGCAGTATCCTTGCCTACACGCGTTGCTTTAAATATAATTGAACCTGATTTATTAATGGTACCAGCCACCACTTTGTCACCGTCACTTTTCCCAACGGCCATGGGTTCACCAGTTAACATAGATTCATCAACGGCGGTATGACCTTCAACCACAAGGCCATCAACAGATATTTTTTCACCTGGGCGTACTCGAATTAAATCGTTGAGCAATACATCTTCTATGAGGATATCAATATCTTTGCCATCTCTAATCACCCTAGCGGTTTTGGCTTGCAAACCAATTAATCGTTTAATTGCTTCTGAGGTTTTCCCTCGTGCTTTTACTTCAAGTGCTAAACCGAGGTTAATTAAGCCAATGATCATCGCCGTGGCTTCAAAGTAGACATGACGTGCCATTTGAGGCAATAGGTCTGGCACGGCAACGACCACCATTGAATATATCCATGCAGTACCAGTACCTAATGCAATGAGCGTATCCATGTTGGCCGAATGGTTTTTTAACGAATTCCAAGCACCAATATAAAATTGCTTACCGGAGAAGTACATTACGCCTAAGGTTGCTAAACCCACCGTGAACCAGCCAATTCGCTCGCCCATGGTATTAACCGTCATTTCGCCTATAGTAAGACCATATATCATCAGTGGGACACCGAGTACCAAGGCAATAGTCATATCTCGCATGAGCTTTTTATAATACTGTAAATCGGTTTTTTCTTTTTCGTCTAGCGCTTGTTCTTCAGATTCACTGGTATCAACCTTTGCGTTATACCCGGCAATTTCAATTGCCGTAATCAGACTCGCACCCTTAACCTTACCAGTAACGATGACGCTGCGTTGAGCGAAGTTCATATCTGCGCTTTGCACCCCGTCAACAGCACACAATGCTTTTTCAATTTTAGTCACACAGCTGGCACAACTGGCTCCATCAATAATTAAATGATGTTCTTCTTTTGTATTCTTATTGTTTTTAGTATTCGTTTTCTGCGGGGCATTTTTCATGGTTTCACCTTAGTAGCCTTTTTGGCTGCAACAAATCTAATAAATAACACCCCGAAAATAGCTGCTAATAATGACGCTGCTAATATCGATGACTTTGCACTGTGCAAGTGTGCAGCTTGGTTCTCAAAGCCTAAGGTAGCGATAAACGTTGACATTGTAAAACCGATGCCTGCGATGAATGACACGCCAATGACATGCTGAAAACTAACACCTTTAGGTAAACAGCCAATGTTGTAATGCAAACCAAGCCAGCAGGCACCGGAAATACCGATAAATTTTCCGAGAACAAGCCCGGCGACAATTCCTAGTCCAACAGGATGTTGCATACTTTCAACAAACGAAGCAAAACTGAAGGGAATTCCTGCATTGGCCAGTACAAACAAGGGTAAGATAAATAAGGCTACAGGGAGCGCCAAAGCATCTTCCCAACGACGCAAAGGTGTCCCTGCCTTTTCTGCAAAATCACGGACTTCTAATAGATGATCATGATCTACTTCACTACCTAAAACATCCACCGAGCTTGATTTTTGCTGCATAGTGCTAATGATTGCTTTCGCGCTTACCAACAGGTTTTCTGATGTTCGTTTAGGTCTTGCGGGCACAGTAAAGGCAATAGCAACGCCGGCAAGTGTTGGATGAACGCCGGATTTTAACATTAACCACCATGCGGCGATTCCAAGCAATATATAGAAGTATCTTTGCCGAATGTCTGCGTAATTGCCTAATCCTAGTAATGCAATAAGGGCAAGCGAGCCTGATAGAAACACAAAAGAAACATCCTCGGCATAAAATATCGCAATGACCATTATAGCTCCAACGTCGTCGACGATAGCTAGACCTACTAAAAAGGCAATCAAACTTTTGGGGATGTGTTTTCTCACAATGGACAGTACACCCAGAGCAAAGGCGGTATCGGTTGCTATCGGAATACCCCAGCCAATTGAGGAGTCAAGGGAGAAGTTAAACAGCATATAAATGCCCGCTGGACATACCATGCCGCCAATAGCGCAGAAAATAAGCATCCTACGATTTTCTTTTTGAGCAAGATCGCCCGCCAGTACTTCTCGTTTAATCTCTAGTCCGAGGAGGAAGAAAAATATCACCATTAAACCGTCATTGATGATGTGTTTGAGAGACGTTTCCAATTTAAAATCATCCAGAACTATCCCTAACGACGCATCCTTTAGGTTTTGATAAGTTTCTGAATAATTTGAGTTAGCCCACCATAGGGCTGATACGGTAGCGAAAAAAAGAAACCAGCTTGTTGTTGTCTGCGCACGCACAAAGGTTGAAAAAGGCATATGTATTTTTTCAAGGCCTCGTTGTAACTTGTTCTTTGGATCATCTTTCATTGGCTTGGCAGTTTATTTATGAGCAATTGTTTTTTTCTTCATCGCGATTATGGGCAAGTTTTGCTATTAGTTCATCGCTTGTGCAAACATGATCCCAAATTCCGCTGGTTACGCCAAAGCAAGCCGGCTGCTGGGTGTTAGAATGGTGCTAAACATGCCAGCGCTTGTGTTGCTTCAACCAAGCATTGTCCGCTCTCCAATAGTGAATAGCATGCATAACGGAGTAATGCATACTCAATTAATGTCCAGCTCACTAGTCCGATACCTATCAAACGATGGTATCTGCAACCATTGTCTTTGCAACGAAAGTAGAGATCTCCGACTAACAACAACTATCACCGTTGATTTGTTTATATCAGCTTTGTTTTATTGGAATGTCTTTAAGTAGCTTTTTAATCGTGGCATTACTGTTTAGCTGAGCCAAGTCAAGGAGATAGCTTTTTTCAAGTTCTTGCATCGCTTGGTTATCTAATAGTTCTTTGACCAAATCCTCTTCATTGTTTGCTATGGCTGTCTCTAAGGCCATAAAGTTTGCGATTCCGTGTTCATTTTTATCCGTTTTGTTAAATTCCATTTATTTGCCCTTCATCATTGTTCGTTTATAAAGTTAATCTCACTGGCCAATTCGATGCGCATTGCCTTTTGTGAATTAAGAAGCAACTTTGTTTTTTCAACGTCATCCGATTGGCAATCTACAGATAGTAGTACAGCGCCCTTCACTACTTCATCCAGAATGGTTTGTTGATCAGAATCTGGGACGATTAAACCAAATACAGCCCCTAATATTCCACCGCAAGATGCACCAAAACCACACGCTGCCATTGCGGCAACAACAGGACCTGAAGCCACTAATGAGTTGGGTTTAATTCTTTTTTCGCATGATTTCAACGGGTCCATCCGGCATGTCGATGAAGCGCTTTGTTTCGTTTTTGGAAATTTCGAGTAGGTCTACCATAAGATGCGCTCCTTCTTTATAGTCTAAGATCGTGCAAACGCTTTTCGTATTCACCTTTCTCGATTTCGCCGCTTGCATATCGTCGCTTAAGTAACTGTTCAGCTGACTCTTCACTATCGCCGGCGGTTTGACTCGATGTTCTGAACACTGCCCAAACAACTGCAAAGATAAGCACTATACCAACAATCCAGAGAAACCACATTCCGTTCATATACCCTACTCCATCCCAGTCATGCATATTGAATCACTCCCATAATTAACCAAAAGTTAGCCGCTATATTTGCTCCTAACCTCTACTGTTGCACTGTCTGCTCAGACTGGTGTTCCATCATTTGCTGCATCATCATTTGCATCATTTTCATTCGCTCCTGCATGCCTTCCTGACGATGCTCCATGATTTGTGCGCGTTGGCATGCCGCATCTTTTTGTTGACAGGCAATTTGCTCATTCATTTTTTCTTGCATCGTTTTTTGTCCCATTTGGTTCTGGACTCCGTTCATCCTGCCCATCATCTCGCCTTGGATATCATCCGTCTTGCCCATCATGATCATGCTCTCTCGCATGCTCTGCATGTGCTGCTGCATGAGCGCTTTGCGTCTCTCGGGGTCTTTGGCAGCTTTGAGCTCTTTCATTTGCTCATGCATTGTTTGCATCTGACTGCGCATGTTTTCCATCGGCGAAGCCATCGGTTTTTCAATCGGTGGCTCGTTCTCACCAGCTAAAATAGGTAATGCGAACATCAACAGAATTGGAAGTGTTAAAATATGAGTGATAGTTTTCATTTCGTTCCTCGATTTATTGTTCTAGGGTTATTTATTGCTCTAAGGCTATCTATTGCTTTAGGCCGCACAACAATATGAATGCCTGAACTTTACTGACTTTCACAGACGGTCGTTGCCCAAGGCTTAAAGGTGCTATAAAGATTACCGTTGTGCACCGAGCTGCTTCTATTAAAGAAACGATTATTCCGATTGATGCGCATCTTGTCTGTGCGTCAGCGCACTTAATAGCCTGTTTGAAAATACAATGACGTTTATGGATATGTGCAGGAAAAAGTACCTATAATAATTTGATGGCCCCATTAAATCAGCAACTTGAGCAACTCATTGAAACTAGTCATACGTTTACCCCTGCCGGTTTAAACGGGTTAGGTGCTGCTAGTTTCAGGGGGAAAGGCAAAGCGAAGCGTCGTAAACTTAATGCTCGAAAGCAGACATCTTAATGCATATTCTGTTAAGATATTTTTCTTAATGTTATTATTTACTTAGGTCTTCCATGTTTGATATTAATATCCAATACAAGATTGCTTTACCGATTGAAGTAGTATTTGAAGCGATTAGTGATCACCAATCATATAACCGTTTTAAAGCGTGTAAGTTTGCTAATTTAGTGGAAACGGGTGACTCTGAACGTAATGGATTAAATGCACTTCGCGAAGTCCACGTTGGTCCATTGCAATTGATGGAGCGGATCACCGTGTTTGAACGCCCTACCCGCATGGATTATCACATTGAATCCTCAAAGCCCGTCTATATTAAACATACCTTAGGCTCGATTAAACTTACCGCTGTGGATGCTGAGCACACACATGTATCATGGGAATCCCAAGGTTTTATCCAGATGCCATTGATTGGCTGGCTGATTGATAAGCGTTTTAGTCAGTTAGGTGCCAAAGGTTTTCTGTCAATTCTCAAACACATTGAGCGTGAAGCGGCACTATAATTCAGGCCGCTTTCTCCATACAAAATATACTGCTGGCAATACAATTAACGTCAGTATTAACGCACTGACCATGCCACCCACCATAGGTGCAGCTATCCGACTCATTACCTCTGAACCGGTTCCTGTACCATACATAACGGGTAGCAACCCAAATATGATCGAAGTGGAGGTCATCATAACCGGTCGAATACGCATTTCAGAGCCTGTTAGCACTGCCTGTCTGAGTTGTTCGCTTGTAAATTTATTACCTAATTCAGTAAACTTACTATCTAAATAAGTCAGCATAATAATACCGATTTCAACCGCTACACCCGCCAATGCAATAAACCCAACGCCGACAGCAACTGAAAAATTAAATCCTTCCAAATATAGTAACCAAATCCCACCGATTAGTGCAAAGGGTAACGTGCCTATAATCATCGCAACGTGTGCAATGCGACGAAAGCTCGCATACAACAACACAACAATGATCGCCAACGTTAACGGAATAACATACGTCAATTTTGCTTTAGCACGCTCCATATATTCATATTGTCCACTCCATGTGAGGGAATATCCCGTTGGCAAGTCGATATTATCGCTCACTACTTGCATAGCTGTATTGACGTAGTGACCGATATCTATATTGTCTATATCTATATATACCCAACCGTTTGGTCTCGCATTCTCACTTTTGATCCCTGGCGGTCCATCTACAATGGTAATATCTGCAATCTCACCCAAGGCAATATGCGCGCCAGACGGAGTAACAAAAGGCAAACGTCGCAGTTGTTCTGGTGAATCACGATACGACTGAGGAAAACGCACTTGCACAGGGTAGCGCTCTAACCCTTCTACACTGGTAGTTAAGTTCATGCCTCCTACCGCACTGGCTATAAACGCTTGGACATCCGCAATATTTAAACCATATCGAGCAGCATTTAACCGATTAATATCAATAGTGATATAACGCCCACCAGACACACGCTCTGCATATACCGAAGCCGTGCCCTGAACATTAGACAACACCTTTTCGATCATTTGTCCTATGTCTTGGATCACATTCAAATCAGGACCGCCGATCTTAATGCCAACTGGGGTTTTAATCCCAGTCGCTAACATATCAATACGTGTTTTGATTGGCATGACCCAAGCATTGGTAAGACCAGGGAAATTCACAGTTTGGTTTAACTCACCGATTAATGACTCGCTCGTCATCCCTTCACGCCACTGATTTTTTGGTTTCATCTGAATAAAGGTTTCAATCATCGTCAAAGGAGCCGGATCAGTTGCGGTATCTGCCCGCCCTACTTTACCAAACACAGTATGAACTTCAGGAATGGTTTTGATCAGTTTGTTTGTTTGTTGCAGTATATCTCTCGCTTCACTAATGGACACGGCTGCATAGGTAGTCGGCATATACATAAGATCCCCTTCATCCAATGGCGGGATAAACTCACTACCAATTTGACTAACCGGCCAAAAACCAATAATCAAAATCACCATCGAACAAGCAATAGTGGTTTTGGGGAACTGTAAAACTTTGGTCAATAAAGGACGATAACCCGCAATCAATAAACGGTTAATTGGGTTTTTATGTTCAGGCACTATTTTACCGCGTACAAAATAGCCCATTAGCACTGGCACCAACGTAATGGCTAATATTGCTGCCGCGGCCATCGCATAAGTCTTGGTGTAAGCTAGTGGTGAGAACATTCTGCCCTCTTGTGCTTCAAGCGTGAATACGGGTACAAAACTCACGGTAATAATAAGCAAGCTAAAGAACAATGCCGGTCCAACTTCACAGGCTGATTTACTGACAACCTGCCAACGATTTTGATCGGTAAGAGGTGTTCTTTCAATATGCTTATGCATGTTTTCCACTAAGACGAACGCACCGTCAATCATGGCACCAATTGCAATAGCAATACCGCCTAATGACATAATATTCGCATTAATACCTTGCATATGCATCACAATAAAAGCCACCAGTACACCGATGGGTAAACTGATAATGGCAACCAGAGATGACCTAACATGGAATAAAAACGCCACACAAATTAAGGCAACAACAGCAAATTCAGCAAGAATTTTATGCGTTAAATTATCAATTGAGCGCTCAATCAGCCCAGAGCGATCATAAACGGTCGTGACCTCAACGCCATCAGGCAAACTATTTTGTAACGATTCAAGTTTAGCTTTAACCCCATCAATGGTGGTTTGGGCATTTTCACCAAAACGCATTACCACTATTCCGCCCACGGTTTCACCTTCCCCATTGAGATCCGCTAAGCCTCTACGCATTTGTGGCCCAACTTCTACTTGGGCAAGATCCTTAATCAAAATCGGAATACTACGATTGTCAGTGGTTACGTCTAAGCCTATCGGAATATTCTGGATATCTTCGACACTAGAAATATACCCAGTTGTGCGCACCATATATTCGGCCTCGGCCATTTCTATCACCGAAGCACCGGTTTCTTGATTACCTCGTTGTATTGCCATTTGCACATGCGCTAATGGGATATTCAATGCTTGTAATTTCAGAGGATCAACGATCACTTGATATTGTTTGACCATCCCTCCAACAGTCGCCACTTCTGACACACCCGCCACAGTTTGTAATTCGTATTTTAAAAACCAATCTTGAATACTTCTAAGCTCACTCAAGTCGTGCTTTCCACTCGGATCAGTTAACGCATACATATATACCCAACCCACACCCGTTGCATCCGGCCCTAATTGAGGTTTAGCTGCGGTTGGTAAACTAGGGATAACCTGTGATAGATACTCCAACACCCGACTTCTTGCCCAATATATATCAGTGCTGTCTTCGAAAATAATATACACATATGAATCACCAAAAAATGAAAAGCCGCGTACCGTTTTAGCACCAGGCACAGACAGCATCGCAGT
>Ga0233426_10004397_pt1 | contig 10621 bp, 7 predicted proteins | sample SI_118_April2016_6_FD_179875 | JGI IMG/M metagenome (GOLD analysis project Ga0233426, IMG submission 179875) | Seawater microbial communities from Saanich Inlet, British Columbia, Canada - SI_118_April2016_10_MG | ecosystem: Environmental > Aquatic > Marine > Inlet | place: Canada: British... | reverse complement strand
TAGTTATGGGCCTATAGAGTTACCCTCTATTGTTCGTCGGTCCGAATTCATCGAGTTGGACCCCAAGCAAGTGATATCGCTGTTTCGTGCAGTTGATTTGAAGCCGCCAAGGTTCAGTGAGAAAAATGTTTATCGAGACATTCGTGAGCGCAAAGAAAAGAAGTTGCGCGCACGCGGGAATCCGTATAAAAAGCAATCACTTTAGGGTCTTATCTGAGTTGCGCCTCAATTGACTGTCCGTTGACCCCTATGCTGTCTTGGCCCAATAGGTATAGATAGGCGGGTAGTATATCTTCAGGGGTTTTTAGGTCGTTTGGGTTTTCCGCGGGGAACGCTTGAGCGCGCATGTTGGTTCTTGTGGCACCAGGGTTAATGGCGTTTATGCGCACTGAGCCCAGCCCTTCAACTTCTGAGGCCCAAGTCTGGACCATGCCCTCGATAGCAAATTTGGATACCGCATAAGCTCCCCAGAATGCCTTGCCGACTCTACCGACGCCTGATGTGGTAAAAATAATCGAAGCATCTTGGGACTTTTCTAAAACGGTCATTAAACTTTGTGTCATTTGGAATTGGGCGGTGAGATTGACCTGAATCACTTTGCTCCAGAGTTCGCTAGAGTAGCTTGTCAGTGGAGAGCGAAGACCTAAAATGGCAGCGTTGTGAAGTAGCCCGTCAAGGCGGCCAAATTGCTCATCAATTAAGGCGCCTAGATCGTCGTAGTCTTTGGCCGTGGCGCCAGCTAAGTCGACAGGGTAAATACTAGGTTCGGGCCCGCCGGCTTCAACAATTAAATTATAAACCTGCTCTAATTTTGCGACTGTCCGGCCCGCTAGGATAACAGTCGCACCAGATTTGGCGGCGCCTATAGCGACTGCTTTGCCGATGCCGTCGCCAGCTCCTGTCACCAGTATGATGCGTTTTGCAAGGTGGTCTAGGCCTGGTTTATAGCAGGTAATGTCGGGAGTAGAAAGCAAAGGTTAGTCCTGTTATCTAGCGGTTAAACAGCAGATTATGTAACTGGGAGGAATGCTCAACTACATGGTCGGCACCCCAGTCTTCGATACGTTCTTGGGCATCTATATAGCCCCACCCTGCTGCAATAGTGCGCATACCTGATGCTTTACCTGCATCAATATCCCGTCGGTGATCCCCGAGATAAACGCAGTCTTTGGGCGATACTGATAGTTCGTTACAGGCCGCAAATATTGCCTCGGGGTCAGGCTTGGGGTGCTTGACATGATCTGGGCAGATAACAGTGGCTGCTTTTTTGATTAAATTCAATTGTTCAAGTACAGGTTGAGTGTATTTCCAAGGTTTGTTGGTCACTATCCCCCAGGGAATATTCCTGGCGGAGCAGGTATCTAGGACACGCTGTACCCCTTCAAATAAAACAGTTTTAACGGCTATATCATTAAAGTAGAGGGCCAAATACTCTTCGCGGATAGCGTCAAATTGCTTATCACCAGGTTTGAGGCCAAAACCAGCTTGGATAAGACCCACGGAACCATTGGTGACACTGCTGCGAATAGCAGAGTCTGGCATTGGTTTTCGGTTATGCAACTCTAGCTGGGTGTTCAGTGCCGCAATAAAGTCCGGTGCTGTGTCGAGTAAAGTGCCGTCTAAATCAAAAAGGAGAGCTTTAAATTTCACTAGGCATAATCCTTTGATTTAAGTTGGTTTGCGTGCGCAGATCATATAGTTTACGTCGACGTCACGCTTATTTAATCGGTAATTTTTAGTTATAGGGTTGTAGACTAAGCCCGTCATGTGCGTCACTTCTAATCCGGCATTTCGTATCCATTCTCCTAACTCAGATGGACGAATAAATTTGGCGTACTCGTGAGTGCCTTTTGGTAGCATGCGTAAAATATACTCTACCCCGATAACCGCCAGCAGATAAGACTTTGGGTTGCGATTTATCGTAGAGAAAAAAACGGTACCTCCAGGCTTTGTCATTTTAGCGCAGGCCGTTACTACGGAAGAGGGTTCTGGAACATGCTCAAGCATTTCAAGGCATGTGACCCTGTCGAATGCACCGATATGGTCTTCGGCATAGTCTTCGGCAGTGGCTTTGACATAGTTTATATTCAAGCCCGATTCAAGCTTGTGCAGATTGCCAACGGCAAGGGGTGCGTCACCCATGTCGATGCCGGTCACGGCGGCGCCTCGCTGGGCCATGGCCTCGCAAAGTATGCCGCCGCCGCAGCCGACATCTAATAGATTTTTCTCGGCAACAGGCGCTAGTTTGTCAATCCAGTTGGCCCGCAGAGGATTTATGTCATGTAGTGGTTTGAATTCACTGTTACGATCCCACCATCGGCTGGCGAGCTGTTCAAATTTGTGGATCTCATGGGGGTCGACATTCATTATATTTTATACCTTAAGCAAGGGTTTTGATTGTGCACGTCACGCACTGGCTTGAATTTTGTTACGCCAGTCTTCCGTCGTTCGGATCAGATTTTGCTCATTGATGGTGTGTAATTTACGATCTTCCATGAGTAATTTTCCAGCCACCCAGCTATGGGATACTTGAGGCCCAGAGTTGGTATAAACCAATTGAGAAGCGGCATTATACAACGGTTGTTGACCGACGGAGTCTATTTTTACGGCGATAATATCTGCGTATTTCCCTTTCTCTAGGCTGCCGATCTCTTCGTCCCAGCCTAACGCCTTGGCGCCATTAATGGTAGCCATTCTCAGTGCGGCATGCGCGTCGAGGCTGCTTGCATCGCCCGATATACCTTTAGCGAGCAGAGAAGCTGTTTTTAATTCACCAAATAAGTTCAGATCATTGTTGCTAGCCGCGCCATCGGTGCCTATAGCTACGTTGATACCATTATCAATGAGTTTTGATACGGGGCAAAAGCCACTAGCAAGTTTAAGATTTGATTCTGGGCAATGCATAATATGGCACTGGTGGGCCCTTAAGAGGGCGATATCTTTATCGTTAATCTGCGTCATGTGTACTAGCTGAGTTTGAGGCAGCAATATGCCTAGATCATTAAGTCGTTGCAGGGGTCTGACACCATATGTGTTCATTGATTCTTGTACTTCAGTGGCCGTCTCATGGCAATGCATGTGTATCGCCATGTCCAGCTCGTTAGAATAGGTGGATATCTTTTTAAGCGTCTCATCTGATACCGTGTAGGGTGCATGAGGTGCGCAAGCGACTTTAATGAGTGGGTGGTCGTTCCATCTATCCCTAAAAGCTAGCCCCTTGTGGATGTAGTCGTCTGCGTCTTTGCCAGAATGTGTTGGAAAGTCCAGAACGGTGAATCCGATTTGGCTTCGTATTCCAGCATTTCGCGCTTCTTCAGCAATACTGTCATGGTAAAAATACATATCAGCAAAGCAAGTCGTGCCCGTTTTGATCATCTCTGCGATAGATAATCGAGTGCCATCATGAACGAATTGTTCGGTAACAAAAAGTTTTTCCGCAGGCCATATGTGGTCTTTTAGCCAGGGCTCTAAAGCCAAGTCGTCGGCATATCCACGCAATAAACTCATTGCAGCGTGACCGTGGCTATTGACTAGTCCGGGCATAAGAATATGTTGGTCAAGATGCTCTACTGTGTGGGCCAAAAAGCGCTTATTTGCCCCTGCTTGCGGAAAAATTCCGAGTATTCGACTCTTGTCTATCGCCAATGCGCAGTTATGCAATACTTTATTTTCTGGAATGATAGGAATTATCCACTGACAATTGATTAATAGGTCTATTTTTATTGGTGTCATGCAGGCTCCCAGTATTTGTATTGGAGTATACCTATTTTTTATCTTCAGTAAGAGCTATGGCGGCAATAAAAGCGACATTCTGGGCCCTAACTATGTTAAAATTCGATAAGTTTAAAGGCTGATTTTAGGTGTTACAGCTAGTTTTTTTTTGAGTGTGGAGGCGTGTTGTGTTTTACCTCCCGGTTGACTTCAATAATGCGGAAATAATTATAAATTATGGGTGATTTAGCCAAAGAAATTGTTCCAGTTAATATTGAGGATGAGCTCAAGCAATCCTATTTGGATTATGCGATGAGCGTTATCGTCGGTCGAGCGCTGCCAGACGTGCGTGATGGTCTTAAGCCGGTGCACAGACGGGCATTGTTCGCTATGAGCGAATTGAATAACGATTGGAATAAAGCCTACAAGAAATCTGCTCGAGTTGTGGGTGACGTGATTGGTAAATATCATCCTCATGGTGATTCGGCCGTGTATGAGACTATCGTCCGCATGGCCCAACCGTTCTCTCTCCGATACATGCTAGTTGACGGTCAAGGTAATTTTGGCTCTGTCGATGGTGATTCGGCTGCGGCTATGAGATATACCGAAATCCGTATGACTAAGATCGCCCACGCTCTCCTAGAGGACTTAGAGAAAGACACCGTCGATTTTGCGCCAAATTATGATGAGACTGAACAAATACCTGTAGTTATGCCAACCCGAGTCCCTAACCTGCTAGTTAATGGGTCCTCAGGAATTGCGGTGGGTATGGCGACTAACATTCCGCCTCACAACCTGACTGAGGTGGTTAAAGGGTGTCTGGCTTTGATCGATAATAGTGAAATTACTATTGATGAGCTTATGGAGTATATCCCTGGCCCCGATTTCCCTACGGGCGCTATCATCAATGGCAAGGCTGGCATCATTCAAGCATACCGCACCGGCCGTGGACGCATCTATATGCGTGCTCGGGCTATCATTGAGGTAGATGAAAAAACGCGCCGTGAGACGATTATTGTTACTGAAATACCTTATCAGTTGAATAAAGCGCGACTAATTGAGCGGATTGCTGAATTGGTTAAAGAGAAAAAGCTGGAGGGTATCTCTGAGCTTCGAGATGAGTCTGATAAAGATGGCCTGCGTGTTGTTATTGAGTTAAAGCGTGGCGAAATGGGTGAAGTAGTCCTGAATAATCTTTATGCTCAAACGCAGCTGCAGAACGTCTTTGGCATTAACGTGGTGGCATTAGTTGATGGCCAGCCGAGAATTTTGAACCTTAAAGAAATGTTGGAAGCCTTTGTTCGGCATCGCCGTGAGGTGGTTACGCGTAGAACTATTTTCTTGTTGCGTAAGGCGCGTGAGCGGGCTCATACCTTGGAAGGTTTTGCCATAGCGCTGGCCAACATAGATGAGATTATTGTCCTGATTAAGGAATCAAACACTCCAGCAGATGCTCGAGAGGCTATGATCGCGAGAGGCTGGAATCCGGGCTCTGTACTTCAGATGTTAGATCGGGCTGGGCCAGAAGCGGCTCGTCCTGACTGGCTGGAAGATCACTTTGGGTTGCGGGACGGGAAGTACTTCCTGTCCCCTGAGCAAGCTAAAGATATCCTAGAGCTTCGCTTACACCGACTGACCGGAATGGAGCATGACAAAATCATCGAGGAGTTTGCAGTTAAACTTGATGAAATAGCGGATTATCAAGATATTCTCGGCGACATTACGCGTCTTATGACGGTCATTCGTGACGAGTTGGAGGCGGTAGTTGAAGAATTTGGTGATGAGCGCCGAACAGAAATTATTGAGTCTCAGCATGATTTAACAGTCGAGGACTTGATTACGGAAGAAGATCGGGTCGTGACTATTTCCCACGGAGGTTATGCTAAGACGCAACCTTTAAGTGATTATCAGGCGCAGCGCCGCGGAGGTATGGGTAAGTCGGCTACTGCCGTTAAAGATGAAGATTTCGTTGAGCACCTGTTAGTGGCGAGCACTCATACGACGATCCTTTGTTTTACCAACCTGGGTAAGGTGTACTGGCTGAAAGTCTATCAAATTCCGGTGGCAGGGCGTAATTCTCGAGGTCGTCCGGTGGTGAACCTGTTGCCTTTGGGTGAGGGTGAGCGTATTAGTTCGATATTGCCAGTGGAGGAGTATAGCGAAGATAAATTCGTGATCATGGCGACTGCCAATGGCACGGTGAAGAAGACGTCACTTGATCAATACTCGCGACCGCGCAGTGTTGGCTTGCGCGCAGTTGACTTAGTGGAAGGTGATCATCTGGTTGGCACCGCTATTATTGATGGCAGCCAAAATATCATGTTATTTAGCAGTGAAGGTAAGGCCGTACGGTTTTCTGAGACCGATGTTCGTGCCATGGGGCGCGTGTCTAAGGGTGTCAGAGGCATGCGCTTACCTGAGAATCATTCGGTCATCTCTATGGTGATACCAGAGTTAGATGGCTTCCTGTTGACTGTGTGCGAAAATGGTTATGGCAAGCGTACTAAGGTTGATGAATTTCCGACTAAAGGGCGCGGTGGTAAAGGGATGATTGCGATCCAGGCAAGTGAGCGAAATGGGCCCCTAGTGGGTGCGACGCAATTATTTTCTGGCGATGAAATTATGTTAATTTCTGATCAGGGAACTATGGTTAGAACGCGTGGTGATGAGGTTTCTGTGGTTGGGCGTAACACTCAGGGTGTTCGGATAATTAGGCTTAAAGAAAATGAAAATCTTGTTAGTTTGGCAAGAATCGCAGAACCTGAAGAGGATGATTTTGTTGAGTCAGAGTCAGAGTTAGAGTCTGATGGCGCTGAAGTTAAAGATGCTGCGACTGACTAGACTGAAAACGCTTAAAAAGGTGACGTATGTCTGAAGAAAATGAATTGCTGTCGCTTAGGGATGAAATTGATGCCTTAGATCTCCAGATTATGGAGAAAATAAGTCAGCGGGCGGATTGTGCGAAACAGGTTGCTCAGGTTAAAAAAAGTCAGGGTGATACAGTCTATTATAGGCCTGAGCGCGAAGCTCAGGTCCTTCGGCATATTATGGAGGCCAATAAAGGGCCTCTTGATAATGAAGACATGGCTAGATTGTTTCGCCAGATTATGTCTGCCTGCCTTGCTCTTGAGCAGCCTATTAGAGTCGCTTTTTTAGGTCCTGAGGGGACATTCACTCAAGAGGCAGCGCTTAAACATTTTGGTGACGGTGCAATTAGCGTTCCTAAAGCGGCCATCGATGAGGTATTTCGAGAAGTTCTTGCCGGCGCTTGTGATTACGGTGTAGTGCCGGTCGAAAATTCTACTGAAGGCGTTATTAGCCATACGCTAGATAGCTTTATGGATTCCTCCATCAAAATTTGTGGTGAAGTGGAATTACGTATCCATCAACATTTTATGATTGGCGAAAACACTAAATCAGAAAATATAACGAGAGTTTATTCTCATGCTCAGTCATTAGCGCAGTGCCGGCAGTGGCTAAACTCGAATTATCCGAATATCGAGCGTATAGCGGTAAGTAGTAATGCTGAGGCGGCAAGGCGAGTGCAGGGTGAGTGGAATTCGGCGGCCATTGCAGGTGATATGTCCTGCGAACTTTTTGAATTAGAGAAAATCTGGGAAAAAATTGAAGATAGACCCGATAATTCAACACGTTTCTTGATTATTGCTAGAGATTCAGTGGCACCTAGTGGCGATGATAGAACGTCGATTGTTGTGTCAGTTAAGAACCAGCCTGGCGCCCTACATAATCTTATTGAGCCGTTTCGGCGCAACAATGTTGACATGACGCGCCTTGAATCTCGGCCTTCGCGCAGCAGCAAATGGTCTTATGTGTTCTTTATTGACTTTGTTGGTCACACTGAAGATGCTTCAGTCTCGCAAGTGCTGGCTGATTTGGCTGCTGATGTCGTCGATCTTAGGGTGCTCGGATCCTATCCAAGAGCTGTTCTATAGCTGAATGAAGCTACCATAAAGGTAGCGAAAATGACTCATAGTTGGGCACTTGAATGTTAAACAAGGCAGTAAATTCGAAGCCATCGATTAATCGGCTGGTCATAATTGGCTTAGGCCTGATCGGCTCCAGTCTCGCTGTGGCAGCACGAGAATTGGGTCTGGCAGAAACGGTTGTGGGAATTTCACGACGAAGCTCTACTCTTGAGTTGGCTTTAGATCGAGGAATTATCGATCAAGCTTGCGATAGCCTCAAGGCAATAGCGAATGATTTAGATGCTGGCGATATGGTGGTTATTGGCGTCCCCACGCTCACCGTACCCGGTATACTTAAAGAATGTCATGAGTTACTGAGTGATTGTGTGACTATTACTGACGTTGCAAGTGTTAAAGGTAGTGTCGTCAATGCGGCCACTAATATTTATGGAAGAATGCCTGGTCAATTTGTCCCGGGTCATCCTATTGCAGGATCAGAAAGAAGCGGGGTCACCGCCGCAGACAGTAAGCTTTTTGAACATCACAAAGTTATTTTAACACCAACCGAAACTACCGAATCTAAGCATCTAGAGGCAGTTGCAAGCCTGTGGATTGGTGTTGGGGCGAAAGTGGCATCTATGCCTGTCGAGGAGCACGATGAGATCCTTGCTGCAACCAGTCACCTACCTCACTTTTTGGCTTATTCCTTGGTAGACACATTAGCTTCAATGGAAGATAAGCGAGAAATTTTTCGTTATGCAGCTGGTGGGTTTCGGGACTTTACTCGGATAGCTGCAAGCGACCCGGTAATGTGGAGAGATATCGCGCTGGCAAATAGAGCATCGATACTTAGCACTCTTGATCATGTTATGGATAACTTTACCGCCTTGCGTGGAGCCATTGATAGTGGAGATGAGCAGTATTTAATGGATGTCTTTACTCGTGCTCGCGATGCGCGCATTCATTTTGGAAAATTACTTGAGAATAAATCACTGCAGGATCCAATGACTGAAAAGACTATCAATTACCATATTTCACCAGGTGGGCATGCTCGAGGTGTAGTGAGAGTTCCGGGGGACAAGTCAATGTCCCATCGTTCAATAATGCTAGGGTCATTGGCAACTGGAATGACAGAGGTAACGGGTTTTTTGGAAGGGGAAGACAGCCTTGCTACGCTCCAGGCATTCCGTGATATGGGCGTAGTCATCGAGGGCCCTGATGAGGGTCGTGTAGTGATTCATGGGGTGGGCTTATACGGCCTTAAGGCACCCACTAAACCTCTGTATATGGGAAACTCCGGCACTTCGATTAGATTGCTCAGCGGGTTACTGGCAGGGCAATCATTTGACTGTGAGTTGACTGGTGACGTTTCTCTATCTGGGAGGCCTATGGGTCGCGTTGCAAAACCTCTTGCGTTGATGGGCGCGAAAATTGAAACGGCCGAAGGCGGCACACCTCCTCTGAAAATTAAAGGCGGTCAAACGTTATTACCCATCCATTATGAGATGCCTATTGCTAGCGCGCAGGTGAAGTCATGTGTCCTGCTAGCGGGACTTTATGTTGAAGGTGAAACCTCCGTGAGTGAGCCTGCGCCGACTCGAGATCACACTGAAAGAATGCTTAATGGTTTTGGCTATCAGGTCGATGTTGATAATGGTATCGCTACATTATCAGGTGGCGGGGAGTTGAGGGCTACTCGTATTGACGTGCCTGCGGATATATCTTCTGCAGCTTTTTTTATGGTTGCTGCAGCTATCACACCAAATTCGGATATTACTTTACTGCATGTTGGCGTTAATCCAACGCGCATAGGAGTAATTAATATATTACGCCAAATGGGCGCTAAGATTAGCTTATCCAATAAAAGAGAGATCGGTGGCGAGCCAGTTGCGGATATTCGCATTGAATATGCTGCGTTAAAGGGGGTTGCTATACCAGAAGATCAGGTCCCGCTGGCAATCGATGAATTCCCTATCTTATTTATTGCAGCTGCCTGTGCTGAGGGGGTAACCACTTTAACTGGGGCCGAAGAGCTCAGAGTCAAAGAGAGTGATCGTATTCAAAGTATGGCTGACGGTTTAAGCGCGCTGGGCATTGATGCGCAACCGACAGCTGATGGCATTAGGATTGTAGGTGGGCAATTGGGTTCTGGGCGTATTGTTAGTCATCACGACCACAGAATTGCGATGGCTTTTTCTATCGCAGGGTTGCGGGCTGCAGGGGATATTATTATTGAAGATTGTAATAATGTAGCAACCTCTTTTCCTCATTTTATCGCGGCCGCCGAAAGCGTGGGGCTAAATATCAATGTTGAGATTGTTGAATGACGAAAATTATTACAATAGACGGGCCCAGCGGATCCGGAAAAGGATCTGTCAGTAGGCTGCTGGCCAAAAAATTAGGTTTTAGCTATCTGGATAGTGGTGCGCTATATCGTCTACTAAGTATCGCCGCCTCGCGGCATAAGGTTGCTAGTAGTAACCAGAAAGGACTGAAGAGTTTGGCAGAGCATATGGATATTTGCTTTGAATCGGACGACACAGGAGGGCTTAGAGCTCTGCTGGAGGGTGAGGATGTTACCCTTGAAATGCGTACCGAAAATACAGGCGAACGGGCGTCCAAGATAGCGGGTCATAGCGAAGTCCGCGCGGCGTTACTTAAGCGTCAGAGGTTGTTTGCCAAAGGTGATGGTTTGGTGGCCGATGGGCGTGACATGGGAACAGTGATATTTCCAACCGCGCATTTAAAGATTTATATGACAGCGAGCATTGAGGAGCGCGCTAGCAGGCGCTACAAAGAGTTGCTTGCAAAGGGCGAAGATGTTAGTCTGCGCGCCCTTGCAGAACAGGTTCGAGCAAGGGATGAAAGAGACATGAATAGAGATGTGTCGCCATTGGTTCCCGCCGAGGACGCCATTGAGCTGGATACATCCAATCTGTCGATTAAAGAAGTATTGGAAACTATTCTAGGTATTTTAGACTTTA
>Ga0233426_10004396_pt1 | contig 10622 bp, 6 predicted proteins | sample SI_118_April2016_6_FD_179875 | JGI IMG/M metagenome (GOLD analysis project Ga0233426, IMG submission 179875) | Seawater microbial communities from Saanich Inlet, British Columbia, Canada - SI_118_April2016_10_MG | ecosystem: Environmental > Aquatic > Marine > Inlet | place: Canada: British... | reverse complement strand
TGATTATGTTTACAATTAATGATTGATTATGTTTACAATTAATGATTGATTGTTATCATATTCTCATTTACATAAAGTATTCTTTCATAAATTAAATGTTACAAAACATTTAAATAAAAATACAGTATTGTTATTTATAAATAATATGGGTCAATGTTATATTAATCATAAAAAGGAAAATAGTGCACCAGAAACACCAACTTCTTCAATTTCTATCATAAGTATGATTAAGTCGTACGCTTATACGAATGAATTGTCACAATACACCTGTCCCAATGAATCAACGTACGATATATTTTACAAAGAATATTACCGTCGTAAGAAATAAGGTAATAAAAAATATTATGTATTTAAAAAAAAAGGGAAAATATAATTTTTTGAAAACATCCATATTAAAAGATAAAAATCAACACGTAATATGAAATTACGTAACAGATCTAAAAATATATCATCAACAAAACATTTTCATTCATATTCTAACGATGACGATGATGATGATAATGATGATAATGATGATGATAGTGTTTCTGAATCATCCGAATACGATGATGATGTCATGACGGGTAATGAAGATAGTGATACCAGTAAATCGGAGGAGTCACACGAACAACATAATACCAAACCGTCATTAAAAGATATGAATATATTAAAATTTTTGTATACTATGTGCGATGATGATACTGATAATAAATCAGAATCACAATCAGATGTATCCGAAAACGACTCTGACTGGTTACCACCATCGTCAAAACAACGACCTTCAGATACTAAGAAAAGAAAAAATCGGTCGAAAATTGTCCTTATTATGAATGGAAATAATGATACTGGTGTAGAACGTCCACACCACGACAGGAGGAAGAAACAAAAACAAGATCAAGATAAAACCACACGGGGAAAAAATAGATGTAAAAATAAGAACAAACAAAACACTATGTTGCCACAACCACCGATATTTCCAACGAACTTAGAGGAACTTATTCAATTATCACTACTTTGTAAAGATCACAAATACAAGGATTGTGATCGACTCGATGAAATGTACGGTTCACTTGTTGAATTAAATAAACTTGTAGGACTAAAAACTATTAAACAGAGTATATTTGAATTTATCCTTATGCGTCTCCAAAAACATGGTTTAATACTACCTAATATGAATCATATTATTCTTGCTGGACCACCCGGTTGTGGTAAAACAACACTATGTCAAATTTTAGGAAAACTATTATGTAAGTTGGGTGTTTGTAAAACGGAAAATGTTGTTTTCGGTACACAAGCTAATATGATTGCAGGATTTTTAGGACAAACAGCATCCATGACCGAAGAACTTATCAAATCCGCATTTGGTGGTGTTCTTGTTATCGATGAGGCTAGTAGTTTAGCCGATGGTCGAAGGTCTGACAATGCGGATAGTTTTTCAAAATCATGTCTCGACACATTAAACCGAATGCTTTCAGAACATGGAGATAAATTTATATGCATTTTGGCGGGTTACAAACATGAAATATATCGTGATATTTTATCAGTTAATCCAGGGTTACCACGTCGTTTTTCAGTACAGTTTGAAATTGATAAATATTCACCATCAGATTTACGAGATATTACACGAATAAAAATAGAACAAAGAGGATTACAATTCAAACATGACAACGACACATTACCACCGGTCGATTGGTTTAAGAAAAATTTAAAATATTTTTTAAATTTTGGGGGTGATTGTGAAATTTTAGTAGATAAAATCATTACTTACCATTCGATACAAACATTTGGTAAGGAAAGTAAAAAAATAATTACACGAAATGATATTGAAAAAGGATTTGAGTTAATGATACAGCACAACTGTAATGATTCAAAAGAGAATGATATCGATGAAACTGCATTACGTTTAATGTATACATAACAAAACATTGAATATATATTGACATATTATAATGTTTACGGACACATGTTTCTACGATAATTTTTTTGTTGTTGATAAAAGGATGTTTGAGCATGTATGTTATTTCAATTTTTGTTTGTTATATTTAAAATAAAGATATAAAAGTTTATATATGTATGTAAATAAATATATTAATTGCAAGTGTTTATTGTTATTTTATCTTTCCAAAATATAAAGGTGGAGAGATAAACTTTTTAAATATATCTTCCTTCTACACAATTGATGAGCACAATATATATTAATAAAAAGAAACATAAATGAAAAAACGAAAACTTAAAAGTGATGAGGCTTGTGATTCACTATCACGACTCGATTGTGGTGATTGTACACTCAACCCCGACAAATTGAAGAGATCATGTTCCGTCAGGTGTACTTCTTCTGGAAAATCATGTGCAAGACGTCCATTGTCCTCTACTGTACCATTCTGTTTACAACATTTTATACGTGTATTAGAAAAGAAAATACCTTGGCCGAATCATATCATGACACAGGACGAGAAACTGTTCATGATAAAGGAGGTCATACACACAGTAAAAACCACCGCTCGGCGCACACTCAAAGACAGAGATCGTTTAATACGAAACTTATATGTTTATACCAAAGAATATGGATTGTATCAACTCGATGATTTGAATAGGGACTTTTATAATCATTTTATATCTCCCTTGTTAATACGAACAGAAAAGATCGATACTAAAATAGCGGTATCTACTTTTTTACATAACATTGATCGTGACACTGAAGCTGGTGTCAATATCATATTAAATGAATTTGGTCATCCTTCTATCTATATGTTAAAACAACAGGGTAGATGGATAGATGATAGGAAAATCGTAGAAAGGTCGAAGATATATAAATGCAGTTTACAGGAACCCATATACATATGGTGTCATGATATTGATTCCACAGAAATATTAGTAAACCTGTTCTCTATTCGTCATATTGTTGTCGTCGGTACGTTTGAAATTTTTGTTCGTAAAGGTATTAACAATAACGATAACATATTTTATCACCATAACATTCTTAAATCGATTGTTTATTTATTACCATGGATACAGAAAATTGGTTCAATGTGGATGTCGGAGTGTGGTTCACTTAAACATCTTGATTTTACTGGATTAACCAATTTGACTTATGTTGGTGAACAGTGGATGAGTGACTGTGATTCACTAACAAATCCTAATTTTATGGGGTTAATCAATTTGTATAATGTTGATGAAAAGTGGATGTATGACTGTGATTCACTTACAAATCCTAGTTTTACTGGGTTGAACAATTTGTATGATGTTGGTGATGAGTGGATGCACTCGTGTCAATCACTAATGAATCCCAATTTTATTGGTTTAAACAAGTTGCAAACTGTTGGTACTAGTTGGATGGCGGATTGTGAGTCACTGATAAATCCTTATTTTTTCGGGTTACACAATTTGTTAACTGTTGGTCATAGTTGGATGTGGGGATGTAGATCACTTACGACACCGGATTTTGGAGGATTACACAGGTTGTGGGTGGTTGGTCATAGTTGGATGTTGAACTGTTTTTCACTTACAAATCCTAATTTTATTGGATTAAACAATTTAAAACTTGTTTATCAGGGGTGGATGGCGAATTGTATTTCACTTGTAAATCCTAATTTTATTGGATTACACAAGTTGTGGAAGGTTGGTGATAGTTGGATGTGGGGATGTAATTTACTTGTAAATCCTAGTTTTCTTGGATTAAACAGTTTGGAATATGTTGGTGATAATTGGATGTGGGAATGTGCGTCCTTTGTAAATCCTAATTTTACTGGGTTGAACAGTTTGAAAATGGTTGGTGAAAATGGTTGGGTCTTTGAAAATATTTTGCTTTTGTATCCTTATGTACAGACAGGAATTATATCATGGAGAGAGGAGACAGAGAGAAAGAGAGAAAGAGAGAGAGAAATAGCTTCGAGATATATAGTTGTGAGCTCGAGAGAGGTAGTTTCGAGAGAGATAGTTTCGAGAGAAATAGAGTTTCGAGAATCTCAAGAAAGAGAGAGAGAAAAAAATAGAGAGAGAGAGAGACAGTTTCGAGAAAGAGAGTTTCGAGAAAGAGCGAGAGAGCGAGAGAATAAAAGAGATACATAATAAAACTATCTACACAACATGGGACATGAACAAATATATAGAAAAGATATTATTTATTTATACGTTGATTAAAAGTCGATATCAGTTTCAAATTCGTGTCCTAATTGTGTTGTCAATGAATTCATAACATTAGCTTTTTGGTAATCACCTACACGTTTTTCAAAAAAATTCGTTTTCCCCTGTAACGATATAGATTCCATCCAAGGAAATGGATTTTCTTGAAAACTTTTGGTGTCTGGTGCTAGGTATAGTTTTGGCATACCAAGACTTCCCAATAAATGATTTGCAACAAATTCGACATATATAATCATCAAGTTCATATTAATACCTAATAACGATTGTTTGAGAGCATTACGAACAAATAAACATTCCACTTCGACCGCTGATTTTACAATTTTATGTGCAATTTCTACACTTACTTGATCTTGTAATGTTTTTAGAATTTCAATTGCAAAGTCTCGATGAAGACCCTCGTCTCTCGCAATGAGTTCGTTTGAAAATGTTAGACCCGGCATAATACCTTTACGTTTAATCCAATATATGCACGCAAAACTTGCACTGAAATGAATACCTTCAACACATGCAAAAGCCAACATTCGTTCGTTAAGCGGTCTGTCTCGTGACATCCATGATTTTGCCCAAATAGCTTTTCGTTTAGTCATATCATGTGTTTCGATAGATGTAAACAATTTTTGTCGTTCTATTGGACTTTCTATAATAGTATCAATTAATAGAGAATACATTTCCCCATGTATAGATTCCATCGCTTGTTGTATAGCATAAAATTGACGAACTTCAGGAACAACAATTTCATCACTAAAATTTAGTGATAGATTTTCCATGATAATACCGTCCGATGCTGCAAAAAAACCAAGTGTTGTTTTTACAAAATGTTGTTCATCAAACGTGAGTGTTTCAAAGTCCCTCCGATCTTTCGACAAATCCACCTCTTCGACAGTCCAAAATGATGCAACCGCCATTTTATAAAATTTAAACAATTTTTCGTACAATATAGGAAAAACACAATATCTTTTCTTTGAAACATCGACAAGAGGATCAATGATGGATCTTGATTTGTCAAAATTTTCAGTATTCATTTTCGTAACCACAAAAAAATAAATTATGATAACAAATTTTAATTTACTCAACACTATTCCGCTCATTAGTAATGAAGAAAAGTTTCTATAATTTTTTATCATAACAAACAATATATATCATCTTGTTATAATTATAAATTAATTACACAATAATGATGGATGTTGAAGTTGAAGCCTTACAATTCGGTGTTCTTTCGGATGAAGAAATATTGAATAGATCTGTTGTCGAATTGAATAGTTTACCAAATAAACGTAAAAATATACCCACCATCGGATCTGTTTATGATCCTCGTTTGGGTACGGTGTTTCCAGGTATTTTATGTTCCACGTGTGGACGTGGGCCAGAAACATGTGGTGGTCACATTGGTCATATTGTGTTAAAGGATCCAGTATTTACAACTTCTGCATTGCCGTTTATATGTAAATTATATGAGTGTATATGTATTCGTTGTGCATGTTTATTGCTACCACCAGAGTTTGATAGGAACATGTTACGGCAACCTACAGGTGATCAAAGATCAACATTTGATGGAATCAAACAACAAATTTTAGCTATACATACCGTTATACAAAAAATTCAAAAGAAAAATCCAATATGTCCATCATGTTCACAAATACAACCTAAAAAATGGATTTTATACGAAAAAGTTTTACTTCGACCATTGTGGAATTCTGACATGTTTGAAAATATTAAGGCGGTTCCAACTATTACTCCAACTCATCTGTATGAAATACTACAAATGGTATCAGATGATGATATGACACTTCTTGGGTTTCATACAATATTCAGTCGAATAGGTTCATTCATGCATATGTACTATATTGTACCACCAACGCTTATTCGACCTCGTCGTTCTTCACGTTCAGACGATGATATAACATGTCGTTTACGAATGATAATAAAGGCTAATTTAATGTACAATTGTGAAAAGACCCGTAACCTATCGTTACTCCATAATATCGAAACGACACATCAAGAATGTGAAATACCACCACAAACATGGAAACCCTGTCATATTCGATCAAAGGTACCAATTGTACCATATCAGTTAGAAGAATATTTTGAACTATCAAGACAATGTATAGGAATGCAGGACTCTCGATACTGTGTAAAAAATGATTTAGATTACGGTCGTGAATTACAATCTATCCGTTCTCGTTTTTGTGCAACCCGACAAAAACGCGGTCGTTTGCGTGCCAGTATTTTAGGAAAACGTGGTGACTATACAGCACGTGGTGTTGCATCACCTTCCACACACGGTGACCCCGACCAGGTTGGTGTTCCACTCTATGTATGCATGCATGTCACAATCAAAGACCGTGTATGTTCATACAACTATCAAGTATTACTAGAAATGGTGTTAAATGGACCAAACCATTACCCGGGTGCAAATTTTATAGAACGAAATAACACAGTGTACAAATTGCCATATTTTTGTGAAAATGGTTTACAATTTGGTGATATTGTTCACCGACATATAGTGAAAGACGACATTGTTATAATGAATCGACAACCTTCATTACATCGATTTTCTATGATGGGATATCGTGCATATCCAACACATTTTCATACATTTCAATTACACCTGGCAATTACAAGTGCACACAATCTTGACTTTGATGGTGACGAAGTTAACATGTTTATTCCTGGTGATATGCGGTCACGTGTTGAAGTGTCTAATTTAATGTCAGTAGAAGCAAATGCATATCGAAACGGTTCATTGTTTATTGGTTTTGTACAACATGCATGTCTTGGTGCATACTTGATGACTGTCGATCCACAATTTGTATTATCTTCAACTTTTGTACAACAACTTATTACAATATCACGATTTAACAACATTATATCACCTGTTGTATGTTGGAAAGGGTGTACCGGTCGGTCATTGATATCCTTTTTGTTACCAACTTACAATGGTCAAACCCCATTGGACAAACGATCATTGAACAATGCCGTCGGAATTTATTTGCAAAAAGCATTTGTTCATAAAAGAATGCATTATATTGGTTGTCTTACTCGTCTCTTTGAAGAATTTCTTGTTCAGTATGGATCTACACTATCATTTTCTGACTGTTCTGTAACATTACCCAAAAGTCTTCACAATAAAATAGAACGTGCACAATCATATTTAGTAGGAACACAAGGTATAACAGAAAAAGAGTTAATCTATCAATTTGAGCGAATTCGGGATCATGTTGGATCTTTCACCCAAAAAACATTAATAGATCGTAGTAGTAGACTAATGGACATTATTCACTCTGGTGCAAAGGGAAATTTGACACATGTGACACAAAATGCCGGTATGATAGGTCAACAGATGGATTCACATGCTAACCGGCATGTATCAGTCAATAGTCATTCTGTATGTCCGTTGAAGGCAAAGGGTTTTGTACAATCATCATTTGCAAAGGGATTAGGTCCTATCGAATTTTTTCATCATCTTACGTCGGCACGTATTGGATTAGTTGCAACGGCTGTCAGTACATCTGAAACTGGTTATTGTTATCGTCGTATTTCAAAATGTATAGAAGATGTACGTATTATGAACGATCATACTGTTCGGGATGCTTCCCATAATATTGTAGCAACTCACGGACTGTTTAATACCGAATGTTTCACGTTCGTAAACACATCCCGTCTTGCATATATAGAAAATATTTCCAAAACATACCAACATCCACCCAAGTGTGAATTAAATAATTTACAACGGTTACAAAACGATATTGTAACTCGTCGAATGTACACCGCTGATACAACTTCCGTTTGTATGATTTTACCATTATCATTATCAGAATCTATTCGTTTATATAAATATAAACCATGTACAACAACCAATATAAAACAACATCGAAAGACTATATACAATAAGGTTCACGATGCTTGTAACCGTCTTTGCAATCAAGAAAATAGAAATAATTTTCCAAAAAATACACTTTTTGAACATCTGTACATGGATTATTTTGCATCGTATCAATTTATAGATTGGGATATACCATCATTATGTGTATTTCTACAGGATGTTGAACGTATCCTTTTTCAACACTTGTGTGTTCCTGGTACACCAATTGGACTAATTGTATCACAAAGTTTTTCGGAACCTTTAACACAAATGCAGTTAAATCAATTCCATCATTCTGGTGAACGGACAGAAATGGTCGGTGGTGTTGTTCGTATTAAAGAGATTTTGAATCTGTACAAAAAACAAGTGACACCATCAATGACTATTGTTTCCAAAAATGATTGTGTACCTCGTCCGAATGATATAGTCCAATTATTATTAAAAGATACCTTTCATTGCTGGATATTATGTGATAATGGTGTAGATACCCACTTATCGATTGCAAAGAGTACGATACAATCAGACAACATTATTTATATACGTTTACATCGTGAAGTATTGATAAAACATGAATGTACACCACGTTCTGTGAACAATATATTACAGAAACATTATGCAAACGTGTTCAATACAGTGGCATACACAACGGATTTAACAGACGAATCGTGGGGTTTGTGGGTTCAATGTTATACTATACCGGTATCGACATCAAAAAAAAAGAAAAACGATGACTTTTGTAGTGAAATTTCCATCGACCTTGAACATATTCAAAAAAGCATCAACATAATACGTTCCTCCAAGGTATTGATAAAAGGTGTTCGTAACATTGTTGATTTTTATACAAAAGAAACGCAATCAATCCAACTTCATAATTCTGGTAGATATCTAGAACAATGTAAAAAGACAATTATAGTAACACGGGGATCAAACCTTGCAGGTGTATGTCGTAATATACCGTGGGTTTGTAAAGAGAATACAACTACAAATAATATTATGGAAGTGTATGAAGAACTTGGAATAGATGCCGCATATCATTCTATAGTTCGTGAATTATCATTAGTCATGTCTTCTGATACCACAAATGTTTCATATCATCATATTAAATTAATTGCACAAATAATGTGTCGGACGGGAACGCCCTGTGCATTAACATTTTCAGGATTGTCACAATCTTCGACGTCAAGTGTAAAATTAGCAACATTTGAACGGTCTTTGGATTCTTTTATTAATGCATCAACACAAGGACATTTAGATCAACTTAATGGTATTAGTGAAGCCGTCATGATTGGTAAACAGGTAAACGTTGGAACCGGAATGTGTAATTTATTATCACAAAATGAAGATGGTAATCATATATTGATATCTTCTTCTCATAATCATAATACATCAAAGAATAGTAAGAAACTACAAATGTTACATAATGACATAATTGTATCAGATAACAAAAGTACATGTTCTCCAGATTTTGTTAATTATATTGTGGACATTGGGAATGAAATACATAAATCTAATCAAATGAACAAAAGAAAACGAAAGATGGATGAAGTTACAAAACAGAATGATGATAAACAATATAAACGTCGTACAACAAAGTTGAATTCTCCTTTCGATACGAAAACCGATGTCCCTGAGACCGTCGTCCCTACTTCAACCTTTATACACGGGAAAGAAACATTCGTCCCATGGAGTCCATAAATATTATACAAAGATACTGTGATGTTTACTCTATATATGAATTTGTCATATATATATATATATATATATATATATATATTCACCCCGATACTCTGTAATTCACTTCAACAGAGGATCATGACAGTAAAATACATAATAATAACATTTCATGATTTGAAATAAAAAAAAACAAACAATAAAATATACGAATGCTGGATGGGTGTCCATTAACTAACTTACTTTTCCTTTAGAGCATCATGTTGTAACATTGTTGACATTTGAGATAATAGTTGTTTTTGTTCTTTCTTTGTCATACTCGATAACTTTTGTTTTAAATCTATTCATGTTAGTTGTTGGATCTTGTTGTGATGATGGCACATTTTTTTTTGGTCCACGTTTATGTTTGTATGAATTGATTTTGTTTCTCAGTTTTAAACGAAGTTCATCATTATTATTTGTACTGTCCATAATTATTATAACTAAGACCAAATCGGTATATAAAATGACGAGATCATATGTGATATGTAACACAAAGTTATTAATGTGTAAGAAATTTATTTGAATTTTTTTTTTTAAAATATAAAAATAATATAAATAATACCCTTATCAACCTACTCAAGTCGTCTTCTTACAGTACTTTTTTTTACCATTATAAAAAAAATATATACATTATAAAAATAAAAAATGACTAAACTTAACATTGTTGTAAAGAGTGATACAGGACCACAAGGCCCAGAAGGACCTGGAACTGATGGAGATTCTGCTTATCAAATAGCACTTAATAATGGGTTTGTTGGAACTGAATCAGATTGGTTAGAATCTTTAAAAGGAAATGATGGTGTAGATGGTTTAGCTGGTTCAAATATAAATGTATATACAAAAGCAACTCTACCACTGAATAGTTCAACAGGTAATAATGTTATTGTATCCGATGGGACAGTTCATGACACTCCTACAATGGCTT
>Ga0233426_10004394_pt1 | contig 10624 bp, 9 predicted proteins | sample SI_118_April2016_6_FD_179875 | JGI IMG/M metagenome (GOLD analysis project Ga0233426, IMG submission 179875) | Seawater microbial communities from Saanich Inlet, British Columbia, Canada - SI_118_April2016_10_MG | ecosystem: Environmental > Aquatic > Marine > Inlet | place: Canada: British... | reverse complement strand
GCTTCTGCTAAACGAACCTGAGCTTCTATTTGAATTTTAATAGATTCATGAGCAAATTTAATAGCGTCTGCCATTTCTTCTTCACTACATTCATCCATTTCACCTTCTACCATCATCACTGAATCGGCAGAAGCACCAATCATCATATCTATGTCTGCATCTGCTAATTGAGCCCTACTTGGGTTAATTACAAATTCTCCATTTACTCTTGCAACACGTGCTTCAGAGATAGGACATTCAAAAGGAAAATCACTTAATTGAATTGCTGCTGAAGCTGCTAAACCGGCTAATGCATCTGGCATAACGTCTTCATCATGAGACATCAATTGAATCATTACTTGTACTTCTGAATGATAGTCTTTTGGAAATAACGGACGTAAAACACGGTCTACTAGACGCATTGTTAATACTTCGCCATCACTTGGTCTTGCTTCTCTTTTAAAGAATCCACCAGGATAACGACCCGCTGCAGCAAATTTTTCTCTGTAGTCTACCGTTAACGGTAAAAAATCTACAGGGCTTTGCTTGTAGTTAGATACTACTGTACATAACAACATTGCTTTTCCCATTTGAACAACAACTGAACCGTGAGCTTGTTTTGCTAATTTACCGGTTTCTAATGAGATGGTTCTTCCATCTCCAAGGTCTATGACCTCTCTAAATACTTTTGGAATCATACTTTAATAATTCGTTCTTAATTAAACTTTTCTTGTTGTGTGTGTTGTTGTGTGTTGTTGTGATCCAATGGAAGTAAAAATTAAAAGAGGTAGCATATAGCTACCTCTTTTATGTAGGTATTATTTTCTAATTCCTAACTCTTTGATAATTGCACGATATCTTGCGATATCTTTCTTCTTTAAGTAGTCTAAAAGACTTCTTCGCTTTCCAACCATTTTCACTAAAGAACGCTCTGTGTTAAAATCTTTACGATTTTGTTTTAAGTGCCCTGTTAAATGGTTAATTCTGTGCGTGAATAATGCAATTTGTCCTTCTGCTGAACCAGTATTAGTTTTACTATTACCGTGTTTTTCGAAGATTGTTTCTTTTACTTCTTTTGTCAAATACATGCCAATATTATTTAAATGATTTTTATGTACATCAATGATTTTTTCATTGACGGGGCAAATGTACAATTATTTTATATGGTAACCTATAAATTTTATAGTGATGTAAAGAAGCAAAGATTAAGGGTAACTTGTTCTAGACTAGAAGATTGTAGTGGTAAATAAGGACTTTATTTTTTTATACTCTTATGGGTTCATTTTGTATTAAATCTATGTACAAATTGATTTGTTGTTTTAGGTTTTTTCTTTCATAGATTCCATCTAAAAAACCATGCTCTAAAACAAACTCTGAACGTTGAAACCCTTCAGGTAAATCTTTCCCGGTAGTATCTCTAACTACCCTCGGCCCAGCAAAAGCTATTAAAGCATTAGGCTCTGCAATATTGATATCTCCCAACATGGCAAAAGAGGCAGTTGTTCCTCCTGTTGTTGGGTCTGTACATAAAGAAATATAAGGTATTTTTGCTTCTGCTAGTTGTGCAAGTTTAGCAGAGGTTTTTACCAATTGCATTAAAGATAAAGATGCCTCCATCATTCTTGCCCCACCAGATTTTGAAATCATTAAGAACGGGAGTTTGTTTTTGATTGAATATTCTATAGCTCTTGCAATTTTTTCACCAACAACACTTCCCATAGATCCTCCAATAAAGGAAAAGTCCATTGCTGCAATTACAATGTCTTTGCCCAAAGATTTACCAACAGCAGTTCTAACGGCATCTTTTAGCTTGGTTTTTTCTTGCGCAGCTTTTAATCTGTCGGGATATTTTTTTGTGTCTTCAAATTTAAGAGGATCTTTTGCTGTAATATTAGAATTCAATTCTTTAAATTTATTGTCATCAAAAAGCATTTCAAAGTATTCTTTACTGCCTATTCTAACATGATAGCCATCTTCTGGGCTTACGTATAAATTTCGTTTTAATTCTTCAGTATCTATTATTTTACCACTAGGAGTCTTATACCATAAGCCTTTTGGGGTATCTTTTTTTGCTTCTGTAGGCGTATTAATACCTTTATCTTTTCTTTTAAACCAAGCCATATACTAAAAGTTAGTCGTCTGTTTTGTGTTATTAATTTAAGGAAATATCTCCTTAAGCTAAGTTGACAAATTTAATGGAATAATATGTAACTTTCCAATAAAAAAGAAAGTCTGTTTAAAGATTGAATTATAACTGCAATTCAATCTTTAAACAGACTCTTGTATTTTAAAACTTAATCTACTATAATGTATCTACATTATTTAAGTCCTCAAAAGCCTTTTTCAATCTAGTTTTGAAGGTAACTTCTCCTTCACGTAACCATTTTCTTGGATCATAATGTTTTTTATTAGGCTGATCTGCACCATCTGGATTTCCAATTTGGTTTGCTAAATAATCTGCCTTTCCTTGCATATAATCGCGAATTCCTTCAGTAAAAGCATATTGTAAATCGGTGTCTATATTCATTTTAATAACACCATAGCCAATAGATTCTCTAATTTCTTCAAGGGTAGAACCTGATCCACCATGAAATACAAAATCAATTGTATTGTGGGCTAGGTTGTGTTTTTGAGAAACATGCTCTTGAGAGTTTTTTAAGATTTTTGGAGTTAATTTTACATTTCCTGGCTTGTAAACTCCATGAACATTACCAAAGGCTGCAGCAATTGTAAATTGAGGACTAACCTTCATTAATTCTTCATATGCATAAGCAACTTCTTCTGGTTGTGTGTATAATTTAGAAACATCAATATCTGAATTATCTACTCCATCTTCTTCTCCACCTGTGATTCCTAACTCAATTTCTAAAGTCATCCCCATTTTAGACATACGAGCTAAATAGGTTTTGCAAATTTCAATATTTTCTTCAATTGGCTCTTCAGATAAATCAATCATATGAGAACTATAAAGTGGTTTTCCCGTAGCGGCAAAATGTTCTTCACTTGCATCTAGTAAACCATCAATCCAGGGTAATAACTTTTTTGCACAATGGTCTGTATGTAAAATAACAGGAACTCCGTATGCTTCAGCTAATAAATGAATATGTTTAGCACCTGCAACTCCACCAGCTATTGCCGCTTTTTGATGTTCGTTAGACAAACCTTTTCCTGCATTAAATTGTGCACCTCCATTTGAGAACTGAATAATTACAGGAGCATTTAAATCTTTAGCTGTTTCTAATACAGCATTAATTGTATTTGAACCAACAACATTTACAGCTGGTAAAGCAAATGCTTTCTCTTTGGCTAGTTTAAAAATAGCTTGAACTTCTTCACCCGTTGCAACTCCTGGTTTTATATTGTGACTCATTTTTTTTATTTTAAATGATTGAAATTTAGGAACCAAAAGTAATCAAAAAATAGCTATGAGTAGAAGATTTTGACTCAGATGAGCCTAAAAATCATCGAAATCGTTGTAGCGGAAATTGCGAAAATATTTTAAAAAGGATAATTTATTCCAATGTTATAAACTGCGTTTGAAAAGTTGTAATTTCTAAACCATTTATTACTTTCTAAGTAGGGTTCGTGCATTTTAAAACCAAGATCTAATCTAAAGACTAAAAAACTAAAATCGTACCTGAGTCCAAAACCAGAACCAACAGCAATATCTTTTACTGAATTTAATCCATTGAATCTTGCTTCTTCTTCAGCAAAAATAGAATTTGTGATGTCCCATATGTTTCCTGCATCAACAAATAAGGCTCCTTTTAAACTTCCAAACAAATCAAATCTATATTCTGCACTGGTTAAAAACTTAAGACTTCCAATATTATATTCTAATCCAGAATTTCGGCTTCCAGGACCTAAGTCATAAGTTTGCCAAGCTCTAATATCATTTGACCCTCCAGCAAAATAACTTTTTGTGAAAGGAATTGCTGAATTATCGTAAGGAATAATTGCACCAATAAAACTTCTAAAACCAACAACTGAACGATCATCTATTTCCCAAAATTTCTTGTACTCTATGTCTGTTTTAAAATACTGGGCTAGCGGAATATTAAAGATAGTTTTTCTGTTGTTATTGTCTTTCTTATTAGACAATAAGCCTCCAATATTTCCAGAGTTGGCAATTCTTATTTTAAAAAAAGAAAAATTATTATCTCTAAAGTCCTGCTGATTATTATAGGTAAAGGAATAGGCTATTGTTGGAATTAAAAAATCTGATGTTATAATATTGTACCTGTCTAAAATATTTAAATTGTTTCTGTATGAATCTGGATTATTGGATTGAAAGTTAGAATCGTTAAAAATAGTTCTCATAAACGAAACAGTTTCTTGTTGTCTTTCTAAATTATAATCTGGATCGTTAAAAAACTCTTTTGCAATAGAATTAAGTTTAATATATTCAGAATTGTAGATATCAAAGTAATTCCCAATTCTTAAGTTTCTTACATATTGAGTATTGAAAACATCTAATTGAATTGTTTTTTTTGAATTATACTGCCATTTGTAATCAATTAATGCTGTGACCGTTTCTCTATCTAGTCCAATATTTTGCTGAATACTTGTTCCTAATGTAAACATAGTTCTTGGAGACATCCTCTTTGGAACTAATTTGTTAATTCCGAAAGGCGCGACAAAACGTGGAATTTCTAGAGACATATCTGCTCCAATCTCCCATGAGTTGAAAAAGCGTTCTTCTTTATTTGCATCTTGAGAGGCATTAAAAAAAGAACTTAAAAACGAGAGTTTAAAGATTTCGGCACCTTTAAAGATATTTCTGTTTACAATAGAAAACTTAGCAGAAACGCCAAGGTCTCTTATGTTAGAGTGTGTGAGTTCTGTCTCTAGATCTAAACTAAATTTATCTAGAGGTGTCAGAAAAATTGAAACATCTAGTTGGTTATTTAAGCTGTCTATTGTTTCATATCTAATATTGGTTACCTTAAAGTTTCTTAGCGATTTTAAATGTTTTCTCGTTAGATTCCTTAGAGAATCTGCATACACTTCGTTCGGTTTAATAAAGATAGATTCGGATAATAGTTTTGGATTATACTTTATTTTATTGTGAGCAAGAAAATTAATTCCTTGGTAGTTTATAGAGTCTAGATATGGACTGTCTTTTTCAGTAAAAGAATAATCAGTAAAAACAGTTACTTTTCTTAGTTTTTGAATATAATATGGCTTTAAAACATACTCTCCATTTGTTTTTAAAACTCTTTTTTTATCAAAAATAACAAGGTCAACATTTGTTTTGTAATTGTTTGTGTTAGCGGTATCTATATTGTAGTATCCTAAATCATTTTCTGTAAAGTGATAAATACCACTATTTCTAAAAAGATTGGTGATTCTTTTAGCTTCTTTAATAAAATTAGTTTCAATAAACTGGTCTCCAGTTTTTAAATAAGATGATGCTTTTTTAGATTGATATAAAGAATCTAAAACAGGTGATTTTATCTTTGTTATTATAGCGTCTAAAAAAGTTGGCCTACCGGTGTTTATAATATAATTGACACTGCCTTTTTTATTTTTCAAGAGCTCTTTCTTTGAACTTACTTCAACTCTAAAATACCCATTATTTTTATGGTAGGCATTTAGGTTATTGATTGTTTTTTTAATTTTATCATCATTAATTATTATTGGAGATTGGCCATTTTTTAAAAACCAATTATTTAGACCAATCATGCTTTTAGCATAGGATATGCTTTGCTTTTCAGAAAAAATATTTTTTATAAAATTGTATGTTTTAGGTTTTGTCTTGCCCCATTCTGATGGCTTTTTAGGTTTTGTATTGTCTCCTAAATTATAGAAATACAAAGAAAGAGGAAGTCCTAATGTTTTACTGTTAGGTTTTTGAACTAATAATTCATTTAAATCTGTATTAGTATTTTTCTTTTCATTAACTGTAATTATATTTTGTGTGAGTAAAAACTGAGAATCTTGCACTCTTTTAACAGAGCTGCATGCAGACAAAAACAATGTCAATAAAAAGAAAATAAAGATTTTTTTCATGAAACGTACTCGCAATATAAACTCAAAAATACTACTTTTGATTACTTTATTAAGATAAAAACTTTTCTGAGTTGTCTATAAAAGAAAGACGCTTAGGTTTTATTGTTTTTTTTTAGTGAAACAAAACCAGTTTAATTCATGAGTTTATCTAAAAATCATCTAAAACTTATAACAAGTTTATCTCAAAAAAAGTATAGGCACAAGTACAAATTATTTGTAGTTGAGGGTGTGAAAGTTGTTCAAGAGTTTTTAAATTCATCGTATGAATTAGAAATCTTATTTTCTACAGAAAGTAGTTTTTCATATTTAGATAGTTTTATTGAAGTTTCTGAACAAGAGTTAAAAAAGATCAGTAGTTTAAAAACACCAAATAAAGTAATAGCTTTATTTAAAATACCAGTAGAGAAAAATAGTAGTCCTTCTGGTTTGATAGTTGCTTTAGATGCTATTAATGATCCAGGAAACTTGGGAACTATTATTCGTTTGTGTGATTGGTTTGGTGTAGATAAACTTCTTTGTTCAAAAGAAACGGTAGATTGTTATAATACAAAAGTTGTACAATCAAGCATGGGTTCGTTAACTAGGGTAGCTATCTCTTATATTGATTTAAAAGAATATTTATTGTCGGTTTCCATTCCTATTTTTATAGCGGATATGGATGGAGATAATGTTTATGAAATGAAGCCTCCAACCTCAGCAGTTTTAGTTATGGGAAATGAAGCTAATGGAATCTCTAATTATATAAAAGAAATAGTTAGTACTAAGATTACTATACCAAGGTACGGGGACTCTCAGCTAATAGAAAGCTTAAATGTAGCTACTGCTACTGCTATTTTATTAAGTGAATTTCGAAGATAGATTTACTCAAAAGCAAAGTTTAGAAAAACTCCTCGTGTAGAAAATATATTAATAGGTGATGTCCAAGGGCTATTGCCATTATTATCATCTATAAGCTCCCTATTCATTGCAAATACTCCTCGAATAGAAGGTGAAAATTTAAAAAAGGATAAGTAAACGTCAACACCAATACCAAATTCATACATGAAATTACTGGTTTTCATTCTAAATTCTCCACTAAAATTATCATCAGAATTTTCTTGATTGCTAGAAAAGTTATGATCGTAAGATACACCAGCAAGCACATAAGGCCTTACGTTATTCCATCTATCTGTACTAAATTTTAAAACCAATGGAAGATGTAGGTACGTAGAGCCAATTTCGCGAACACTGTCTCTCTTGGTAAGTAATGATGGACTGTTGTTAAAATAAATAGTTTTTGAATTGCTAATTAGACCTGGTTCAAAACGCAAATTAATATTTTTATGAATTCGAAGATCTGTAATTAAACCCACATTAAAACCAGCTGTAGGTTTTATTTCAACAACGGTACTAGGAAAATTACTTGGTCTGTAATTTACTTTAAAATCGTTTTTATTAAGTCCTAAATAAAAACCATAATGAATCTTTGGGTCATCAAAAGTAGGTAGGTTGTCTACATTTCTTCTTTTTTGAGCAGCAGCAGATAGAACAAACAAACAACAAACAATAAAGAAGACTATTTTTTTCATATTATTTAGTAGCAGAGTATATTGTAGCAACGCCAAATGTAACAGGTGTATGTATTGTATTTATAAACCCATTTTTTTTTAAAATATTGTTGAAGGTTTCTCCAAAAGGAAAATAATTTGCAGATTCACTCAGATAAGAGTAGGCTACTTTATCTTTAGAAAATAGTTTCCCGATCATAGGTAAAATAATAGAGGTATAAAATTTATAACCTTGTTTGAACGGAAATTTTGTTGGGTTTGATGTTTCTAAAATAACAAATGTTCCTTTAGGTTTTAATACGCGTCTTATTTCGGTAAGCCCTTTGTCTAAATTAGCAAAATTTCTAACACCAAATGATACCGTGATTGCATCAAATGTATTGTCTTCAAAAGGCATGTTCTCAGAATCACCAACAACCATTTCTATTTTATCAGTTAATTTTGCTCTAGCTATTTTTTCTTTCCCTACAGCCAGCATTCCTTCTGAAATATCTAATCCAATAATTTTTTGTGGTTGTAATGTAGACATCATTAATGCTAAATCTCCTGTTCCAGTGGCAATATCTAAAATTTGTTGAGGTTTATTTTTAGAAATAATTTTCACTACTTTTTTTCTCCAACTAATATCTATCCCAAATGAAATAACTCTATTTAAGTCATCATAGTTTTTAGAAATATTGTTAAACATTGTAGCTACTTGTTCTTTTTTACCTAGATCAGAATCTTTATAAGGTTTAATTGTTTTCGACATCTTATTTTTATCTATTAGAGATAAACACGTTATTTAATTTAGTAGAAATTACCCATTGATAGCAACTACCTCACTAATTTCATTTGGAAGCATTTCCTTTAACATTGTTTCAATTCCGTTTTTTAAAGTAATGGTAGAAGATGGGCATCCACTGCAGGCACCTTGTAAAATTACACTTACAACCTTACTTTCTTCATCGTAAGACTTAAAAGCTATATTACCACCATCAGAAGCAACTGCAGGTCGAATATATTCATCTAAAATAGCTATAATCTTTCCAGAGATACCCTCTAAATTATCTTTAGTAGCTTCTTCTTTTTCTTTTGTTTTTTTTGGAGTGCTTTCTGTTTTAGGTAGCTCTTTAATGATGGTTTTATTGTCTTGAAGATATGTGCTAATAAAATTTCTCACTTCAGCATATACATCATTCCATTCAACAACATCAAATTTGGTAATAGAGATGTAATTTTCAGAGATAAATACTCCTTTTACGAAAGAGAATCCAAATAAGGCTTGTGCTAATGGAGAAGACTTACTTGCTTCTTCAATATTTTTATATTCAACATCTGTAGCTGTCAAAGATTTATTGGTGCCAAACTTCATGGCTGAAGGATTTGGAGTTACTTCTGCATAGACTTCTATAGCTTCTTTTTTTCTCGAATTGTCTGTTTCCTTTACAGCAATATTTCCAGCTTGAAGATAGGCTTCAATTTGTTCTCTTACTTCCTCTTTTACATCACTCCATTCAACAATATCAAATCGTTGTATGGCAATAAAATTTGCTGTAATAAATACCTTTTTTACAAAAGGCAGATAAAATAATTGTTGCGCTAAAGGAGATTTTTTAGCATCATCTATATTATTAAATTCATAACTACCTCCGTTAATTAAAATTTGAGTACTTACAAATTTTAAGATATTATCGTTGTTAGTAGACTGAATTGTAATTGTTTGTGAACTCATTTTTTCTTGTTAGTAAATCAAGTGCAAAATTACTGCAAAAAAAATGAATAGATATGTTAAATAGAGATAAAATAGCTCTTCAAATTTTGTGATAATATTTCTTAAAACACACTGAGTAGTGCAATTAAAGATGTACTGAAAACCCTGCAGTTACCATAGTGTTATCTATGTTTAATTCTGTTGCTTCTACCTGATTATACTGCGGGTAAAAGTCGTAAAGTCCGGTTTTATTGCTGTTGGTGTAAGCAAGGTTAAATTTTACCCATCCAAAATTATATCCAAACCCCAAAGAATAGCTTTGTAGATCATCTGATGCTATCGCGCTCACATCTGGGCTTTGCTCATATATATATCCACCTCTAATACTTAGTTTTTTAATTCTCCATTCTGTCCCAAGATGAAGTGCATCAACTTTTCTTAATTGATTATCAAAAAATAAATTCTCCTCAGAAAAATCATCTCCAGATAAATTTAAACCACGATAGTTCTTTGTTGAATAATCTAAACTGATCAATCCAAATTCTCCAAAAATTATAGCAGTACTTGCTGTAATTTTACTTGGAGTTCTTAATTTATATAGCAAGCCTTGTGTTGGTAAATTACCACCAAAAGTATTGTCATAGACCATATCATCATTACTTACTTCAATTTCAGTATCTCCAAAAAAACCATCATTATTTGTGATGTTGGTATTTTCAATGATTTCGGTAAACCAAGTGGGAGTCTGATAGCTAATACCTAAACGAAAAGCATTTGTTGGTTTGTAAATAACTCCTGCACTTAAAGAAAACCCAACACCAGTTGTGAAGTTTTCTTGGTAAAGACGAGCATTTAAAGTGTTGTTATTTCCATCATTATTGTTTTCTCTTAAAATTGTTTGCTGACTAAAATTGAGATCATAAAAATTTAAACCAGCTCCAACATGCATTTTTTCTTCATATACTCCAGAAAAAGCAAAGCTTAATTCGGACATGTCTCCATTGTAAAAGTTAGATAATTGTTGATTATCTGCAATATCATACACTAATGGATTTTCACTATTATCTAACGGAAAGTTATCAAACGAAGCAAAACCACTAGTTCCTTTAGCAATAAATGTGTCTTCAAAATCTGCTAAAACCCTATAATTTATACCCATTGCTAATTTAGACCATTCGTCACTTGTGTAGTTGTTAAAAGTAAATACTACACCAGCATTTGATACTTTAAAGAAATCTTGTTGAGTTGTTGTTGAATTTCCATAATAAGTTGTTAAGTAATCTGTGCTTCTAGATTGAAAAGCTATAGATGCATTGCTATCGTTAAAGATAGATATTCCAGCAGGGTTTATCGTCATAGCAGTTACATCTCCACCTACAGCTCCAAAAGCACC
>Ga0233426_10004393_pt1 | contig 10625 bp, 7 predicted proteins | sample SI_118_April2016_6_FD_179875 | JGI IMG/M metagenome (GOLD analysis project Ga0233426, IMG submission 179875) | Seawater microbial communities from Saanich Inlet, British Columbia, Canada - SI_118_April2016_10_MG | ecosystem: Environmental > Aquatic > Marine > Inlet | place: Canada: British... | reverse complement strand
ACACAACTATAAATACTATCTAAAATAGGCGCTTCGCTAAGAGTTACAGAAAAAGCATTTTGTACAGTTTTAGTATTTACTCCATATTCATTTCCAACAGTTAAAGTAGTATTGTAACTTCCAGATTCATTAAAATAATAATTGGCAGAGCTAGTAGTATCGTCTATTACACCGTCCCCGTTAAAATCCCATGCCCACGAATTTGGGAATCCTAAAGTAGCATCAGAAAATTGAACTTCCCCAGAGCAACTGTCTTGAAACCTAACTAAAAAATTGGCTGTTGGAGGGGATAAGCACATGAGCGCTTTGTAAGCGTTTATTCTCCCTGCGCCTAGTAACCCAGCATAAGATGGATTGATTGCATCAATATCGTCACAGCCATTTTTCATGCAACTAATTAATTGCGAATTGGTTGCATTTGGAGAAAAAGATTTCATTAAACCTAAAAGACCTGCAACCATTGGTGCAGACATTGAAGTACCTGTTTTGGTATCGTATCCACTGTAGGGAATCGTACTTAAAATCGAACTTCCCGGAGCCGCTACATCAATTCTAGTCCCGTAATTTGAAGACCCTGCTTTTGCGTCAGTAGTCGTTGTATTTGCAACACAAATTACTCCGTTATAACAAGCAGGATATTTTGGATTATTTGCTAAATTCGACCCATTATTCCCTGATGCAGCAACAATTATAGACCCGCTATTAATCCCAAGTTCTATAATGTTATAATTGGTTTGAGAATAAGAACCACTTGACCATGAACAACTTATAACATCTGCTCCTGAGACAATCGAATAGTATACTCCAGCCCATGTCTGATTTACTAACCCGTTATTATCTCCTGTTTTAACGGCCATTAAAGAAACGCCAAATCCAACAGAAGAAATTCCTTTGTTATTATCTGTATGAGCACCAGCTATACCAGCGCAATGTGTTCCATGAGCCCATGCGGCTGAATTACCAAGTGGACTGGGGTCGTTATCGTTTGAGTAAGTATCCCAACCATTTATATCATCTATGTATCCATTATTATCATCATCAATACCGTTATTTGGAATCTCATTGGGATTTACCCAAATTATATCTTTTAAATCAGGATGATTTATAGTGATCGCATCGTCGACTATGGATACCACCACGTCACTACTGCCTGTTCCTAAATCCCAAGCTAAGTTTGCTTGAATTTTATTTAAATGCCAGCAGTTGCTATAACTAGGATCGTTGGGAATATAGTCCTCAAAGTCTTTATATACGGGCTCAGTATATTCAAGTTCAGAAAAATCAGCCATAGATTTAATTAATTTCTTTAAATCGTGATTTTGATTGGTAAACGTTACTAAAAATGTTAGATATAGATTTAGGGCCTCTTTCTTTTTACCAAAAGGTTGTCTAATGTTGACAACCCCAACAGAATCTAAAAAACTACTAAAGGGAAAAATAGCTACTGCTATGTTTTCAGGATGCTCTTCGATGGCTTTCCAAGAATTTGATGAAACACTACTAAGAGAATTTAATTTAAAATATAACTGGTTATCAAAAACAGAATCTCTGGTCTGGGAAATAGCAGTAGAAACCGTTATTACAAGTAAAGAAGCAATAAAGAGTTTAATATTTTTCATAGCGTATTTCTTGAAATATTTCACCAATGGGATTCCCAGTGCAAGCATTGGGAAAAGCAGTTTTTAAAAATATTGATAAAGTTGGCGCAATATCTATTATTTTAATCTTGCTGTAAATTTGTTGAGGCTTAATATTAAAACCGTAAAAAATTAAGGGAACGTGAGAATCGTAATTAAAATGAGTCCCATGAGTAGTCCCTGTTTTAGAAGACCATTCTATAAACCCCGGCTTAAGGGTAATGAATATGTCTCCAGATCTTCTCGGGTATATTCCATTTATTAGTCGCTGTACTTTCTGTGATGATAAACCATTAGCAATACTGGTTTTAGAATATACTTCATCTACAGAATTTAAATTACTCAGCCACTTTTTTGCTTCAAGAAAAACATCTGTTTCAGAAATTTTCAAAGAATCAATTTTTTTGAAATCTATATAAAATTGCATATTGGAATATCTTGCTAAGATGCTTGGTATACCAAAAACTAATTCCAGTTTCTTATTTAATTCTGGGAAAATTTCCCTTGAAATAAAATTTCCACCTTTTAATCCTCTTCTTTCTATTTCAATTGGAGAGGTACCAGCACCATGGTCAGATGTTAATGAAATTAAGTAATTGTTTTTACCACAATGTTCTTCTAAAAACTTCAATAATTTCGATAGATTGTTATCTAGATTTAAGTACATACTTTTTAGTTCCTCTGCATCTGGTCCAAACTTATGACCTACATAATCTGTTGATGAGAAACTAATAATTAAAAAATCTGAATGCGTATCTGTTCCTAAATTTTCATTAATTATAAGCTCTTTTGAAAAGTCTAAAGTATAATTATTTCCTTCTGGAGTAGCTTTTAAAGATGACGGTCCCATTTCTTCAAAATCCTCTTTTAAATCGTAATTGAAGGAAGCTCCCTTCCAAAAGTGATTCATGTAAGATTTAACAGTATATTTTTCATGAAATTTTTCAATCCATTTAGGAATATTCTCTCTGTAATGAGAACTAGTAATCCATTTAGAATTACTATTTAGCCAATAAGCTCCATCAGCTAAAAATCCAGCTGATAGAATTGCACCTCTGTCTTTTATAGATACTCCAAATACTTTAGAAAGTGAGTCTTTAAGTTTTAGTTGATCTCCAACAGTGTTACACAACAATAAATTAGGAGACATTTTTCCATTTCCTGGATTGGATTTCTCGTGCGGCTTTTTGCAAAGGCATATCGTTCTATATTTGCCGTCTCCAGAGCAATAAACAGCAGAAAAATCATCTTTGTCATACCAGTTATTGCCAATTATGCCATGAACTGATGGGGTGGTACCGGTAAATATACTAGCATGACCAGGGCCTGTATAGGTAGGAATGTAATTGTAATGAGTATTCCTGCAAAAAACTCCTTGTTTGACTAATTTTTTTAACCCATTTTCAGAGTATTCATCCCAAAACCTATCCACATACTCATAACGCATTTGGTCCACAACAATAGAAACTACTAATTTTGGTGTAGTTTGTGAATTACTTAAAAACGGTAATAAGATGAAAAAATATTTAAAAATTTCTTTCATTTAAGAGTAAAGTTAGTAATTAACTTTTCAATAATTCAATTATCAATTTTGAATTCTAAAATGAGAGAAATTATCGAGCTTGAAGACAAAATAAAAAGAAAAATTATTTATTTGCTCTTTTTCTTTCGTTCTCTTTTAATAGAATTTTTCTAAGCCTGATTTTTGTTGGAGTAACCTCCACATATTCATCGGCTTGTATGTACTCAAGTGCCTCTTCTAGAGAAAACTGTATGGCTGGTGCAATTTTAACCTTGTCGTCTGCACCAGAAGAACGCATATTAGTTAATTTTTTAGTCTTTGTGATATTCACTACTAAATCATTTGCCCTAGAGTTTTCACCTATAACTTGACCTTCATAAATATCTTCGTTTGGATCAACAAAAAACTTGCCTCTTTCTTGTAAATTATTTAAACTAAATGGAATTGATTTTCCCTTTTCCATAGATATTAATGAACCGTTATTTCTTTGTGGAATATCTCCCTTGTAAGCCATGAAATCTATAAACCTATGTGACATAATTGCCTCACCAGCCGTAGCGGTTAACAAGTAGTTTCTTAGCCCTATTATTCCTCTTGAAGGGATGTTAAACTGTAACAACATTCTATTTCCCTTTGGCTCCATACTCAGCATCTCTCCTTTTCTGATAGCAACTACTTCAATAGCTTTCCCAGAATGTATTTCAGGAATATCAATTGTTAATTCTTCTATTGGTTCACATTTTACACCGTCAATATCTTTAATTATTACCTGTGGTTGTCCAACTTGTAATTCATAACCTTCTCGTCGCATCGTCTCAATTAGAACTGACAAGTGCAGTACTCCTCGACCAAAAACACTAAACGAATCTGCAGAATTTGTTTCTTCTACTTTAAGGGCAAGATTTCTTTCCAACTCCTTTTCCAAACGATCTTTGATATGTCTAGAAGTGACAAATTTACCCTCCTGACCAAAAAATGGAGAATCATTAATGGTGAACAACATAGACATGGTAGGCTCGTCAATTTTAATAGTTGGTAATGGTTCTGGTGCATCAATATCTGCAACAGTATCTCCAATTTCAAAACCTTCTAGTCCAACAATAGCACACAAATCACCTGCCTTCACTTCTTCTACCTTTGATTTGCCTAACCCTTCAAATAAGTAAAGTTCTTTAATTCTACATTTCTTAATATCACCGCCACTCTTAACTAAAGAAATTTGCTGATTTTGTTTAAGCCCTCCTCTTTGAAGTCTTCCAATAGCTATTCTTCCAATAAAAGTTGAATAGTCAAGAGAGGTAATGAGTAATTGTGTATTTCCAGCCTCAATTTTGGGTGAAGGTATATGTTCAATAACAGCATCTAATAAAGGAAAAATATTGTCGTTTATTACCTTGTAATCGTCGTTCATCCAACCCTGCTTTGCAGAACCATAAATGGTTGGAAAGTCTAATTGATCTTCCGACGCATCTAAATTGAACATCAAGTCAAAAACTTTTTCTTGAACTTCATCTGGTCGACAATTTTCTTTATCTACTTTATTTATAACAACCATTGGTTTTAGACCTAGTTCAATTGCTTTTTGTAAAACAAACCGAGTTTGTGGCATCGGACCTTCAAAAGCATCTACTAGCAGCAATACTCCGTCTGCCATATTTAAAACCCTTTCCACTTCCCCACCAAAGTCTGCGTGACCAGGAGTATCTATAATATTAATTTTATGTTCTTTATATTGAACAGAAACATTCTTCGAAAGGATAGTAATTCCTCGCTCCTTTTCAAGATCATTATTATCGAGAATTAATTCTTTTTTTTCTTTTCTATTATCTATAGCATTACAAGCGTAGATCATTTTGTCTACTAGTGTTGTCTTTCCATGATCAACATGGGCAATTATGGCGATGTTTCTAATCTTCATGACTTCAAATAAGTTGCAAATGTATCATTCTTATTGAATCAATAATTATATTTATTTTTCTTATAAATGATTAGTAGTGATAAAATCAAAAAAATATATTTTATATTTAGCCAATTAATTTATAAAAATATCCATGAAAATTTTAAAACTCACCACTTTACTAATTATTATTATTTCAGTTTTTTCTTGTAGCAAATATGAAGAGGGACCTAAATTTACTTTAGTTGGAAAAACAACTAGGCTCTGCCAAAAATGGAGACCCATTCAATATGTAGATGGTAACTCAGGTGAAATTTTTGATATTGATAGTGATGGAAGTTTTATAGAATTCTTAAAGGACGGCTCCTTACAATTTAAAGATGTAGAAAATTTTTCACAAGCTGGAATCGATGTTGCTGGTGGTCAATGGGATTTTTCGGAAGATAAAACTCAAGTTACTTTTAATTATATAGTATCAAGTGTAAGTTTAGATGTAACCCAAACCTGTACAATAACAAAATTAAAAATTAACAGTCTTGCGCTTGTTTTAAATAGTAATTGGGTAGGCTACAACAGCGGAGATAAAATATATTACGAGTACTATTAATCTAAAGATTCAAACTCTTTAATGAGAACAGAATAAGTATTCTTCTTGGTGTATTTGGCTTTAAGCCATGCAAAAAACATAATTAATCTAGGGTCTCTAAATACTTTTTCTTTTTTAAAGTCAAATACTTTTTCTACTTCCTTTAACTGACTTACGTCCGTATTCTCTGGTTCGTTAATGTACTTTTCGAGCGCCGTAATGTAAGGACTAACTAACATGTATTGTTTTGAAGAAAATAAGTCGTTATTTTTTTGCTTGATAGCGTTTAGTATTTTCTCAGCTAAATCTATATGTTTTAATTCAATTAAAATTAATGCTCGTATCATCTCTTTTCTAAGTACCCATTCTCTTCCCATATTATTTTTATAAAAAGCATCTGACTTATTCAGTTGGTTAATTACTTTAACTGCATGTTTTGGCTCTTGTGAAATAAGTAATATCGCGGATAGATTTAAAGTTAAATTTAATATCTCTCTTACTTTTAATTTTTCAGCATATTGTGAAATGGTATTTTGTATTACTTCAGTAGCGTCTTTAATTTTATAATCGAATACTTTAATAAAACTATCAATAGCTGTATATCTTCCTAAGTAAGTATAAAATATTTTATCTTCTTTAGACATCAAAAGATGAAGATTATTTAAATGTGTTTTTGACTTCTTAAAGTTTCTAATGTCTAAATAAGTATAAGACATTACATACTCTATATTTGCATAAAAAGGTTGATAATTAAAATTATCTAAATCAAACTTGAGTTCAGAATAATAATTTTCTAAGATTATTGCAAGATCACTGAAGTTTTTTTCAATTGCGTACTCCACTCTTATTATCTCTATATTTTTAAGATGAATTTGAGGATCGTTTATTTCATTTTTTAAATTATCAAACTCAGACAAAGATTTTTGATATTCAGACAAAGAAAAGTTGACATTACCGTTTTTAATCTTATTTATAAAAAGGTTTTTCATTTGAATAAAATACAACTGAAACTCATCTACTTGAGACTGTTTTTTTTGAAGTATAAAAATCTTTTTTTTAATGGCATTAAAATCTCCATCAGATGAATAGGGTAGGATTTCTAACTTTAATCTTTGTATTTTAAGGTTTATTAAATAGTCATTGCTTTTATCTGAAATTTTTTCCTCTTTATTGAGAATTTCTAAGGAATGACTGTATTTTTTAAAATCTATAAAATATTTGGCTAAAGTGAGCATTCCTTCTCTATTATTATGATGAAGAAGCTCTGAATTCTCAACATTTAAAAAATTAATTAGCTCTTTAGATATTCTTTTTCTTATGGCATGGTAATTTGGGTCCCCTTTAAATGAAAGTTTTGAAAGTTTATTATTACTATAATAACTGGAAAGTTCTTCAAAAACTTTAACATCTTTTCTTGAACTATCTGGTCTTTTTCTTGTGAAGAATTTAATGAAATTTCTATGGCTTTTTTTTGAAAATGTATTAGAAATCTCTTTAATTAAGTCCATAGATTTTTAGTTATTAATATACTTATGTAAGTTTAAAATTAAGCTGAAAAAAAACAATAGGCAATTACCTACTGAAAATTTAAAAAATTACTTAATCATAATATAAAAAAATTAATTATGTTATTTACATTTGAACAAAGTTTTTGACTTAATGAAATATACTCTTATTACTGGTGCCAGTCAAGGCATGGGACTACAAATGGCAAAAGAATGCGCAGCTCTGAAAAGAAACGTCCTACTGATTTCATTACCCAATGAAAATCTAAAAGCTTTGTCAGATGAAATCAGTAATGAATACCATGTTTCGACCGATTTCTTCGAAACTGATTTAACCATTTTAGAAAGTGCAAAAAATATTTTTAAATGGGTTCAGAAAAATAATTACTCAGTAGATTTTTTAATTAATAATGCTGGATTTGGAGGGGTGGGACCTTTTGAGGATTATTCAATAGAATATATAGAAAGTATGATTGATTTAAATATTAAAGCAACTACTAGAATAACACACTATTTTATTCCTGAACTTAAAAAAAACTCACCTTCATTTATACTTAATAATGCCAGCATGATAGCAAACTTTCCTTGTCCGTATAAATCTATCTATGCGGCATCTAAAGTATATGTTAAATATTTTACAGAGGCTTTAAGAGTAGAATTAGAGGGCTACAACATAAGCGTTAGTTTATTACAACCAGGAGCAACTCCAACAAATGAAGTGGTTAAAAACCAAATTGATAATGGAGGATTCCTTGCAAAAATTTCAGTACGAGGAGCTGAACAGGTTGCAAAAAAAGCCGTAAAAAGCACCTTAAATGGCACAGCGGTTATCATTCCAGGATGGAAAAATAGAATGTCTTTAAGATTCCTAAAAATTGTACCGCAAAGCTTATTTAAGCTTTTAATTCTAAGAAGTGCAAGATCTATTTTAAAAAAATAATATACTTTATTAATAATTTAAGTCACTTATAGTCAGGTCTTTAATTAATAAAAACTTGTTAATATAAGTCTTTTTGTTGTCTTTTTATAGTTGTTGTTTATAGTTACTAAATTTAAATTCGAGTAAAATTTATATTATGAAAACATTTATTAAACCCATCTATACAATATTGCTGATATTCTTATGTCAAAATTTATTTGCACAACTTAAGTCAGCAGCAGTAGTAAGCGTCTATACTCAAGGAGCTAAAGTAAGTCCAGAAATGGCTGAAAGTATTTTCAGAATTGTTACTACTAAAACCGAACAATTTAATGTATTAGATAAATTAGATTTTAATGAAATAATTGAAGATAGCAAAATAGATATTTCTAATTGTTATGGTAAGAAATGCCTATTAAGTGTAGGTAAAGCTGCTAGTGTTGACAAAGTGATAACAGGATCTATTGAAAGTTTAGGGAAAAAAATAGTTGTCACTGTAAAAATTCTAAATATTGAGACGGGCGATTACGATAAAGTTTCTGTAGAAGAATTTATCAACCTGGATAATGAAATCCAATCAATGGTGTCAATTGTTGTAAATAAGGCCTTAGGCATTGAAAACACACCAGAAATTTTAAATTCTTTAATTTATTTCAACCAACCTCCCGAAGCTCCTATTGCATATTTAAAAAATAACGGTCCAAGAATGGGTCTTTCTTATGTTATTGGAAATACAGCTAAAATTCTTGCAGCACCAGAAATACAAGGTGGATGGGGGTTCAATAGTCCAGTAGTACTTTCTCAAATAGGTTACCAATTTGAAGGTTCCTATTTAAGTGCTGGAAATTTTCAAGCGTTAATAGAAGGCTTGATTTTTATTAACGGTATAGAAAAAGAAATGTTTAGTCCCTCTTTTGCTTTACTTAATGGATTTAGAAGTTCTAAAAACGGATGGGAATTTGGGTTTGGTCCAACGTTTAGACTGACGACTCAATCTCAGGGTTACTATTTAGGCGATACTATTGGAGGTGTCGGTGGAGAATATGACGTAATAAATGATTGGGTTAAAAGCTCCAAATCAAATACTCCAGACGGATATACAAATACATTAAGAACGGACAAAAGAGGAGATATACGATTTAAAACAGGATGGGTTTGGGCAATTGGAAGAACTTTTAAATCTGGCTATCTTAATATTCCAGTTAACTTATTTTATTCAAGTGGTAGAGAAGGTGGATATATAGGTTTATCCATGGGATTCAACATCGCTAAAAAAAACTAAGACTTTGAAAAAAATATTAATTCTAATTTTAATTTCATTAAGTATTGTTGGGAAATCACAGAAATTTGGAGATTCTATAGTGTTTACCACTTACAGTGGTAAACACTATAATGGCACCATTGAAGAAGTTGATCAAGATGGTTATTTTTTTAAAACCCAACATTCTAGATCTATTTACTTAAGCAAAGGAGAGATAAAAGAATATCAGACCATAAATAACAATAGAAACGAACTGGTACAACAAAAAATAAAGGAATTTCAGGATTTAAATAATAAAAAAGAAATCCCAAAACAGATTATAGAAAACCCAACTACTAAAACAAGAGTTATAGCATATTCCAAAAGTCAATTATCTTTATTAACAGGGATTGATAATTTGAATATTATTTTGCATGATGGTAGGAGAATTGTAGGTACTATCGAAAAAATTAAATATAAAGGGATAGAAGGATTGGGAGATGCAATGATTTCTATTTCGGGTGAAAATCAGAATTACAACATTAAAAAAACTGAAATTGTTAGTTTATATAAAAATGTAGCGGTAATAATTCCAAAAAAAAAAAATTTAAATGAAAACAGTACCTATTTTAATGAAAACTATTCTGAAAGTAACGAAAATACTGAAAAATCAGTATCATTAATAATACATGGCTGGTCTGGAATTGGGAGAACAGGAGGAGGTAATAATCTTATTTTAGGTAGCCTTGCTGAAATAAAAATTAATGGTGAATCTCTAAGCCTAGGGATAGGGATAGATTACTCATATATTGAAAGTGCAACAAGATACTGGGATGCAGATATAAATAAATGGCAAAGGATTCATTTTAGAACCAATTTTTATATTTTTTCAGACAATGCAATAAATATATATTTAGGAATTGGGGTAGGCAAAGGAATGGGATTGGTAGAATATAGTGCGAGTCCTAGTGGTTATATTGAATGGACTAATTTCTCTTTCAGGAGTTGTTTAGGAGGAAAATACAATATCTCCGACAATTTTGGTTTGATGGGAGAAATTGGTATTGGTGCCGGGTATTTAAGAGCAGGATTATTTATAAAAATTTAATTTCCCTCTTATTTAGGAAATAATTGAATTACCCCGTTTCCTTCTACTTGGGCAAAGCCTAAATAACCTTTATACTTAGCTCCAGGACATTTATATGTTGTGAAATTAACAGACCCATTTTTAGTAGAGGAATGTTTCATTACTTTATTATACTCGCAGGTATTTTTTATTTCTGAAACCACTTGATCGTAATAACAATTTTTTCCTTTAG
>Ga0233426_10004389_pt1 | contig 10635 bp, 10 predicted proteins | sample SI_118_April2016_6_FD_179875 | JGI IMG/M metagenome (GOLD analysis project Ga0233426, IMG submission 179875) | Seawater microbial communities from Saanich Inlet, British Columbia, Canada - SI_118_April2016_10_MG | ecosystem: Environmental > Aquatic > Marine > Inlet | place: Canada: British... | reverse complement strand
TATGTTTTTCAAGAGTTTCCTGCAAAGAAATCCTCATTCCATTTATAGTTGGAATTCGTGCTTTTTTCAGTTCATCAATTTCTGTGAGTGTTTTAATATATCTCTTTGGATACAACAACTTGAAACAGAGCTCGGTGTGTTCCTTGCAAATCTGAGTTAGTCCCAGTCGTTCGGCTATAGGTACATATACATTTAGAGTCTCAAGGCTGATTCTACGCTGTTTGTGGCGGGGCATGGCTTCCATGTCTCTCATGTTATCGAGTCTGTCAAACAGCTTGATCAGCAAAGCACGAACATCCTGTGTCATGGCTTTCAACATACGCTGATAAGTTGCTTCCAAATAATCTCCTTCTCCTTCTTTTGGACTTTCCAGAAATTTTATTTTAGTTAATCCTCTGACAATATCTGCATACCAGGCACCATATCTATTTTTGATGTCTTTGTGTGTAATTGTAGTATCTTCAATGATATCGTGAAGAATGGCTGCTACAACTGTTGGGGCATCCAGTCCTGCTAGACAGATATAGTTTGCCACACGAAGGGGGTGAATAATGACCGGTTGTCCGGATTTCCGTTTTTGATGTTCGTGGTGTTTTTGGATATCAGCAATGGCTTGTTCAAGCATTTCTGAATCTTTAACTGTACCGTATTCCAGAACATAGTTCCGAATTTGCTTGACTAACTTTGCAATCAAGGCTTTATCACTGGCAGAACTAGCTGTCTTTTTGGTGACAGGCATTATTGCTGTTTTGAGCATATTGTTATTGTGGTAGAAATTCGCGTGCTTGACCAACACCACTGCAGTAACGCAAAGGGGTTTCAATTCGGATTGGCTTCCAACCTACTTCAAAGTTTAGAGCCCACAAAGATTTCCTTATTTCACGGAACATTTCAAAACTGTCTGGATCAACCCAGAAAAAAAAGTAGTTTTCTTCTGGAGGATATTTTTTCATTAATTTTTCCATCACCCCATTACTTTGAGAAAACTGATGCCACCACTGTCCTGATCTCGGAGAAGGAAGAAATTTAAGACAGTGTGCGTCTCCACTTCCAACTGTGAGTTCAATGGAAAATTGATCCAGATTTACGTGTTTTGGTAAAGGTTCACTACCAGAGAGATATTTTTTTAGCCTTTGATAAACTAAAGTACGATCTAGGTACAATAAACGGTCACTCCGCAGAAAAATTAAAAGGATGTTTTTTTGTGATACATGAGACCAGGGAATTTTCAGTTTTTTTATATTTTCTGTGGATTGTGTTTTTGGAATTACCAGCTCATTCTTCCCCAATAGTGAAAACATTGCCATGAACACAGCTAATATAATGAGTATTCCTACATTATTGGAAACAATATCAACCAATGAATCCAAGTTTAATAAATTATGGAAGTCGCCATTTAATCCCCGTTTCCTGTGCATCAAATTCCATCTTCCTGAGATTTATCACCATTATTTTTGCTTTGCTTCAACTCCTCATGAGCCTGTTTTTTTTCTTTTTCCAGAATAGAATATTGATACTTGTTAAACCATTCTGTAATTTTTTCAGTTAAATCAGGACGATTGATGCGGACGCAAAGGTCAATTAATTTCTTTAATGTACTGTTTTGTGGTTCAATCTTGATTGCCTCTTGAAAGTAACGGATAGCTCCTTTGTAATCAGTCCTTTTTTCAGCTTCCTCTGCTTTATTGATTTTTTCCTGAACTTTACTTTGAATCTCTTTTCTTTTGCTATCTTTCAGCATCTCTTCCAACTCCACGACTCTATTTTCATTTTTGAGAAGCAGGTTGATACTAATAGCTTTTTGAATCAGATTAATACCTGCCGCAATTTTTAGAGCTTTTTCAATATTAACTGCTGCATTTATTTTGTCATTTTTTTTAAGACAGTTTTCGGATTCAATCAAATATGCTTTATGAATAGATTTAATACCTTCACGGGCCTCTATGTTTTGACGGTTTCTACGAAAAATACGTTTATAAATTTCAAGTGCATCATCCAATAATTTCTTATCAAGATAAACATTAGCAATTCTGTGCAGCAAAACTTCTGATGTGATTTCTGAAATAAGCGGTTCATAAATTTCGAGAGCTTTTTTCTTTTGATTGTTCTTGAAAAGTGTATCTGCATTTTCCAAACATGCATTCATATCGTAGTTACCATTAGACTGCTCAAGTAGCCTGAAAGTAGTGAAAAAACGAACTCGGGATTGCTGAATCATTCCTTTTCGTTTTAACAGTATCCCCATGTTTACATTGGTGTAGCGATGATTTGGATTTCGACCAAGTATGCTTTGAAAAGATTTAATTGCTTCATTTATCTTACCATCGATTGAAATTGCAAGAACAAGGAAACAACGTAAATCCACATTATCTTTATCCCTCATCAGCAATCGTTTCAAAGAATATTGGGCGATCTTTGTTTCATTATTTTTCAAACAATAAATGCCAAGTGTGAAAATAGCTTCCTTTTCTTGTAAGCTTTCTGCCTCCAGATTGGAAGTAATGTATTTGAAAGTTTGAACAGCGTCAATACTGTCTAAATCATCCTTGTCTTCATCAGTATCAGTATTGGTTTTAATTTTAATATTATTGTCTTCTTTAGCCACTTTTTCAGGCATTACTTTTATTTCATTAATTTCGTCTGGACCTTTTTCTTGATCAACCTCAACCGTATCAACAGCAAAATTAGTTTGCATTTCGACTAATATTCCCATGCCCTCTTCAATGTCAGGAAGGACAAACTCCGTCATTTTTTCAAACTCGTCAATAGTGGAGATAGCCATGCCATCTGCAACTTCAACTTTTGCTGTGGTTGCAGCCTGATTATAAACAGCGTTTTTATAATCAGGATCATACTTCAGGCAGTGCAAGTACATATTTTTTGCTTGATTCCAGTCTTGTTTTTTGCGGTATGTATTACCAAGTTGATTGGCAAGATCCACGTTTTTAGGATCCATTTTTAGGACAATTATACCCAAACTTATTATCCCGTCATGGTTACCGCCACCTTGCATTTCCTGAAATAGTTTGGATATAGTTTCTGCAGCAAGTTTTGGGTTCAGTGCAAGAGCTTTGTTAAATTCTACTGTTGCCCATTCATAGAAGTTTTTTTCAAGCAGACTTTTACCACGGGCAAGAATGGTATTGACCTCCTTGTGGGAGTCTTCAGGACCAAAAATTTTTTTGAGTATTTTCATTAATATTGTGGTAGCCTGTGAGTCAGATTAACTCAAGTAGTAATACTGAACGGGCACTGCCAAGTTTAAACTTTATCATATCCGAAGGTATCATGATTGTAAATCCCTGTTTAAATCAAAAGTTAATCTTTAACAATGATATGATTATTATAAAAAAGTAGCAGGTTGATAGAATTTAAAAGCAATTCAAGTTTTTTTTATTAACTGAAAAATGCTAAAATAATTACCTATTTTAAGAAATGACTTGCCAAAACCAAGCCGGATATGGCATTTTTAGTGAAGTTCATTCGTGGAAAATGATTAAATTGAAAGAAAGAGAAGATTATATTCTTAATTCAACATACTGTTTAAATAAATTATTAACTTTTAGTAAAAGAGAAACGTCTAATTTGAGGGTCAATGGCAGAAAAGTCTGATGATTTTGAAATTAAACTATCTGAGGAGGACAGTCTAACCGATATTTTAGTTGAACCTGGAGACACAGAACTGTTAGATGATGATCAAATCACAGATGATTCTTCAGAATGGCTTGCTGAATCTGATTTGGATGATATGTACACTGAGTCAGAAGAATTAGATAGTGAACCGGATGAAGAGCCAATAGATCTTGGCATGGATGAAATTGGGAATCTTGTTGAGGATTTAAAAATGGATTTTCAACAAGAAGAAACTGATGAATCAGTAAATGGAGAAAAAGACATGGTTTTTGAAGAGGAAGAAACTGAAGAAGAGAGTAGTGATTCCGTAGAAAGCTTGCTGGATGAACTGGATGGTGACGAAAGCGAAGAAAACTCTGATTCTGACGATTCTTTTGTAGATGATATTGATGGAGAAATTGACAAAGCATTAGATTTAGGTGAGTCTGAGGCATCAGACGATGCAGAACTTTCTGGAGAAAGTACAGAAGAAGAAGTGGAAGAATTAGATTTGTCGGAAGATCTTGATCCAGAGGAATTGACAGATTCATCAGGTGAACCTGATGCTGTAGAAGAATCCGTGGGAAGTCTTTCTGCTGAGGAGGCCGATACTGATTCGTCTGAGGTTTTGGAGATGCTGCACGATCCTGAGATTTCTGAAGATAGTGAAGATAGTGAAGATAGTGAAGATAGTGAAGATAGTGAAGATAGTGAAGCAAATGATACAGAAGATCTGGAGCTTGGAATTGATGCTTTAGATGACATAAAAGATTCTGAAGAGGCTGATACTGAACTGGTTGATATTGGAGAAAGTAAAATTGATGAACTAAAATTTGATAATGAAGCGGAGGAAAATTCTACATCAGAAACATCAGCAGATTCCCCGGAAGAGAATGAGGTAACAGGTGCGCAAATGGATTCATCTGATTCAGTAGAATTAGAGCCTGAAATTGAGAAAACTCCTGTTATTGAAAAAGTAGAGACCAAAATGCCAATTGAAATTGAGGCATCAGAAACATCAGCAGTCCCCTTAGATGCAGACATGCTTTTAAAATTTCACCATGAAGCCGTGGTTGAAATAGCACGTACTCAACTTACAGGCGAAGAAATCACACAGATAACTTATGGGAGCATTATTGAACTAGATAAAGTTGCAGGAGAACCAGTGAATTTAGTGCTTGATGGTAAAACAATTGCTCTTGGGGAAGTTATACAAATCAACAATGATAAACTTGGTATTCGAATTGTTGGTATCGTTCAGGAATAATTTAAACTATGCTTCACCAAAAAGACATTCCCGTAAAGACTTTTGAACTGGCAGAAGTTCATCTGACAACAGGGCGACACCAATTAATGGATGTTGTATTCCGCAGATGGGCATCTCTTATACAGGACAGGCTTTATGCGAAAAAGAACCTGATGTTTGAGGTTTCTACGGAAAATGTGAAAAAAATACGTTTTGAAAATTTTTTGAGTTCTGTATCTAAACAGCCAATCTATATTTTTGAAACGTCGAACCAGAGCCGTGGTCTGTTCCTTGTAGACAATACATTTTTTTTAAAGTTGATCTTGAACACAAAGGCGGGAATAACACTCGAACGTTCTTCCCTGGGCAAGTTGATGAAGGAACACCAGAAAGATTTACTCGCTTTGGTGCAACCTATGATAGAAGACTTTGAAAAAAGCTGGCTCAATATTGCAGATGTGGAGCTTAATCTAAATCGTGTAACCATTTACCCTCAAAGGGCAAAAGTCATGTTGCCCTACGAATATTGTTTCGTGGGTAGTGTTCAGCTTAGTGTTCAAGATATTCAATCAGAGATTTTACTCTGTTTACCTTATTCTGGGATTGATCCACTACTTAGTCATCTTGAAAACAAAAGTGTTATTGCGCCTGAATCCATAGAAAATTATTCTCCACATGTTAAACGGCATTTCATGGATATTCTGGAAAAGAAAGAATATTCGGTTGTTGCAGAATTGGGGAATGCAGATTTGGGCGGAACAAAAGGAAAGTTGGAAGTTGGACAGTTACTGCCTTTACTGGGTAAAGAAAATCTGGCGACAATACGTATTAACGGGACTCCTGTGTTACAAGGTTATACGGGAGAATCTGAAGGTCACTATTCTATTCAAGTGACTCGTAGAATTGAAGACAAAAAACCTTCCGCAATTCAGGAGGAGATGGCATTTAAACAAGTAACCTGGCCCAGTCAGTGATCCGGGTTATTTAAGACTTTAGCAAGCCACTTGTCAGGGTCTTCTCCACATTCCTGGAACTGGTCCAGAGTCTCGTTTGCAGGAGATCGACCCTCTTTGGTGAATTCTTCAAAAAAAGGCAGAAACCAATTTTCATCTTTTGATCCAAGTTCCTGCAGAGCGATTTCTGCTAGTTTCCTTCCGGTCTTTGCAAAGTTAGTTTGATTAACTTCTGCCTGCAATGCATCTTTTGCAGCAGCTTTCTTGTACAATTGAAATTCATCTTGTGGCAGGTCCATTAGTAAAGATTGTGCAGAAGAAAAAGCTGATTCATTATAGAGCAATGTTCCTATCAATGCCGGAATCGCCATAGTATATTTAGGTGGTACGCTGTCAACAACACGGACTTCCAGGATATTTTTAATTCTGATGTCTGGGAACAGCATTCCTAAATGATCTTCCCAGTCTTCAGGAGTAATTATTAGATCCGGATGTTTCCCTTCTAAAAGTTGTTTGAAATTCCAATCAGTTGTCTCAACAACTTCACCTTCACGCATCAAATGATATGGTTCTGCCTTTAATGCCCAAGTGATGTAGTCCTCCAAACGAAAATTTTCTCTTAAAAAGATTTCAGGAAGACCGCAACGCGAATTATCCGTATTCTCCCAAATATGTGAGCGATAAGAAAGAAAACCGCAGGGATTCCCAGCATTCAAAGGACTATTAGCAAACATAGCTGTCAAAAAAGGTGAGAGGCGATTCAGAAAAATAAATTTTCTCTGCAAATCCTCTAAGGAAGCATAATCAATACTGACCTGCACTCCAGAAGATCCCTTCATCATCCATTGACCGAGTGTACCGGTTTTCAACATGTGTTTAAACATAATCAGATAACGGGTTTTTGGAAAAAAAGGCAATGTATCCAAAGAATGGAGCGGCTGCATGCCCTGAAACAAAATCTTTCCTTTAAAATCTGAAATCGCTTTTTCAAGCAGCTTCAAATAATCCTGTAATGAGTTATATGTATCTAAAAGAGATTTTTTTGGTGCATCAGAAAGTTCAATTTGTCCACCAGGCTCAACCGTTATTTTTGATCCTGCAGGACTAATTAGTGCTAAAAGCATGTCTTTTTCATAAACTTTCTCCAGTGGATCATCACTGTTTTTGGTCAGTTCTACTAAATTTTCCAAAACCCTGTAAACTCCGGATTTTCCTTCAACAGGTAATGGATGGAAACATTCTTTACCGTCATCATTGTTAGGAACCATCACAAAATTTTCATACTCCATGCCAAAAAGTTGTTTGTCTGGAGCACCGTACTCTTTATGGCAATACCCTATAAAAAGTGATTTTAATTCTTCTAGCGTCATTTGTAATTATTATAAAACATTTAGTGTTGTGTATGAGGATTTCAGAAGTTGAAAAGTGGCAATCTAAAGAAGTCCGCTAATCATGCTTTTACTAATGCTTGAAATCCAGCTGAAAGCACTGAATCCAGGCAAAAACATACTTAATAAAACCAGCACTATCAAGGCCTGTGAGCCATAACGGTAATTCCAGTTCTGGAAACGTCTTCTTAAGTCTGAAGGTAAAAAATGAGGAAACACTGAATTTCCGTCCAGTGGACCAAGCGGAATTAAGTTGAAAAGACAAAGATTAAAATTAATTAAAATAAACAAGTAAAGGATTTCCAGTACTGGTACTCCAGCCAGTAGTGTTAAGTTATTCAGTACCAGAAAGCGAAACAAAAAAGCAGCACCAAATCCTAACAGTAAATTCATAAGGGGCCCCGCAGAAGCTACATAAAAATCTGCATTGCTGATACGGTAATTTCTAGGATTAACCGGCACTGGACGGGCATAGCCAAAACCTGCCATAAGCAACATTAAACTGCCAAAGAGATCTAAATGTACCATAGGGTTCAGTGTCATTCTACCAGCCAATTTTGCCGTGTCGTCTCCACAAAGATGGGCAACATAAGCATGACCGAACTCATGAAAAGTAAGAGCAAATATCAAACAGAAAACTAGAATGACTAAAACTTGTGGTGGAAGGCTAAAAAACATAGATAATTTTAGTAGCAGAAACGTATGATCCTGGATAGAAAATTTGAAAATATACCCTTAATTATATCAGAAAATTAAATACCACTAAAAGACAAATATTTCATCTCTGTTCTTTTAACCCAGTTCCAGGTGATTTACATTTTACTGTCGATGAGTAGTTCAATTTCATACAATAATGTTTTACTTTTGTTAAATAAATCTGTAAAATAAATGTATTATATTAAAGTTCCAAAAATTATTTGGTCTCACAAAACAGACTGGCAAATCATAAAACACACTCGCAAAAGACTCGTAGTGTATCAAGGAAATCCTGGTTTGCAGCTCCTCCCTACAAAATATCGAAAGATTTCATGTGCCAGTAAAATTGATGCAGAATAAGGTTGGAAGATGTCTGGTCACTATTATAGCTAAGGGTGGTGAAACATCCTTAAATCAAGATAACCTCCGGTTAATCCCTTCATTTTTAACTTTAATATTATTTGTACAGATTTAGCATTGCAAACTTTGTATTTATGAAACTTGTACTCATCCCTTCAATTTAGTATTCCCGTAGAAGAAATAAAATGTATTGTAGTTTTTTTGATGTAGATGGTGTTTTGTTGGACTTTGAGGGTGGTTTTATGAAGACAATCAAAGATTATTTTCAATTAGATATTCCTGATGATTTTTCATCTAAGAGTTTTTGGTTTTCTGATTTGCTGACAAAGGAGCAAGTTATGGAAGGATGGGATTATTTTCTCCATAGTCCAGAATTTGAACAACTCAAGCCAATGGTTGATCCGGAACATTTCAATGCTAAATTTGGCGCACATCCAGTACATTTTATCACAAATATACCACCGGATTGTCTGGAACGTAGAAAAACTAATTTAAGAAATGCAGGATTCAAATTTGATTCTGCACACTGTGCAGGATTTATAAATTATGACGGCCATCCAGTTCAAACAAAAGCGGATGTTATCCTGAAATTAAAGCAAGAAGAAGAAGAAAAAATTCTATTTGTAGATGATCATCCAGACAATTGTCTCAATGTTCGTGAATCATTCCCAGATGCAGAAATTTGGTTGATGTCCCGGCCTTTTAATGATGATTTTGAGCACCCGAAAATTCGCAGGGCCAAAGATTGGAGTGATGTACTTGAATACTCCAATATTATTCCCACTCGCTAACCAAACCTACCTGGACTATCTGTATGTTTCCGAATTGAAAATGTACTACACGGTTTTTGATTATTGATGATTCTGATGTGTTCATGTTTTTCCAAAAAATCTTACTAAATAAATTTGTACCTGTAGTAATTATACTGCTATTACTTGTGTCTGGTACTTATGCTCAGGAAGAAGATGCCGTACAAACCGAAGGCAGTAACGCTGTATGGCGTATCGGTTTTTTGGAGATCATTCATCAGACATTCAGCAGCGATGATTTACATCCATTTTATCAAATGACTGGTACAAACCGGTTCAAAGGTGGAAAAGGCTATTTTGGCCAGACAGTTCTTGATCCTGAAAAAAACGATTTAATTCCTAATATCTCCAATAAAAATGCCGATGAGCACGGCAGTAAAGACGGCTTTTTAACCAAATTATTCAGCAATATCCCATTGCTAAAGGGACTACCTCCTTTTTCCCTGGAATACATACTTCCTACAGGTTATGATGTGGGCATCGGCTTGGCCTTTGCCTACACAAATATTTGGCTGGATGATACAAAAGTAAGGGCAGCTACCCAAGGTGCTGATGATTCATATGCAACACCTCTGCTACGTTTGGCTTCTCATTTCTATATGTTTTCTGCCTCATTTCATCCATTTGGAGTACCAAGACCAGACGACCTGGATATTTTTTTGGGTTTCGGACTGTCAAGAGTTGAGAGTACTTTGAGATATGGAATACGCAAAAATCCCACAATTCCAGAATATGCTTCAGTCACAAAGACTGAACTCAGCGGTTCAAGCGGAATGATGCCGTTTAGGCGAATGGGAGTTGCGTCTGGAGGAGACAGTTTTGGTTTTATACTTGAATTTTTATTACCTGGAATAAATGAAATCATAGACAACCCATTTGCGACTAACACCATCATTGATTCGACTGTCTACGACTCAACTTATAATGACCGCGGAGGAGCATTACCGTCAAAGGTAGGAATGCCGGGAGGAATCACACGCATGTCATGGACATATTCCTTTTAAGAACAACTCTATTTTTCAAGGATCTGTAAAACAAGTCCCACCAAATAAATCGAGCCCGCAACGACAACCGGTTGTTCCCGATAATCTAAAGCAACTTCCAGTGCATCTTCTGCAGAACTGACATACTTTATTTCAGGAGAATGCGCTAATGCACCGCACTCATCTAAAAAATATTCCATCATTTCCGGACTTGCTGTTCTTGGTGACGGAATCGGCGTAATAATCAATTTCTCAGCTTGCGAGCACAATTCCACTAGAGGAGACCACAATGTATCATTTAATTTGTCAGAGGCCATTCCCAAAATAAGTGTAAATGGTATAAAATTATTCTTTGAGATGTATTCTGAAAGTGCCATTAGGGCATCGCCATTATGGGCTCCGTCCAGCAGCATGGTTTTGAAATTTAGAGAATGTTTGCTCCAAGTAAAATCCTGCCGCAAATCGAGACGACCAGCTAATTTTATTTTTTTGACGGCTTCAAACCAGATTTGTTTCTTTAGTCTGTCTTCGTTAAACAATACCTGCATTGTACATAAACTTGTCTGAAAACATTCCTGCCATGGAATT
>Ga0233426_10004388_pt1 | contig 10636 bp, 8 predicted proteins | sample SI_118_April2016_6_FD_179875 | JGI IMG/M metagenome (GOLD analysis project Ga0233426, IMG submission 179875) | Seawater microbial communities from Saanich Inlet, British Columbia, Canada - SI_118_April2016_10_MG | ecosystem: Environmental > Aquatic > Marine > Inlet | place: Canada: British... | reverse complement strand
ATAGATAATTCTTCTCAATTCTCATTATAGTAGAGAGTATATTCTCAAGTATTTTTATTAAATTCTACTTTGTTAAATTTAATATTTTTATGAATATGATATTTTTCAGAAAAATCAGTTTCAAATTCCTCTTTTATTTCTCTATCAACAGATCAAACTAATCCACTACGAACAAAGAAATGCACTTCTGATCCAAATCAACCGTAAGCATGACCTAATTCTACAGCAATATAACCTCATCAAATAACGAGTAATTTCTTTGGTAATTTTTTGTTCTTTAACGCTCCAGTTGAAGTCATATATGGAACATCAGCTAATCATTCAATTGGTGGTACACTTGGTCTTGAGCCAACTCAAACTACAATTCTCTCAGCAGTGAGTAATTCTCAGTTTACTTCAACTATTTTATTTTCTACGAAACTTGCAGCTCCATGAAAAAATTCAAGATTTTTCACATTCCCAGATTCATAATTATTTTTTATAGAATCTGAAGTTTTTCAAATCTCCGCATTTATTTCATCTGATAGTTTTGCAAAATTAACACTAGGATTTCATGCTGAAATATTATAGAGTTTTGATTCTCTGATTTCTTGCATCACATCAGCCGGATGAATAAACATCTTCGATGGAATACATCCTCTATTCAAACATGTTCCTCAGAGTTTATCTTTTTCTATAATGGCTACCGTTTTCCCTGCATCAGCCAATCCTCTCGCTAGCTTTGCTCCTCATCCAGAACCAATAACTATATAATCATATGTTTTCATAATATTTTCTTAGGAGTAATTGAAATCAGTATAATACTTTAATCTTAATATAAAATAAAAAATATTACATAATGTAATATTTTTAAATTCTCTTTTTCCTAATTCGATTCAGCATCATAAAATTCATTGTAATCGTCAAACAGATTATAATATGAATCAAATAATTCTTCATCAGATTCTGCTAAAGAATTTTCATTATATAATCTCAATAATATTATATAAGTGTTTAACATACTTTTTATTCAATCTAAACTTTCCAGTTCATTTCTTCATTGATTATATCAGTCTAATACTTTATTAATATTTTTACTCAATTCTAATTCTTTATGAGAATATTCTTCTTCTTGAGTTCTATTTTTAGAGTTTAATTCTATATATAAAGTAGTTTCTTGTCTATTTAAATCTGTAGTTCATAATGTAATAAAATAGTTTAATTGTTTTTTTTCTTCCTCAGATAACTGATCTGTGACATCAACCATTTCTCAAAGTGCTGTTTTAATCTTCTTCATTTGATTTTGTTCAAATAAATCTAAATATTCTAAAGTCTCACTATGAGTAAGTTTTCATTTAGATAAAATTAATCATTTTGTATATAAAGCTATTTCATTTACTGTCATGCTTTCTATATCATTTTCAAACCTTTCTTTCAATATCAAAAAATCTTCATATATAAATGATTCATCAAAATAATCTCAGGCAGGGTTTGCATTTTCATTATTACAAAGTGTTTTAAAATTATTTTCTTCAGTGTCATTATTATATGATGTTATTAATGATTCTGTATTATCATTATCTTGCATATTAAAAATATAAGGATATTTAGTTTGTAATGATTCTAATAATTTTGTAATAATTGGTTTTTGTTGTTCATTTACTTCAATTTTTGCCAACATTTGATGAATGTATTTATTTGCTGATCATATAGATACTTCATTCGACAATGCATGTAATCTACTTGTCACCTCTTTTGAATTATCTAATTTGTTTGATTCGATTAATGAATTTAATATTTTCAAATCCTTTAAATCATCTTCATTTAAGCCATTCTCTTCTATTTTATTCAATATTTTTTTACTATTTTCTTCATTATTTAATAAAGGAGATTTATCATCAGCTATATTACAGAAATCTCACTCAAAAGGTAAAAACATAAATCTTAAAAAAATTTGTTTATAATAATTAATCATATTTTATATAATTTTATAAATTACTTAATTTCCTCCCCACATTTCATACAATAATTCGCATCTTTAGAATTTTTATGACGACATCTTTTACATGTGTTTCCACGTGTGTGTTTATGTAGAATATTTTGATTATGAGCAGCTTCTTGGAATACCATTACGGTAACTGCAGAGAAAAGTCAGATTGTGAGTGGTCCTAGAAATACAAGAAAACTCCCTATAAATCTTCACATATTTGTGAGTGGAACCATATCTCAGAAACCTACTGTAGTCATAGTTACGAGTCCCCACCAGATTGACATTGGTATAGATGTAAAGAGTGTTGCATCTACTCATCTTTCAACAAAATAGACTCACACTGAACCAATAAATAATATTATTGAGAATAATAGAGTAACAGCTGCATATTCATCTTTATATTCTCAGATAGCTTTGATAAAACCTCTCGTGAGTGGTATTTTTTTCAGCAGTCTAATAACTCTAAATACTCTGAATATTCTCAGTACTTTTCAGAATTCTCATACTGCAAATACTCATAAGAAGAATGGCAAGAATGAAACTAAATCAATGATTCTCCCAAATGATAATATAAATGAGATTTTATGTTCTGCTTTAAATAATCTATATAGATATTCTGCTGCAAATATAATTGATATAAATGCTTCGAAAATATATAATTCTTGTTTATAAAAACTCATATTATCTCCCATACTTTCAAACATCAGCACACAAATGAATGCAACGATTAAAAAGGTAATAAAACGATTGAGAATTACTCAAATTTTACTACTTGGGTTTTCAAGAATATTATCTTGATTGACAGGATTTTCAGCTAATATGAGATTTTTAATTTTTGAAATCACTTGTTTGAAATTTATATATAAAAAAACTACTATAATTATAGCAGTTTTTAGTTCCTAAATCAAATATAACCATAATAAGAAAATATTATATTTGACATCGATTATTTTTATACTACAATATATCTACAATACAAAAACAAAATGGTCAAATACCATGCAAAAATTAATATTAGTGTTATTAATTATATTACCTTCTTTTTCTGTAAGTTCTATAGATATAAATAATATTGATTGTAAAACTGAAAGGATACCAACAATCAACATTTCATTTAGTGATATAGATTTCAATATCTATAATACTATTGAAATTGACGTTTATGAGAAAAATAGTTCTGGTAGTACGCATGAGCACACTTCTATTTTCCGACCTTCAAAAGGAAATCAAACTTTAAATTTGGAAACTGGAAAAAAAAAATTTATGATCTATCTTATTACTAATGAAGCTCATAATATTTCTCACAATGTGCGAATAAAAGTGTGGGAAGGTTCATGTAAATAATATTATTATTTATCAAATTCGATAAATTAAAGAAACAAAAAAGCCTTGTATAGGCTTTTTTTATTTCTTTATATTTCTCAAAGCAGCAAATCTTTTAATCGGATTTGGGTGTGAATAATAAAAGAATTCAAATGCAGGATGAGGTGTTAGATTTGAAAGATTATTTCTCGATAGTTTTTTTAGAGCTGAGATAAGTAGTTCAGGATCTAAATTTTGACCAGCAAATTCATCTGCTTGATACTCGTTTCTTCTTGAAAGAATACTTGCAAATAAACCTAGAACTATTGAAATAGGAGCAAATAATATACCAAAAGCAATCGAACCTACATGAAAGCTTCATTCACTTGCACCAAGTGCTAGAGATACTTCTGGAAAGCTGAGAGCTAAGCCAAAAACATATAACATGAAACCTGTTTGAAGTGTTGAGAAAGCAAGCATTTGTAGTGTATGTTTTCTTTTATAGTGACCAATTTCATGAGCTAATACAGCAACTAATTCATCAGTAGTAACATCAGCAATGAGTGTATCATATAATACAATTCTTTTCTTTGGACCGAAACCAGAGAAATAAGCATTTGCTTTACTTGATCTTTTTGATCCATCAATAACAAATATATTATCTAGTTTGAAACCAACTTTATCTGCGAATTTTTGAATTGCATCGCGAAGATCGCCAGATTCTAGAGGAGTTTGTTTATTAAATATTGGAACAATTACACTTGAATAGAACATCATGAAGAATACTGAAATGAAAGTCATAAGTATCCAAGCATACCACCAAAAATTATTTTCATCAATAGAATATATCCAAACAATAAGAGCTAATATTCCTCAACCTAGTATAGCAGAAAGTAATAAACCTTTAATAGTGTCTAAAAAGAATAATTTTTTAGTCATTTTATTAAATCCAAATTTTTCTTCAATAACGAATGTTGAATAATAACTAAATGGTAAACCTATAATAGTTTGAACAATAGTGATAATTCAGAAGAAATATAAAGCCATTATTATAGCATTATCTGTATATTGTCTTACAAATTCGTCTAACCATCCAAAACCTCCAAGAGTCAGCATAAGAATTGTTACTACAATTGAAATTGCAGATGAAATTAATCCAAATCTATATTTTGTATTTTCATACTTTAATGATTTTTCATATTTTTCTTCATCATAAACTTCTTTTAATTCTTCAGGTAATTCTGGAGATTTATTCTTATGATTTAAGTACCCTAATGTTTTTGTTAGAATAAATTCTCCCGCAACTAATGCAAGAATTATAAATAACATGTTTTCTGGAGTCATAATTTGTGTATTTCATAATAAGTAACCGCAGTCATCTGGATGACCACTTATATATACTGTAGCATCTTCTCAAACCCAGTTATCACATGCTAATGTGTTTTGAATAGAGTAAAAATATACTAATAATAAATAGATTAATTTTTTCATAATATTTTTTAATAAAAAATTCCCCAGTATTTTACTGTGGAATTGAATAAGTCAATATATTTTTATATATATTAACCAAAATGTAGTTGTGCTTCCATTTTGGCTTCTTCAATATTTCATGAAGCATGAGTCATATTTCTTCTGGCTACTTTTGGAGTTGCAAGAAATTCTTCTCTAATATCCATAATTAATGCTCTGATTAATTTTTGAGCATTTTCTCATTCAATAAGCATCAAATATGATGATCCACTGGTCATACTTTTTAATAAACCATTAAATTTATCAGGACTGTTTCTATGTTCTGCATAATGTTCTGCAACTACAGACTCTGTTAATACTTCTTTTCTTTCACTGATAATTGAAAGATTTAATTCTCTAATTTTTCATTGAATATATTCAATAAATTTTTCAGCCTCAGGCAGTTCTTTTTTTAACTGACTATATTCGTCTCTATCTATGTGTATAAACACATCAGGTTTTAATATTACAACTGTTTGTTCCATGTTTTTATTTATTATATAAAAAAATCTACAGCTATATTACTGTAGATTTTTAGAAATCAATTTATTTTAAACTCTTTCCAATACACTTCCCTCTCTTCCATCAATAATTTTGTAACCTTTTTCTAGTAACTCATCTCTGATTTGATCTGCAAGTTCGAAATTTTTGCTGATTTTAGCTTGATTTCTATCGTTGAGTAAATTTTTCATATAACCATCGATTTGTTCGTCGAGTTCAACTACTGAGAAATCAATAATTCCTAGTACTTCGTTGAAGTTTTCAAACATATCCATGATAGCCATTTCTTCTTCGAGTGAGAAAGTTCCATCTGCAATACCTGTATTTGTGAATTTAACAAATCAGTGGAATTCTGCAAGTGCTTCTGGCATATTGAAATCATCTTCTAATCTCAACATATATTCAGAAACAACTATTTGCATTTCATTTCTGAAATCTCTAGAGATACCTACTGCTTCTTTATTCCCTGCATTAATACTTCTTGCAAGATTTCTCATACATTCGTTTACTTTTTTGAGAGTATTAAATGCTTGATCAATTTTTGAGTAAGAGAAATCTATACTATCATTATATTTTCCATTAATGAAAATAAGTCTGATTGCTCTATATAATAACTCTACTGGGTAATCAGAATATTTTTTTTCTAAATCTATTAATCTTAGGAAATTTCCATCTGATTTAGCCATTTTTTTCCCATCTACCATAAGGTGACCAGAATGTAACCAATATTTAGAAAATTCTTTTCTTGTACAACTTTCAGTTTGTGCAACTTCATTTTGATGATGAGGGAAAATAAGATCTTCTCCACCCATATGAATATCAATTTGTGGTCCAAAATATTTCATACTACATGCACTACATTCAATATGCCAACCTGGACGACCTTTGATTGTTACTTCTTTTTCATCTACTGTGAATGTTTCTTCCCAAAAGTTTTCACCATCAGATTCTTTCCATCCTTTCCATAAAACAAAATCAGCAGCTGAGTCTTTATCGTATTCATCGTTATCGATTCTTACAGATTCTTTCATCCCTTTCATATCAAGGTTTGCTAATTTTCCGTATTTAGAAAATGATTTCACTGAGAAATATACACTTCCATCTTCTGCTAGGTATGCATTTTTTCTATTTAACATAGTTTGAATCATTCTTACCATTTCAGGAATAAGAGTAGTAACTGGAACTATATTATCAGCTGGTTCTATATTAAGTTTTTCAAGATCATCTAAAAATAATTGAGTATATTTTTCTGTAAAATCTTTTAATGTTTCACCTGCAGCTTGTGAGTCTCTGATAGTTTTATCATCGAGATCTGTAATATTCATAGTTGTTGATACTTTGTACCCTAAGTATTTCAAACTTTTTACTACAATATCTTCAAAAACATATGTTCTTAAATTCCCAATATGAGCATAATTATAAACTGTTGGTCCACAGTAATATACTTTAACTCCATCTTGTTTTAATGGTTTAAAATCTTCTTTTTTTCTTGTTTTAGTGTTATATACTTGCATTGATTGTTTTATTTTATTTTAAATATATTATTTTTTCTTCTTAGGTTTTGGTTTTAATAATTCTGCAGCTTTAGCAGGATTACAATAGTTATGTATTTCTCCGTCTATTTTTACATTTGGACCTCTTTTACATTGCCCCATACATGGTGAATTTTCTATCTCAATATTGAGTCCAAATTTGGCTTTATCATTTTCTAATCTAGTGTTAATATATTCACTAAATCTCTCCGTACATGTTTTCCCATGACATACTTGTACTTTCATTTTTTTCTTTTAATTTTTAAGATTTTCTTGATTATATTCACCTTTTTAAATTAATCAAAATGAAAAAGAATAAAATCTTGCAAAAAAGTTTTGACATTAGATTAAATTTTCATATTATCTGTCTCGCTGAAAGGCAAACCAAAACCCAAGCCGGGTTAGCTCAGGGGTAGAGCAGGGGATTGAAAATCCCTGTGTCGCAAGTTCAAATCTCGCACTCGGCACCATTCTAAGAAAAAAATAAACTTAAATCTTATCCATATATCGATATCATTTAAGTTTTTTTATTACATGCGGAGGTGGTGAAATGGTAGACACGTACGCTTGAGGGGCGTATGGATAAATATGTCCGTGAGGGTTCAAGTCCCTTTCTCCGCACCAAAACTATTCAGATTATACAAAACAAACACTATCGAGCCATATCCTAGTGTTTTTTTGTGGTTAAAAAATAAATATAAAAAAGCTTACAAATTTTGTAAGCTTTTTTATATTTTATTATTATTCACATACTATTAATCTATCACTAACTCAATTTTTATATTCTCCATATATATATGATTCCCCTCAATCAATAGGATATAATTCATTAATTATATTATCAGAAGTTAATTTTTCTTCTCAATTTTTAACGATAAAATATTCTTTATTTTTTATTCATATAAAAAGAATATTTTGTTTATCTTGAGATACATATATATCATTAAATTTATCGTACTTATCTTTATATAACTCATGTATATCTACATAGTTCTTCATTGCAGAAGGAGCTATTCATGGAAAAATATCTCAATTATCAAATTGTTGAATAATACTACCATCATTATCAATCATTACTATATCTTCATCTCAAAATGTCATTGGTTTAATAAATTTATCTTGAAAAACTATCGATTCATTTCAATTTCATTTATATTTAATTCTTTCTTTTCATTCTATTTCAATATATTTTCATGTATCATTCCTTCAAAAATATATTAATCTATTTGTTGAATTATCGAAAACCAAACCTCACACATATTTATAATTATTCTCAGATTCTTTATTGTTTTGTACAACAATTTCAGACTGATCTCTTGCAATATATGCTATTTGATCTTTATAATAAGTTATTTTGCTTATTGAATTATATCATAATCCTTCAATACCATTATAAATAACATACTTTTTATTTCATTTATTTCCTTCATAAAAATAGTTATTTTCTCATTCTAAGACTGTAATATTACTAATACGTTCATATTCTTTTTGTGGTTTTGAATTAACAATATAAAAATCTTTCTCTCAATCATAAACTTTATAAGCAATTTCATTCGCATTATTAATATATCTGATTCAAGAAATATATTTATTTTGATTAATTACTTTTCAATCTTTATACAAAACTGTTTTTTCATCACTTCTATCAGTAAACATATAACTCTTTCCATCAGCAGATAATTGGAATTCTCATACTTCTCCTATAGAAATTTTCTTTCAATCTAAATAATATTGTTCCCCTTGTTCTCCTTCAACCTCATTTTTATGATAAATAATTGTTTCCATATTATTTGAATAAATCACATTATCCATTACATAATATGATTCTTCATATCCTTCAGTAATAATTTCTTGATTATGAGCGAGATACCATAAATTTCATATTTTAATAGGAAAAATAACAGAATTTCAATTATTTCAAAATACAATATAACTATCATCTATCTCTATTATTCAATCAATATTTGGTGTAATATCCTTTCAGTCAAAAATTATTTTACTTTCATTTCATGTTTTAGCTACATATAAATAATGATTAGATTTATCAGAAAATATCATATTCGTTACTTCATCGTATCAATATTCTTCAATTAAGTTTATATTATTAATATATGCATACTGAATATTATTATCATCATTATCATAAACAGTAAATCCATAATTTTCACTATCATATCATCAAGCAAATTTAACTCAATTTCATATATGAGGATTAAACTTACCTAATTTTCATTCTTTACATATTTCTCTTTCCTTCAATGTTATGATTTGGGATTTTATATTATTATCAGTTGTTATTATTTTTTCACATGAAAACAAAAATAATGTACATAGTAATATTCATATAATAGTAATATTCATATAATTTTAATTTAAAATTTAAATACTGAATTAACTTATCATTAATAAATACAATAGCAAATATTTATTAGATAAATAAAAAACTCTAAGAAATTAATTTCTTAGAGTTTTTTATTTTCTTTTCGGAATATTATAAACATCTAATAGATATTCTGATATTTCTCTGAAGAGGTGTGCAGAACTGGCACCTCAGTAGTTAGTAGTTCTAGGTCTTTCGAGTTTGACGATGATAACAAATTGAGGATCTTCTGCTGGTCAGTAACCAGCAAATGAAGCCATTGTTGAGGCTTGACCTGTTTCATATTTTCATCTAAAAGGGATTTGAGATGTTCCTGTCTTCCCTGCTAGATTATATCATTCTACTCAACCTCTTTTTGCTGCTCATTTCCTTACTCCGTTTACTAATATCTTAGTCATTAAATCTGATGTAGATTCTTTAATAACTCTTCTTTGTGGTTCTGTTTTATATTTAATTACTTTTCAATCTGCAAATTCTACTTTATCGACAACCGTTGGAGTATAATATACACCTCCATTTGCTATTACACTATAAGCTGCAGCCATTTGTAATGGAGTTACAGATATACCTAATCCATATGAACTTGTATAGAGTTGAGATTTTGACCATTTTTCCCAGTCTCTCATTTGACCTGTTACTTCTCATTCTAATGTTATTCCTGTTACTTCATCAAAACCAAATTTTTGGAAATAATTATATACTAGTAGAGTCCCTAATCTTTGAACGATACGAACCATTCACACATTACATGAAAAATCTAAAGCATTAGAAAATGAATGTAATCCTCAACAATTCTTAGTATCTAGATTTTTAATCCTAAAATCTCAAACTTGTAATTCATTAATATCTCTATACAACTCATTTGCTTCTATTTCACCAGTGTCTATTCACATTGCAAACACTAAAGATTTCATAATTGAACCTGGTTCATACATTGCTGAAATAGCATCGTTTTGATATACTTTTGGTCAATAATCATTTTTATATTTATATTTTACTAAGAGATTTTCTCAAAGTTCTTCTCTTGTTGCTAATCTTAAGAATAATTCATTATTATCATAAAAGAATCTTTCTCATACATCTGTATCCTCTACAAAAACTGGATATCACAATAAATCAATTTTTGGGTCTGGATATTTTGAAAATCTTACTTTTTCTAATTCATATACATCCGAAAAATCATTTAGATTAAATGATGGATAATTTGCCATGGATAATACTCTTCAGGTTTTAGGCTCCATAACTACTACACTACCTTTATTTGCTCTAAATTCTTTTACTCATTTTTCTAGAATACTCTCAACTTTTTTTTGTATATTTCTATCAATTGAAGTGTAAATTTTAACTCATTCTGTGTTCTCATTTTGTTCTTCTAACTCAATAGGATTAATAATTCTTCATCTAATATCTTTCCTAGAAACAATTTTTCAATTATTTCATTTT
>Ga0233426_10004387_pt1 | contig 10637 bp, 8 predicted proteins | sample SI_118_April2016_6_FD_179875 | JGI IMG/M metagenome (GOLD analysis project Ga0233426, IMG submission 179875) | Seawater microbial communities from Saanich Inlet, British Columbia, Canada - SI_118_April2016_10_MG | ecosystem: Environmental > Aquatic > Marine > Inlet | place: Canada: British... | reverse complement strand
ATCGGTACGGGCGCCTTCAAATTTGTGAACTGGGTGCAGGGCGACAAAATTGAGTTGGCGCGCAACGACGCCTATTGGGGCGATGCACCTGCACTAGAAAGTGCGACGTTCAAATTCATCTCTGATCCAACGGCCGCGTTTGCAGCGGTCATGGCACAGGACGTGGATGTGTTCGCAGGCTTCCCTGCGCCAGAGAACCTGCCACAGTTTGAAGCAGATCCACGTTTCCAAGTGCTTGTCGGTAGTTCAGAAGGTGAAACGATCCTGTCCACCAACAACAAGATGCCACCTTTTGACAACGTCAAAGTACGTGAGGCCGTGGCCCATGCAATTGATCGCCAAGCGATCATTGATGGTGCAATGTTTGGATATGGTACGCCGATTGGGACGCATTTCGCACCGCATAATCCTGACTATGTCGATCTGACTGCGAACTCTGCGTATGATCCTGCGAAGTCCAAGGCGCTTTTGGCAGAGGCCGGTTTGGCGGATGGTTTTGAAACCACGCTTCACCTGCCACCGCCCTCATATGCGCGCCGTGGTGGTGAAATCATCGCAGCACAATTGGCCGACGTGGGTATCAAGGCTGAGATCATCAATGTTGAATGGGCGCAGTGGTTGGAAACGGTTTTCCGTGGTAAAACGTTTGGCCTAACGATTGTAAGCCACACAGAACCTTTCGACATCGGAATCTATGCGCGTCCGGATTACTATTTCCAGTACGACAATCCAGAGTTTCAAGCGTTGATGACCAAGCTGAATGCGACGGCAGATCCTGCCATGCGTTCTGACATGATTGCACAGGCACAGACCACGATTTCGCAGGATTATGTGAACGGGTATTTGTTCCAGCTCGCATTCCCGACTGTCGCGGATGCCAAGGTGCAGGGCCTTTGGGAAAACGCACCAACACAGGCGACTGATCTGACCGGCGTGAGCTGGTCCAACTAAACGGGCCACGAATTTTCTTGCAAAATTCGGATACCTCTAGAAACGCGTGCGCAACACATCAATGCGCGCGCGTATTTCATTTCGGATTGGGCCTTCGTTTGGTTTATCGAGCAGCGTCGTAAACCAATGTTGGGGTGGATTGCGGCCGCGCGAATTTCCCGCGAAATGCAGACCCCGTAGCACCGCTTCGGCGTTTGGCGGTAAAAGTTCAGGCATTTGTGCTTCATTTAGAGCGCCCCAAATACGCGTCCAGCAACGACCAACGCTCCATGGATTGTAACCACCACCACCAAGCACCATGAAACGTGGCGACATAGTCATGAGTGTTTTGGCAACGTCCGCGTGGGCATTATTTGAAAGCGACAATCGCGATAGCGGATCTTCCTCAATCGCGTCTGATCCGCATTGCAAGACGATGGCGTCGGGCGCAAATGCCTCAATCGCTGGAACAATCAGTTCCTGCAACACCACCCGAAATTCGCTATCGTTCAAACCACGCGGCACAGGCAAGTTGAACGCGCTTCCCTGTGCTGTTTCCTTCAAAGCGCCCGTAAACGGCCAGCGTTTTTCTTCGTGCACAGAGATCATGCGCACGTTTGGGTCACCCGTGAACCCAACCTCAACCCCATCGGGGTGATGCGCGTCGATATCAATATATGCGACACGTGAAGCCCCGTGATGCTGCAACGATTTGATCGCTAAAACCGGATCGTTGAGATAGCAAAATCCATTGGCGCGGTCGGGCATACCGTGATGCGTGCCACCGCCTGGGACATGCACGATGCCGCCCTTTGCGAGGAGCTCACCCGCCAACATTACACCGCCTGCCCCTGTGGCGGGGCGACGAAACATTTCGCCAAAGACGGGGTTGGAATGTGTGCCCAACTGGAAACGATCGCGCTCAGGTTCACTGACCGCCCCGCGCCGTTCGGCCCTTGCCAATGCGGACACATATTCTGGGGTATGAAACGCCCACAACGCTTTTGGTCGCGCGCGCGGCGAAGTCACGTATTGCGCATCAGGCAACCAGCCCAGCGCACGGCTAAGGTCCATCACGGTCGACACACGCGGTACGCGCAAAGGGTGCAGCCCGCCGTAGGACGAGCCGCGATAAATTTCGGATCCTATACAAAGCGGCTGTTTCAACATCCCTTTGACATACAGCGCTACGTCAAGACGACAAGCCCTCTGGACCCTTGCGCGCCTCTCGCCTAGCGTATTGAGATGCTGCGCTATTGCCTCAAACGTCTGCTGTCGCTCGTGATCAGCCTTGTTGTCGCCAGCCTTGTCATCTTTCTGGTGATCGAGGTCGCGCCGGGTGATCCTGCGAGCTTTATGCTCGGGATAAATGCCCAAGAAGACACGCTGAATGCGCTGCGCGAAGAATTAGGACTGAACCAGAGTAAATTTGAGCGTTACATGTCGTGGTCTATCGGAATGCTACAGGGTGATTTCGGCACGTCCTATACGTATCGCACACCGGTCGCGCAGATGGTTTCGGATCGCCTTTGGGTGTCCTTACCGCTTGCATTGTATGCGTTGGCCCTCTCCACAATCATCGCGTTTCCTGCGGGTATTTATGCCGCTTCGCGCCGCGGTGGCGCGGGGGATGTGACGATCATGGGGGCCACCCAACTGGGCGTCGCGATTCCGAATTTCTGGTTCGCAATGATGTTGGTTTTGGTGTTCGCGATCAATTTGCGCTGGTTCTCTGCGGGCGGTTTTCCCGGTTGGGATGAGGGGTTTTTCAACGGCCTAAAAGCTTTGACCCTTCCCGCAATTGCATTGGCACTGCCACAAGCTGCGATCCTCGCACGGGTCATGCGTTCGTCTTTATTAGATATCCTGAACGAAGATTTCATCCGCACGGCCCGCGCTAAAGGTCTGTCACGTCGCCAAGCGCTTTGGCGTCACGCGCTACGCAACGCACTTATTCCAGTGCTGACGATCATAGGTCTGCAATTTTCTTTCTTGCTGGCTGGATCGATCATCATCGAACAGGTTTTCTATCTGCCGGGCCTTGGGCGTCTTGTCTTTCAATCCATATCCCAACGCGATTTGATCGTCGTGGAAAGCGTTGTGATGCTATTGGTTTTCGCCGTTATCGTCGTGAATTTCATCGTTGATCTTGCCTACGCTTGGGTCGATCCGCGGTTGAGGTCACGCACATGAGGTCGCGCAATCTGATCATTGGGAGCGTGCTGACGGCGATTTTCCTTGTGGCGGCCCTTGTCAGCTTTGTATGGACGCCCTTCGACGTCACACAAATGAATATCCCGTCGAAACTGAAGACGCCGAATGGTACCAATTGGCTCGGTACGGATCATTTCGGACGTGATATCTTTTCTATGATCATGGTCGGTGCGCGCACGTCTATCGCGGTCGCCTTGGTCGCGGTTAGCATCGGCATGTTCATTGGTGTCCCGCTTGGATTAGCTGCTGCTGCGCGCCAAGGATCGTTGCTGGACGAGGTCATCATGCGCGGCAACGATCTGGTGTTTGCCTTCCCCTCTCTCGTCATCGCGATCCTGATCACAGCCGTTTTCGGACCCGGTGCCGTAAACGCAATCATCGCCATTGGCATCTTTAACATTCCCGTTTTCGCACGCCTTACCCGCGGTGCCGCCCTGCCCCTATGGCAACGTGAATTCATCATGGCGGCGCGCGTTGCAGGCAAAGGCAGTTCGCGTATTTCGCTTGAACATATTTTGCCCAACGTCACCAATCTGTTGATCGTCCAAGGAACAATCCAATTCTCCCTTGGTATCCTTGCCGAGGCGGGCCTGTCCTATGTCGGTCTTGGCGCGCAGCCGCCGCTGCCGAGTTGGGGGAGGATGCTCGCAGATGCGCAAACCATGGTCAGTTTTGCGCCCCATCTCGCATTAATACCGGGCGGCGCGATCATCCTAACCGTACTTGGATTGAACCTCATGGGCGATGGTCTTCGCGATCTGCTTGACCCCCGGATCAGGGTGGATCGCACATGAGCTTGCTTGCGATCCAGAACCTAGAATTGTCGATCCACGGCGCACCAATTTTGAAAGGTGTCAGCCTTGACGTCGCCCAAGGCGAGATCGTCGCAATCACAGGCGAAAGCGGATCGGGCAAATCATTGACGGCGTTTTCAGTGATGCAGCTGCTGCCACGCGGGACGGTAACGAAAGGCTCAATCCAACTTGACGGGACAGACCTGTTGAACGCGCCCGACGCTGAAATGTGTGATCTGCGCGGCAACGATATCGGAATGGTCTTCCAAGAACCCATGACAGCGCTGAACCCTTTGATGACCATCGGTGATCAGGTGATGGAAACGATCCTTCTTCATACCTCGGCGTCCCACGAGGAAGCCCGCTTGAAAGCCGAAGAGACACTAACGCGTGTCGGTCTGCCTTCTGAAAAATTCAAACTCGCACGCTTTCCACATGAATTGTCAGGGGGGCAACGACAGCGCGTCGTGATCGCAATGGCCATTGCATTGCGTCCGCGTCTTTTAATTGCGGATGAACCAACCACAGCGCTGGATGTCACCACGCAAGCACAGATTTTGGACCTGCTGAAGGACCTCGTGCAGGACTTTGGCATGGGACTTTTGATGATCACTCATGATCTAGCCGTCGTCTCTGGCATGGCGGACCGTATTATCGTTATGCGTAACGGCGAAGTGGTTGAAACTGGCGAAACCAGCGCGCTTTTCGCTAACATGCAGCACGAGTATACGCGCGCTCTGTTCGCGGCCTCATCGCATGAGGTCGATCTACCTACTAACACCCGACCGGATAATGCGCTGCTTGTCGTCAAAGACGCGATCCGCGACTATCCCAGACCACGCACAGAGCTGTTCGCCCCACGCGAATATAACCGCGCTGTAAATGGCATCAGCTTTACACTGAACAAAGGCGAACGCATCGGGCTTGTCGGTGAAAGCGGCTGTGGGAAATCAACTCTGACCCGCGCAATCCTTGGCCTTGAACCCTTGCAAGGCGGATCCATCACCGCCTTCGGGCAAGACGTCGCGCCAGACATGCCCGCAGCGTTGCGCTCTGGGTTGCAAGTGGTGTTTCAAGACCCCTACGGCAGCTTCAACCCCCGCCACAAAGTCGCGCGCATCGTGACAGAACCCTTCCACTTGCTGCCTAACCCACCAAAGGGCAAAGACCGTCAAAACCGTATTTCCGAGGCGCTTATCGCCGTCGGCCTACAGCCCTCTGACGCAGACAAATACATCCATGCGTTTTCTGGCGGCCAACGCCAACGCATCGCAATCGCACGCGCTCTGATCATTCGCCCTGAATTGATCATATTCGATGAAGCCGTCAGCGCACTTGATGTATCGATCCGCGCGCAAATCCTTGATCTGATCGCAGAGCTGACCCAAAGCCATGACCTAAGCTATCTCTTTATCAGCCATGACCTGTCCGTTGTGCGCACGATCACCGATCGCGTTCTGGTTATGAAAGACGGCGAAATTGTCGAGGACGGCCCAACTGAGCAGGTCTTCAACACCCCAAACCATCCCTACACCGCCAGCCTGATTGCCGCCGCCCCGACCCTTCCTGATGTGAAAGCGCTTACTGATGTCCCTGCCTGATCTTCCCTTCAATCCTTCACATTGCCTGATCAATGGCACATGGCGCGCGCCTGTGTCCGGCCAAACCCTGACCTTGATCGACCCCTCGGACGGAAGCGAACTCACCCAGATCGCACACGGCCAAAGCGCGGATATCGACGCCGCCGTCCATGCTGCACAAAATGCACTTAAGGGCGAATGGGGACGCAAGACTGCGCTAGAACGTGGACGCATCCTTACGCGCATCGGCCAGCGTGTTTTGGAATACGTCGATTTGCTTGCAGAATTAGAGGCGCGCGATGTCGGCAAACCCCTGACCCAAGCCCGCGCAGACGCAATCGCACTCGCCCGCTACATGGAATTCTACGGCGGTGCGGCGGACAAGATCCACGGCGAAACCATTCCCTACCTCGACGGCTACACCGTCTACACATTGCGCGAACCCCACGGTGTCACAGGCCATATCGTGCCTTGGAACTACCCAATGCAAATCATCGGACGCTCTGTCGGAGCAGCCCTTGCGATGGGGAATGCTACGGTTTTGAAGCCCGCCGAAGAGGCCTGCCTCACAGCACTTATGTTTGCAGAAATCGCGCGCCAAGCAGGTCTTCCTGATGGCGCACTCAACGTCGTGCCCGGTCTTGGCGCGGAGGCGGGCGCGGCCCTATCAGCACACACAGGCGTACAGCACATTTCCTTTACAGGGTCCGTCGCAACTGGGGCACGTGTGCAGCAAGCCGCTGGCGCGAATGTAATTCCCGTGACGCTAGAACTTGGCGGCAAGTCCCCGCAATTGGTGTTCGAGGACGCCAATCTTGATGACGCTTTGCCTTTCCTTGTTAACGCAGGCATCCAAAATGCAGGTCAAACGTGTTCTGCGTCGTCTCGCATCCTTGTTCAAGCAGACCGCTACGAAGAGGTCGTCGCGGCCATGTCCAAACGCTACAATGCCCTGAAAGTCGGACCCGCGCTGGACGATCTTAATGTTGGCCCACTCATATCTGCGCGTCAGAAAGACATTGTCATGGGCTTCCTAGAACAGGGTAAAGATTTACAAATCGCCGCCACAGGTCAAATCGCAGCAAACGCACCCGACAATGGCGCATACGTCGCGCCCCACCTTCTTATTTGCCCCGATCCAAATCACCCTCTTGCACAACAAGAAATCTTTGGTCCCGTCCAAGTCGTGATCCCCTTCAAAGACGAAGCAGACGCGGTCGCCATCGCCAACGGCACCGACTACGGCCTTGTCGCCAGCATATGGACCGAAAACGGCGCACGCCAAATGCGTCTCGCAAAGGCGTTGAAATCAGGTCAAATCTTCATCAACAATTACGGTGCAGGTGGCGGTGTTGAACTGCCTTTCGGAGGTGTCGGAAAATCAGGGCATGGACGCGAAAAAGGGTTCGAAGCGCTTTATGGGTTCTCAACCCTCAAAACGGTTGCCGCTAAACATGGGTAATCGCGCGACACCACAGCACACAGCAGGAGAAACCTATGCGACTTCAGGGTAAAACAGCAATCGTCACGGGTGCCGGTTCAGGCTTTGGCGCGGGCATCGCGCGCAAATTCGCACGTGAGGGCGCAAAAGTGATCGTCGCGGACATCAACGCAGATGCTGCTGCAACCGTCGCAAATGAAATTGGCGGCATTGCCTGCACCGTCGACGTCAGTAATCGCCAAAGCGTGCAAACAATGGCAGATCTCGCCATGACGTCCCTTCATCACATAGACATCATCGTGAACAACGCTGGCGTCACCCATCTCCCTGCTCCAATGGATACAATCTCGGAAGATGATTTCGATCGCGTCTTCGCCGTCAATTGCAAGTCCGTCTACCTGATCAGCCAAGCTTTCATCCCGCACATGAAAGCCCGCAAGTCTGGCACAATCCTCAACGTCGCATCCACCGCAGGTGTCAGCCCGCGTCCTAACCTAAGCTGGTACAACGCCTCCAAAGGCTGGATGAACACCGCCACCAAATCTATGGCTGTTGAACTGGCCCCCGCAGGCATCCGCGTCAACGCGCTGAACCCTGTCGCAGGTGAAACCCCGCTGCTGGCGTCCTTTATGGGCGAAGACACGCCAGAACGTCGTGCGCAATTCCTCGCGACCATACCAATCGGGCGTTTTTCGACACCCGAAGACATGGGCAACGCCGCATGTTACCTCTGCTCTGACGAAGCAAGCATGATCACAGGCGTCTGCATGCAAGTCGACGGCGGACGCTGTATCTAACTCTCAACTTCTCCTTTTTCAAATATCCCCGCCGGAGGCTCCAACCCCATGCAACCAGGCCCCACAAACCTGATCACAGATGTGCACAGCCTCAAAGTTGGCCAATCCCAAGATGACACGTTGAAATCTGGCACAACAGTTATAACTGCTGACCAACCCCTGATCGCTTCGGTTCATGTTATGGGCGGTGCCCCCGGCAGTCGCGAAACCGCGCTTCTTGATCCTGACAAAACCGCCCCGGGGGTAGATGCATTTGTCCTGTCTGGCGGATCAGCCTTCGGCCTAGATGCCGCAAGTGGCGTGATGCAGGGTTTGCGCAAAATGGGTCGTGGTTTCGCGGTTCACACGGCCCGCGTTCCCATTGTGCCAGCTGCAATTATTTTCGACCTCATAAACGGCGGCAAAAAAGATTGGGACAACAGCCCATACCCAGCGCTTGGCGAAGCGGCCTTGAACAGTGCAAGCACCCAGTTCGAACTGGGTACCCATGGCGCGGGCACAGGCGCGATGAGCGCGACCTTGAAAGGCGGGACCGGCTCTGCCTCACTTGTCTTAGAAAGTGGGATTACTGTCGGTGCCTTAATGATCGCAAACCCAATCGGATCTGTGACGACGCCCGGTGAGAAACATTTCTGGGCTGGCTCGCAAGAAATAGACGATGAATTCGGCGGCCTTGGTCCCGACCCGCGCAGCGGCCTTGGGCGTGATCTGAAGTCTGACAAAATCACCGCCATGATGCGACAGGCTAACACAACTATCGGAGTCGTCGCGACAGACGCAAAACTGACCAAAGCCCAATGTAAACGCCTCGCAATTGCGGCCCATGACGGGATCGCGCGCGCCTGCATGCCCGCCCACACACCGATGGACGGTGATCTCATATTCAGTGCAACAACAGGTGCAATAACTCTTGATAACCCCGACTACGAATTAGCCATGATTGGCCACGCTGCCGCCCTTTGTGTCGCCCGTGCCATCGCGCGCGCGGTTTATGCCGCCACGCCTGCCAAGAACGACTTGCTGCCAACATGGCGCGAAAAGAATGGTGTTTAAGACATGCCAAGCTTCAAGACATCCGGCATCGATATGCACTACGAAATCGACGGGGCAGGCCCGCCCGTCATCCTGATTGCAGGCATGCTGAGCGATAACGCAAGCTGGGGGCCGTTGGTTGCACCACTTGCAAAAAGCCACACCGTTATCCGCCCAGACAACCGCACGACAGGGCGCACGAAACCTGCGCTCGCCCCGACGTCACCGCCACAAAACGCTGCTGATATTTTAGCACTGGTAGATCATCTTGATATTCCAAAGGCACACATTATTGGCCATTCGATGGGAGGCTATATTGCTGCTGAATTCGCAAGCCTCGCCCCCGAACGCACAACCTCTCTTACGCTTTTATGTAGCGCGCCGATGAACATCGCGCGTTCTTGGCATTTGTTCCAAGGCTTGTGTGATGTCCGCCAATCTGGTCCAGACGGTCTTTGGCTGCGCTGCCTTTTCCCGTGGCTTTTCCACCACAGCTTTTTCGACATTCCAGCCCAGATCGAAGGCGCGGTCGCGGGGTCCCTCGCGTACCCGTACGCGCAATCTTTCGACGCTATGCAGCACCAATTAAACGCCCTCAAACAATATGATCCCAGTGATCTCATTCACCGCATCACAGTGCCCACGCTTGCCCTTCTCGCGCAGAACGATCTGATTGTTCCCCACGATGAGGCGCTTGAAATGCTCTCAAAAATTCCTAATGTTGGTGTCCAAACTGTGGCGAACGCGGGTCATTCCATCCATTGGGACGCGCCCGCCGCCGTTCTTGAACATCTCATTCCTTTTTTGAAGGAACACCGCAATGACAACTGATCGCTTCGCTAACGCATTCACCCAAGGAACGCCTGAAACGGCCCAAGCCATTGATGATTTCACGCACGGCTTCCTCGCATATCAACCCAAAGCCGCCAATATCCTCGCCGCCGCCGAAGCCGCGCCGGATCACGCTCTCACAAATACATACGCTGGTATGCTCTGGATGTTCCTCGAAGCGCCTGTTGCCGCCACAAAAGCCGCACCCTACATCGCGCGCGCCAAAGCTGCCGTCGAAATGAACGAACGCGAACATTCAAATCTGAAAATTGCATCGACTTGGGTTAGCGGTGATGTTCCCAAAACCATGCGCTTGTGCGAAGCCCACAGCGATCTGTATCCGCGTGATCTGGTCATCATCAAACTCGCACAGTATCTTTATTTCAACGCGGGCGACGCCCCCTCAATGCTGCGCGCAGGTCTAAAAGCACTGCCAGAGGCGCAAGCAGAGCCCTTCGTCCACGGCATGATCGCCTTCGGATATGAGCAATGCCACCAGTTGGAACAGGCCGAAATAAGCGCGCGCCACGCGATCGAAATCGAACTAACAGATGCATGGGCCCACCACGCCATCGCCCACGTCATGCTGACCCAAGGACGCATTACGGAGGGTGCAAAATTCATGGAAGACATGGCCCCCCGTTGGGAGGGCCTCAACAGTTTCATGTATAGCCACAATTGGTGGCATCTTGCGTTGTTTTATATTTCCATGGGCCAACACGACGAGGTTCGCACGGCTTATGACACGCATGTTTGGGGCCAAGAGAAAAACTTCGCCCAAGATCAAATCGGCGCAGCGTCGTTGCTTGCCCGCATGGAACTTGCTGGCATTGATGTAGAAGATCGCTGGAAAGACGTCGCCGATCACATCGCATTGCGCGGTGCAGACACGACACTGCCATTCCTGACCATGCAATATCTTTACGCGCTTGGACGATCAGACAATCCGATGGCCGACACGCTGATCAGTGCGATCAAACAAAAAGCCAGCGCTCCCGGATATGATCAGGATGTTTGG
>Ga0233426_10004385_pt1 | contig 10639 bp, 9 predicted proteins | sample SI_118_April2016_6_FD_179875 | JGI IMG/M metagenome (GOLD analysis project Ga0233426, IMG submission 179875) | Seawater microbial communities from Saanich Inlet, British Columbia, Canada - SI_118_April2016_10_MG | ecosystem: Environmental > Aquatic > Marine > Inlet | place: Canada: British... | reverse complement strand
TCTAATTCCTTCTGACTTTCTTAGTCTTCTTGTTCTATGCATAAGCTCAAAAGTTTTCACTAAACTGTCATTCCCGCGCAAGCAGTAACCACAGAATTTCGATTTAATTTGTTCTAACTAAAAACAGATTTTCATTCATTATCTTAAGAAAAATTAGGGTTTGAATAATACATATTCACCAACTCTAGAACACTATCTACATCTGGTAGATTTGCAACTTCTACTTTATCAAAATGTTTCCTAGCTTCAACTGCTGTAGTTTCTCCAATACAAAAAGCAACCTTTTCCGTTGAATTTTCTTCCAAATAACTCTCAATTCCCGATGGACTATAAAACAAAACACCAGAAACATCATCATCAATTTTTACTGAACTCAACATGGTTTTGTAGGCTTCAACTTCGTTTACGTGGACATCACTTGCTTTTAAATAGGCAGGAAGAACGTCTAATCTTAGATTACTACAGAAATAAGAAACTTCTTTAATATCTGTTTCTTTTGCTACATATTCTGCTAATTTTAAAGCATTTTTAGCTACGTACGTAACTTTACCAATTCTGTTTTCAATCAGCTTTTTGGTTCTTCTGCCAACACAAAAAATATTCTTAAATTTTATTTCATCTTTTGTAAAAGAATTTAGAATTGCTTCCACTCCATTCTGACTTGTAATTAGCACATTTTCATGCTGATTTTTCATCACTTTAGCAGGAATTCGATTAAAACGAATTTTAATAAAATCACTATCTTTTATACCTATTGAATGCGATAATGTTTCTTTTTGAAGTTCAGAAAGCTTTTTAGTTGAGTAAATATTACAAATATTATCTGCAACATCATCTTCTAACATTAGCTCTTTTCCTCCTCTATTAATTACATAATCTGCGCAATCTTTAGCCAGATACTCATGACTGCCAACTTTTGCTATTTTATTAACTGTAATTTTTTTAGAGCCATCTTTGTTTAATAAAACTCCTTTAAAATTTATTTCTTCTGTTTTTCCATCTATATAAGCCAAAGCTCCTATTGGCGCTGTACATCCACCCTCTAATAAATGTAAAAACTCGCGTTCAATAGTGGTACAAATTTCTGTTTCTCTATGATTTAATTGTTCACATGCATCTAAAACATAATCATCCTCTTGCAAACATGTTACCATAATAGCGCCTTGTCCTGGTGCAGGAATCATCCAAGAAAGCTTAATAGCTTCTGATGGTATTTTTCCCAATCGGTATAATCCAGCTGTGGCAAAAACAGCCCCATTCCAAGTTTCACTTTGTTCTAGTTTTTCTAAACGTGTATTTACATTTCCTCTTAAACCAACAACAGTGTGTGTTGGATACCGATTTAACCACATCGCTTTTCTTCGCAGGCTTCCGGTAGCAATAATAGCGTTTGGTTGTCCAAAAAACTCTTCTGTCCCTTTAAACACTAAAACATCAGAATAATCATCACGCCTTAGCACGGCGGCTTGTGTAATTCCCTCAGGCAAAACAGTAGGAACATCTTTTAAAGAATGAACTGCAATGTCAATTTCTTTATTCAACATTGCAATGTCTAAACTCTTTGTAAAAACACCTGTTACACCAAGTTCATATAGCGGTTTATCTAAAACAATATCTCCCAAAGACTTAATAGGAACCAAAACTGATTCGTAACCCAATTCCTTTAATTCTGCACGTACTTTATTAGCTTGCCAAAGCGCTAATTCGCTATCGCGAGTTCCTATTCTTATTATTTTCTGCATTGAGTTTTGATTAAGACTGAAAAACCTTATTAATTACTTGAAGGCTTTGCGAAACAGATGTTTCTTCATCTTTTAAATGTTTCACAAACTGTGTGGTTATCTTTTGAATAAAACGTGAAGTTAAGATTTCTGCTTGACTTTCATCAAAATCAGCAATTTTTTTCTTCTGAAAACTAATTTCGTCGTTTTTAATATTTTCTAATGATTTTTTTAAGGCTGCAATCGCAGGTGTAAATCTTCTGTGATTTAACCATTCTTTAAATTCTGCTTTATGTGTTTCTATAATCGCTTCTGCAAACGGAACTTCTTTTAGACGAACAGCCAGTGTTTCATCTGTAATTTTAGAAAGTTCATCAATATTTACGATTGAAACACCCTTAAAATCGGTAACATCTTTTGCCACATTCTCAGGCATTGACAAATCTAAAATCAATAAGTTTTTATGATGCCCAATATGCTCTTTCGTAATTGTTGGTTTATCTGCACCTGTAGAAACGATTAAAACATCTGTTTTTTTAATCTCTTCTGATAAATTTTCAATCACAGATTTTCTAATAGAAGCATGTTCTTTTACAAATGCTGTTGTTTTTTCTTCAGTTCTATTAATTAAACATACTGTTTTATTCTGAGTATATTCTGCTAAATTTTTACAGGTATGCTTCCCCATTTTACCCAATCCAAAAACTAAAATATTCTTAGAATTATAATCCGGCAAATTTTTGATGATATATTGAACAGCTGCATAAGAAACAGAGGTTGTTCCTGAGCTTAATTTTGTTTCATTCTTCACTCTTTTACTTGCTTGAAGTACAGAATTCATCAATCTTTCTGAATATGCATTTACCGTCTTCAAAGATTTTGCCAATCTAAAAGCCTGTCTTAATTGACCAACAATTTCGTAATCTCCTAAGATTTGACTTTCAAGGCCTGTACCAATTCTAAACAACTGATGAATTGCTTCTTGATCTTTATAAACATTCGAGAATTTTGCAAATTCCTCAATGGTACCCTCTGTAAAAGTACATAGCAATTCTATTAATTGACAAGGACGCTCTGCAAAACCAGTAATCTCTGTTCTATTACAGGTAGAAATAATAAAAACTCCTTTAAAACCTTTCTCTTTTGAAAGTTTTAACAACGCAATTTGATTTTCTTTTGTTAAAGAAAATTTTCCACGCGTGTTCGCATCCGCTTTTTTGTAACTAACTCCAATATTATAAAAGTACTCTTGCCTGTCCTCTTGCATCTATTCGTAAAAGTTGCTCAAAAGTAAAAACTTCAATTAAAAAAAAATGTCGCTCAAAGTACTTTTTATAACGTTAAATGTTTTTTAAAGAATTTTTAACTAAAAAAATGACGAAAAGCACTACTTTTGCTGGTAATAAAGGTTTTTTATTATTATTATATAGAATGATTATAAATAAAAAGAATTCCAATTAAAAGATTGTTTATGTTTAAAAATGTCGGAGAAAGTACTTTTGAAGAAATTATCTTAGATAAAGGTTTTTATTTACTTCATTTTCAAAACGAAAGTAAAACTATTCAAAACTTTGAAAGAGAGATTAATAGCACTTTTATTCAAATACATTTTTGCTTAAGAGGAAAATCTAAATTTTTATTTAACCATGGTTCTTATTCTTTTGATGTTTTAGACGACAGATCAATTCTTTTATACAACCCGCAAAGAATTTTACCCATTAATTTAGAAATTCAACCAAAAACAACATTGGTTTCTTTATTAATTTCTATAGAAAAATTTCATTCTTTATTTTCGAAAGAATCTGGTTACATTCCTTTTTTAAGTGATGAAAATAGTAATAAAAAATACTATGATGATTCTGAAATAAAGCCAACAGTTTCAATTGTTTTACAACAAATTATCAACTCTAGTGTTAACAGTTCTATTAAAGATTTATATGTAAAAGGAAAAGTATACGAATTGTTAAGTCTCCATTTTCAACAAGAAGAAAATACGGAAGGCGAATATTGTCCTTTTTTAGTAGATGAACAAAATGTTTTAAAAATTAGAAAAGCGAAAGAAATTATTATTTCTAGAATGGCAGAGCCTCCAAGCTTACAAGAATTAGCGAATGAAATTGGGTTAAACATTAAGAAACTAAAGGAAGGCTTTAAACAAATTTACGGAGATACCGTATTTAGTTTTTTGTTTGATTACAAAATGGAGCACGCAAGAAGATTATTAGAGAGTAATCAATTTAATGTAAACGAAGTGGGTGTAAAAATTGGCTACAGTACTTCTAGTCATTTTATTGCCGCCTTTAAAAAGAAATTTGGAACAACTCCCAAGAAATACGTAATGAGCTTTAATCAATAATGCGTTGACAAAAACAGAAACCCTACACGATTAAAACTTTGAACTTTTGAAACTAAAATAATTTGGAACAACTAACACATGACAACATAGAAAACAATCAGAAACAGTTTCCAATAACCATTGTTTGTGATGCTATTAGAACTCCAGAAAATATTGGAATGTGTTTCAGAATCTGTGAAAGCTTTGGGGTACAGAAAATTTATTTTCACAAGAGTTCTCCAACAATTGAAAATAGGATTGTAAAGAAAACTGCAAGAAATACGATCAATCAAATTAAGCATGATACCTACACAGATTTTAACGAAATTATATACCAATTAAAGGAAGAAGGCAATGCAATTGTTGGTATAGAAATTACTGATAAAAGTATCAATATTCAAGATTTTAATTTTACGAATCATGAAAAAATCGTATTACTTTTGGGTAGTGAAAGAAATGGAATTGAAAACATAAAATTAATAGACGATACAATCGCGATACCGATGTTTGGAAGAAATTCTTCTATGAATGTAATACATAGTTTAGCCATTACTTTATACGAAGTTACGAATCAGATTGCAGGAAGCAAAATATAAATATTATAGTTTCAAGTTAAAAAAACATTGAAACGATTAAACTTTGAAACTCATTTTAAATGAAAGGAATTTTACTAAACAATTTAGGATCACCAGATTCTACAGAAACAAAAGATGTAAAAAAGTATTTGGGTGAATTTTTAATGGACGAGCGTGTTATAGATATTCCATATTGGAAGCGCTGGATACTAATTAAAGGGATTATCTTGAAGATTAGACCAAAAAAATCGGGTGCTGCTTACAAAAAAATTTGGTGGAAAGAAGGCTCGCCTTTAGTGGTGATCTCTGAAAGATTCACAACAAAATTGATTAAAAAAATAGACATTCCAATCACTTTAGCTATGCGTTATGGCTCTATGTCTATGGAAAAAGGGATTCAAGAATTAATTGACAAAGGTGTTACAGAAATCTTTTTAGCACCCTTATATCCTCATTACGCAATGTCTTCTTTTGAAACGGTGGTTGTGAAAGCAGAAGAGATTCTAGCAGAGAAATATCCGGAAGTTAAACTAGATGTCTTACCCCCTTTTTACAACAAACCAGATTATATAAAAGCGATGAGTAATAATATTGCAAATCATTTAAAAGGCTTTGATTACGATCATGTTTTGTTTTCTTATCACGGAATTCCGGAACGTCATATTAAAAAATCTGACCCTACAAAAAGTCACTGTAAATTAGATGGTTCTTGCTGTGAGCGCAATTCTGTTGCACATTACACATGTTACAGACATCAATGTTTTGAAACCACAAAAGGTATTGTAAAAGAGCTTGGGCTAAAAGAAGGTACGTATAGTAATTCTTTTCAATCTCGTTTATTAAAAGACCCTTGGTTAAAACCCTATACCGATTTCGAATTAGAGAAATTTCCAGGATTAGGAAAGAAAAAATTAGCAGTGATTACACCTGCTTTTGTTTCTGATTGTTTAGAGACTTTAGAGGAGATTGCAATGGAAGGAAAAGAAGACTTTATAGAAGCTGGCGGAACTGATTACAAACACATACCTTGTATGAATGATAATGATGATTGGGTAGCTGTAATGGCTTCTTGGATAAATGATTGGAAGCAAAAAAGTTAACTATAAATTAAAAGACTTTTACGGTTTCTATATAAAATCCGTGGAAAGTTTAAAACCTAAAACAAAACTATGGACTTCTTATACGTAAAAGCATTACACATCATTTTTGTAGTTACTTGGTTTGCTGGTTTATTTTATATTCCAAGATTATTTATTTATCATGTAGAAGCAGAAAAAAAAGAAGATCCCGCAAAAGGGATTTTACAAGCTCAATATAAATTAATGAGTAAACGCTTATGGTACATAATTACTTGGCCATCTGCAATCTTAGCAAGTTTCTTTGCTTTTTGGTTACTTTATCAAAACCCATATTACTTAGAAATGCCATGGATGCATGTAAAATTGGTATTTGTTTTGGCGCTCTATTTTTATCATTATTCTTGTCAAAAAATTTATGCTCAATTACAAAAAGACATTATAAAATACTCTGCATTTAAACTAAGGATTTGGAATGAAGTTGCGACTATAATTCTTTTCGCAGTTGTATTTTTAGTAACTTTAAAAAGTGCTATTAATTGGATTTGGGGTGTTGTAGGAATTATTCTTTTTGGAGTGCTACTAATGTTAGGAATAAGACTCTACAAAAGAATAAGAGAAAAGAAAAGTTGGGAAAAAGCAGAAAAAAAAGTTTTGAAAGAAAAATAAACTAACCTCTAATACTCTGCTCAAAAGGAATTCTATTTATAATACTTCTTCCTAAAGTAACTTCATCCGCATATTCTAACTCATCTCCCACAGCAATTCCGCGAGCAATTGTGGAGGTTTTAATCTGGAATTTTTCTATCTGCTTGTAAATATAAAAGTTGGTTGTATCTCCTTCCATGGTAGAACTTAAAGCGAATATAAGTTCTTTAACTTCACCTTCTTCAACCTTGGTCACCAAAGATTCTATTTGCAAATTTTGAGGACCAATTCCTTCAATCGGAGAAATTTTACCCCCTAAAACATGGTACAATCCATTAAACTGAGAGGTACTCTCTATGGCCATTACATCTCTTATATCTTCTACAACACATATAATATCTGGACTTCTTTTCGGATTGTTACAAATATCGCATAAAATAGTATCAGAAATATTAAAGCATTTTTCGCAATTTTTTACATCATTTCTTAAATGCAACAGCGCTTCAGACAAATAGCTTGTATTCTCTTTCGGCTGCTTCAACAAGTGTAAAACCAAACGCAAAGCCGTTCGTTTTCCAATTCCTGGTAAACGAGAAACTTCATTTACTGCATTTTCTAATATTTTTGATGAAAACTCCATAGATTGCAAAATTACGAATTATGAAGTATGAAACCCTAAAAGAAGCATAGAAAAACATATATTCGTAATTCATAATCGATCATTTGTAATCAACTCATGCAACCAGTACATATTATTCTATTAATCGTCGCATATTTTTCTGTTTTACTTTTTATTTCTTACCTCACAGGAAAATCTGCAAACAACAAAACTTTTTTTAAAGCAAATAACTCTTCTCCCTGGTATTTAGTGGCTTTTGGTATGATTGGAGCTTCACTTTCTGGAGTTACTTTTATCTCTGTTCCAGGCTGGGTAGAATCTCAAAGCATGAGTTATATGCAAATGGTTTTGGGATACATTGTGGGGTATGCCGTTATTGGCTTAGTACTACTTCCACTCTATTACAGATTAAATTTAACATCTATTTACACTTATTTACAAGACCGATTTGGAAATTACTCTTACAAAACTGGAGCAAGTTTTTTCTTACTTTCTAGAACCATTGGTGCTGCTTTTAGACTTTTTTTAGTGGCAAATGTGTTGCAATTATTGTTGTTTGATGCCTACGGAATTCCTTTTTGGGTAACCGTTTCTATCACTATTTTATTAATTTGGTTATACACATTTAAAGGCGGAATTAAAACCATTGTTTGGACAGATACTTTGCAAACATTATTTATGTTAATTGCAGTTGGCGTTTGTATTTACACAATTTCTACGGAAATGCAAATCACCAATATTTTTTCTTATGTTGCTGAAAGCGAACTTTCTAAAACCTTCTTTTTTGACGATGTAAAAACTGGCGATTATTTCTGGAAACGCTTTTTAGCTGGAGCGTTCGTTGCAATAGTAATGACAGGTTTAGATCAAGATATGATGCAAAAAAACTTGACATGTAAAAACCTAAAAGATGCGCAAAAAAACATGTTTTGGTTTACCATTGTTTTGGTAATTGTTAATTTTTTCTTTTTGGCTTTAGGAGTTTTATTAACAGATTATGCTCAGAAAAACGGAATTGACGCTCACAAAGATCAATTATTTCCAATAATTGCCACAAAAGGAGGCTTAGGTTTAGCTACTGCAATTTTCTTTTTATTAGGTTTAATCGCGGCGGCATACTCGAGTGCAGATTCTGCTTTAACTTCTTTAACAACCTCTTTTAGTATTGATATTCTAGAAATTGACAAAAAGAAAAATCCGGAAGAGCAAGAAAAAACAAGAAAGAAGATTCATATCCTTTTTTCATTTGTACTCATCGCAACTATTTTGGTTTTTAAATATTTTATTGCAGATCAAAGTGTAATCGCTAAAATATTTACGTTTGCTGGTTATACATATGGTCCTCTATTAGGTCTTTATGCATTCGGTTTATTTACCAAACTGCAAGTAAAAGACAAAGCAGTTCCTTTTATTTGTATTATCGCTCCAGTGTTAACTTTTTTAACCAATTATAGTACAATCCAATATTTCAATTTTGACTTTGAATTTTTTGTATTGGTCATTAATGGTGTATACTCCTTTCTTGGCTTATTTCTCTTTAAAAAATAAAATAATAAACACCAGAACATTATTATTTCAGGTAATATCATTAAAAAGAGATTTTTTGAATAAATACAAGAGATTTTCATAAAAATAGTAGAATCGAGAAAATTCCGAATACTATATGCTCCTTGAATAAATTAAATACCTTAAACTTTTTAAATATAACAGGAGCATTTCATTTTCCTATTTGTTTTGCAAACCTAAATCAACTACTATATATAAACCTTATAAATTACAAATTAAAAGAAATTCCGAAAGCAATTGTAGGTTTTCAAAAACCTTAGAAACTTAAATATTCAAGGAAATAATATTACAGAAGTTCCTGCAGAAATTGGAGAAATTAAATCTTTAGAAATACTTAGGATCGATTTCAATTCTAATTTAATACCGCCACCAACCATTTTTAATAAAAACAATCTTAGAGTAGATTTCATTACTTATAATAAAATTGATACAGAGAAAGCTAAAAAGCTATTAATTAAATTTGGCAAAAGCAGAAAGCAATATAGAAATGATGATGAAATCTATTTCTGGGTTGTTGACGAACAACTAAATAAAGATAACTAGTAAAACAAATAATATATTAAACGTATTGCAGGACATATTAATGTCAGACATCATGTTTCAGAAACTTTTCTGCTTCTTAGATGCATTAAATCAGGGAATTAGTAAAAAAAAATCAGTTTTAAAAATAAAGACTGTTTTTGCACTTAAGCGACAAAAATAGTCGTTTCAACGAATAAATATTATCAACAAGTTATATTTTTTGGTTAAAATTATTGATTTATGTATTTTTGTCAAAATTTGTATAAACGTAAATTAAGAAAAAAACAATAGAAATAGACCAAAAAGCAACACTTGTAAATCACAAATTCCTTTTGCACAGTGATTTATGTTTGTTTTTTTTTCTATGTTTGCAAACAGTTAAAAATAAAAAAAATCTATATGAAGAAGAGATTATTTATATTTTCAGTAGCGCTATTATCAATTATTCAGTTTAATTATGGATCTAACGTAATTAATACCAATGAAATTGCAAATGCTATCTCAGAAAAAGATGTTAAGAATTCTTTTACAGAAAACTTTTTCAGTAATTATGAAGCTAACTGGAAAAATCTAGAAAATTTTAATACTGAATTCAATCAGAGTGCTTTTGCAAGTAAGCAGTTTACAGCGATAAGTGCACCTGCACCTGAAGCAGATGATTGTACAAGCGCTTTACCTGCAGTAGATGCTATCAATTTTTCTGAAAGTATGCTAGAAATTGCCATGGATAAAACTTATCAACCTGATAACAATCAAGGCTGTTGTTATAAGAAACAGCCTCAAGGTCACATGCATCCAAAGAGATTAAAACTAGAATATATAGGAAGTGGAAACCCCTGGATCGTTTTTAGATTTAAAAATTCTAGCGGAGCAGTTCATTTTCAGGGCAATGTTTCAAATGGTCAGTCCTTAATAGTTGATGGTTCGGGTATGGTAAATAAACACGGTCAAGAAGGACTCGATACTAATACTTGGTATTCTATAGCGGGCGCTGCCGTCTCATATCACACCTCTTGTTCTACAAACTTAGATGTTGGTCATACTATTAACGGACATTTCAAAGTTTTGGCGATAGAAATGCCTTTAGTAAATGGTATGGGTGGCGTTTCATGTACTGAAGGAGATTTTACACCTTGCAATAATGTTACAAACGCTGGTAGAACTTCTGATAGGAATAATGATTTATGTACAAGTAAGGCAAGCAACCCTTTAACAATTCCTAATATTACTATGCCAGTGGCGAGTGGTGGAGAAGGCGGTGATATAGAATATCAATGGCAAATTAGATATTCTGGTAGTTCGTCTTGGCAAGATATTCCTGGAGCAAATAGTAAAGATTATAACCCAGTTAATTTAGCGAATAGTTCAAATGGTTGGAGGATCGGAGAAAATTATTGGAGAAGAAAAGCTAGAAGGACATGCCAAACTAGTTGGATTTATTCTGGTTATGAATATTATTGGATTGTTGAAAATTTTCAAGATCCAGGCGTAATTTCTGGAAATGAAAGTAGATGCGGTTCTTACGATCCAAATAATATTTCAAATTCCACAGGACCTTCTGGTGGGGCTCCAAACAA
>Ga0233426_10004381_pt1 | contig 10644 bp, 10 predicted proteins | sample SI_118_April2016_6_FD_179875 | JGI IMG/M metagenome (GOLD analysis project Ga0233426, IMG submission 179875) | Seawater microbial communities from Saanich Inlet, British Columbia, Canada - SI_118_April2016_10_MG | ecosystem: Environmental > Aquatic > Marine > Inlet | place: Canada: British... | reverse complement strand
CTAACCGATAAAGAGTGTGAACAATTTATTTCTTATACCACTACGGAAGGCGAACATTTAACCAAAGCTTTATCGGATATAACTCAACACATCTTTAATCATCAAACACACCATCGAGGTCAATTATCCTGTATTTTAAGTCAATTTGGTGTCGATTATGGTTGTATGGATTTACCTGTGATTGTTTCGGAAGGTAGTGGTCCAGACAGGTCATCAACATAAAAATTGACGCAATTTTAAAGTCGAGCTATGAGAAAAGAATTAAGAGCTAAAATCATTGAAGTTTGTGATAAAAAAATAGCGAGTAAAGGGGAAGGAGTTGGTGTTTCGTTTTATGCTTTTTTCGCGAATCAAAATGAAACTCCAGAATTACTGATGGAAGCAGCGACATGGTGGATTCAAACTCATCAATTGGATCATTTTGTTAAGGCATTAAAGATTAAAAAAATGATTTTACAGGGCTTATAATATTCAGCTAAAAATAATTTTATGTCAGAGAGAGTCACACAATACAAGGAATTATAATGTCAGAATATTTCGCTAAAATTCATTGGTTCAGACAGCCAGATGAGCGCTATATTGATAACAACTATAGCCGAGGTCATGAGTGGACTTTTGATGGTGGTGCCACAGTAAAGGCTTCATCATCGCCACATATTGTAGCATTACCTTTTTCAGTTGAGGAAAATGTAGATCCTGAAGAAGCATTTGTCGCCTCATTATCTAGTTGTCACATGTTATTCTTTCTATCGATTGCAGCAAAAAGAAAGTACGTTGTTGATTGCTATGTAGACAATGCTGTAGGAATAATGGATAAAGACCGTAATGGTAAAATGTCGATGTCTAAAGTTACCCTTAAACCCTTTGTTCAGTTTTCTGGTGAGAAACAGCCTAACTTCGAACAGTTAGAAAAGATGCATCATCTTTCACATGAGCAATGCTTTATCGCTAACTCGGTTAACACTGAAATTGTCACAGAAATAATCACTCGATGAATAAAGGAATGAGTGGCGGTTTATGAATCAAGCAATTGTTGGGTATCATCTTGATGAAAATGCTGATTGGGTCGCCGAGTTGGCTTGTGCGCATTATCAACATGTTAGACACCAACCACCGTTTATCAATCGTCCGTGGGTAATCTCAGAAAAGGGGCGTAAGGCTATGCTTGGTCATCACTCGTTTGTAAAAAATGTGATGAAGGTGCACCTAAAGATCATGTTTAAATAGATATTTAGATATGAGGTAAAAAGTATAGCTCGCCAAATTAGCGAGCTATAGGCTTTTATTACAAACTAATCATTAGGGGTTTGCCGTTAAAGTTAACGTGACGCCTGAAGCGCTGCCGTAACCGTAAATGTCAATAAACCAAGTCCCTGCAGCTGGATTATTAAAAGAACAAGATTCATTATTTCCACCTAACCAAGGTCGGCAGTCGTAATTACTGCTGGTAGATTGAGAGCCGAAGTTAATATACAAATCAGCATCTCCAGAGCCATCTGAAATAGCGATATCCATATCAGAATAACCTGCTGGTAAATCGTATGTATAACGTGTCCATGCTGATTGGCCTACTGAAACGTTACTTACACTTTCGCTAATTGGATTTAGTCCGCCTGTACTGGCTTGGTAGCTGCCAGTTAAACTAACGCCACTGATTTGATTCCAAGCTTGTACCATAACGTAATACTTTCCTGCTTGAATATTTGAAATTGAACAAGTTTCACTACTTGTCGCAGTCGTACTGCTACAATCAGAGGTTGAAAGGGTTGGCGCATTAGCAAATCGCACATATAAATCTGCATCTCCGCTTCCACCTGAAGTGGTAAATGTTAAGTTCGTTGCACCGGCTGGAACATCTAAAGTAAACATCATTTCAGCTTTTTCAGCGCCAGAAATGTTGTTTTTGGCTACACCATTTTGTAATACTTCAGTAGTGTTTCCTGTTGTTGGACATGCACCAACACCTACAGCACACCATGCAGTTTCAACGGCAGTTTTTTCACCCGCACCGTATAAGTCTTGTGCTGCTTGAGCGGTAGCACTTCTCGCTCCTGCAAAGTTTGTGCTTTGGCTCATATAGGTAGTTAAAGCACGGTAAAATACTTGCTCTGCTTTGAGTAAACCAATACCGTTTACCGTTGCTGTTGATTTGTTTCTAGGATGAGTTCCACCATCAACAAGTAAAGCAAACGCAAGATTAGCAATACCAGAATTACCATGAACACCGCCTTGATCATTACTGTTACTTGGATTACTGACGTAAGGAATACGTTCAGGCCACCAATCTTTAGAGTAATTATCTTGCGTTGGGTTTTTCATATATCGCATTGCATCGCCAGAAATTCCAGGGGTATAACTTTCTTCTGCTAACAACCAATCAGCTTGCGTTGTATTATCACGATAAGCTTTAGCTGCTACGCCCATAATATCTGACCATGCTTCATTTAAAGCTCCAGAAGCATTGTTATAGATAAGATTTGCCGTATATTGAGTAACACCATGAGTCAACTCATGTCCAATAACGTCAAAGCTAAGCGTTAAATCAGCTAGTGTTTGACCATCGCCATCACCATACATCATTTGGCTTCCGGTCCAATAAGCATTCGCAACATTGTTTCCTAGGTGTACACTGGAAACCATGGTTAGGTCGTTGTTATTAATGCCGTTGCGGTTAAAACGGCTTTTATAATAATCATAAACTTTAGACGCGCCATCATGCGCTCGTTGAGCTGATGCATCGCCACAGTTTTGGTTATTAGTACACAATAGTTGACCAGGGGCTGCTGATTGGCTTTGGTTTTGTAATGTATACGACTTCCAATTTTTAGCTGAGTGGACTTGTGCATGACGTGTTAAGAAAGCTAATGAAGTAGCATCGTAAAAAAGAATATCACGACCAAAGTCATCACCACCGTTGTCCCAAGTTACTTCTACTTGCCAGGCAAGTTTAGTTTCTTCACTTAAAGGTAAATAAACATAAGCTTGTACCGGCGAAGACGTTACTTCACCTAGTGCTTGAGCCAGTGCAATCACTTGCTCTTTATCACTAGTTACACTTGACGAAGTACTTTTGCGATTAAGTGGTTCGGCATGAGCAAGAACTCCAGAAATGGCATAAACTTCACTTTTACCCGTATTATGCTGTAGCCCTTTTGTGACATTATTAGACTTTGCATGAATAGTAACGCTTGTCCCAAACACTTCAATGCCATTTATCTTTTGCGTTAATTGTGTATGGTTATTTCCTAGTTCGTCTTGCCACTTTCTTTTGATAACAAAAGAAGCATGTCCTGTTAATGGTACTTTTGAATAATTTGAAAGGACACTTTGCATTTCTTTTAGATTAAAAGTTGTTCCTATTTCTCCTAATTTTCCAGTTGAAAACATAGGTTGACCATTTAATGTTTTTGCTTGAATACTCTCTGAATCAGCAGCAAATGTTGTCGGATTTAATGAAACCGACATTGCAACTAACAGATAATTGAGGTGCTTAATTTTCATAAATATCTCTTTTTTTTAGTTAATTATTATTTTTTTACTCTTTTTACAGAGTGACCTAACCATAATAAAAAACATTTATTTAACAAATTTTAAACAAAAAATTAACAAAGTATTAAAAGTGGTATTTTGAAACATTTCTTTACACTTGTTTTTAAGTTATTGTTTGTTATCGCTTTTAAAGTTAAACTTTTGTACTGTAATGATTGGTGATTTTATTTTTAGGGTTAAAGTTGTTAATTGATAAAATGAAAATGGTAAAGCGAAGCTTTGAATAGATATTTTATTATTAACAAAATTAAATGAATAAATAACGATATAACTTATCCAAGTAAAACAATTTTTATGGGGAATATTTGCAGTATTACAGGCTATTAATTACACTTATTTCATACCTCTCATTTAGAGAGCGTAAGCAAAATTAGGTCTATTATGTGCCGTTTTTCTTTAGTACTTTATTTATGCTTAATTACATCTCATGGCCAAGCTAATGATCGATATGATATTTTTGACATGTCATTGGCTGAATTAGCGACAATTGAAATAGCGTCAAAACATAAGCAAACGGTATATTCCTCCCCCTCTACTGTTTCTATAATTTCAAGAACACAATTATCTAATATGGGGGTTTTTGATCTACAAACCTTACTTAATTATGTCCCAGGTTTTCAAAGTACAAGAGATATTGAGCAAGGTACTTCGAATAGAATCACCTCCAGAGGAAGGAGCACGGCATTATCTGAATCGGTACTTGTTCAAATTGATGGCAATAAAATCAATGATCTATATACCGGTGGTATTTCAATTATTAATCGAATGCTGAGTCTTGGAAATGTAGATAGAGTTGAAATAATTAGAGGTCCAGGTTCTGCTTTATATGGTGGTAATGCTTTTCTAGGCGTAGTCAATATTGTTACAGCATCTAATCTTTCTCAAGTTAACTTTTCTACTGACGATAAAGGTTCAATGTTGAGCAACCTTTTGTATCATAATGAAAGTAATTCTATCGATATATTTGTTTCAACGTTTAATTCCAAAGGAGATACATACAGGTTTGTTGATTTATATGGCATAAATACACCGACAAAGGATCCTATGACCGGCCATGACTTTTACCTAAAGTATCAAGTTGACCATTGGCAATTTATCGGACGGCACATGCAAAGGGAATTAAACGATTTTTTACCGTTAGGTAGTTTAGGAAATAACATCAATGAAGAAAATACAGAGCAATGGTCATTAACAAGTCAGTATGAATATGAAGTAACTCCAAGTAGTTTATTGAAATTAAAAGCTCATTATTCAAAAGATAAGTGGAGAACTAATGTCTTACTTATCCCTAAAGAGGTAGAAATAGCGCCTGATTTTTCTTTAAGTCATGATTTTATTGGAGGGCCATATTTAACCTCCCATAGCCTTAAGATTGATGGTGAGTTAACTTACCACTTTTCAGAAAAACAATTAATAACCATAGGTTCTGCTTTTGAACAAGTCGAAATTGATAATGTCTACACAAATACGACTCATAACCTAACTACCCTAGAACCTTATCCATCAGCAATCAAATTAACGGGTGAAAATAGTTTTAATGTTTTAAAAAAGAGAAATATTGCAAGCCTATTTATTCAAGACCAAATCAAGTTAAGCACACAATGGGAATTAACCGCAGGCTTACGATTTGATGATTATGATGATTTTGGTCAAACATTAAATCCAAGGTTTTCATTTATTTGGAAGCCAAACAAAACGTCAAGCTTAAAATTATTATATGGCAGTGCATTTAGAGCGCCTAACTTCTTAGAGCTTTACGACAAAAATAACTATGTAGATTTTGGCAATGTAAATCTATCACCTGAAGAAGTAAAAACTTTTGAATTAGGTTGGATTAATACAACAGATAACTGGCACTGGGAAATGACTTGATTTCAAAATAAATTTGACCAATTAATCGAATTAGATGTGCCTGTTGAAGATATTGAAAATCCGTTTTTCGCTCCTCAATTTATGAATAAAGATAATAGAGAATCGTCAGGCTTTGAAACCGAATTACGCTTGAAATTCTCTTTTGATTTAACCTTACAAACTAACTATACTTGGTTCAGTAAGCATTCAGATATTTCTGTTTCCAGACAAGCAGCTTCATTGATATTAAATTCTCGATATAACGATTTTAATATTAATGTTAACCATTATTATCGAGGGCAATCTGCTTTAGTAGAAAATCAAAAAAGTTACTGGATAAGTGGTGTTAATTTACGTTATGACCATTCTTCAGCATTATCCTTCACTTTAAAAAGTAGGAATGTTTTTAATAAGTCTTATATGACCCCATCTATTATTTACCCAAGTGGTGTACCGAATAAGGGAAGGCTATTCATATTATCGTTAGAGTATAATTATTAAATGATGAGCATGCCTTTCATCAGCTTATCAACAGTACGAAAAGACTAACACAGCATGTTAGCCTTTTTGTGAAAGGACGTTATTAAGCCACTTTTTTTGCTTTTTTTATCATCGAAAAAAGCTGATCTTTTAAATACAATCTTTGCTTTTTCTGGGCCTCTAAATAATCATCTGAGGTATTCTCAACGCCTTGCTCAATGCGATGAACTTCATGATCAAGCTCGTGATATTCTTTAAATAAACGAGAAAAGTGAGCGTCAGAGATTTTTAGTTCTCTTATTTCATCATTAAATTCAGGAAACTCGTGGTGTAAATCATGTTTTTCTAAAGTCATAGTTATATATCCTATTTAGCACATTTAATACATGTAGTGGTGTAAGGTAAAGCCTTCAATCGTTCAGGATTAATGTGGTCATCGCATGTCTCGCAAATGCCATAATGGCCATTTTCAAGTTTTAAAATCGCATTATTTACCAGAGATAGTTCTGCTTTAGCTTCATGATGAATTTCATCTAACACTTCATCATTTTCGCTTTCAGTGGTCTGCTCGGAGAAGTCTGCTGAGCGACCTTTTTTGAAATCTGCCTCAATGGCGGCGATACGATTTGTTAATTCAACTTGTTTATCTGTTAAGGTTGTTACCAGTTGCTCTGACATAATTTATCTCCCTTTACTGTTCTATCTCCATCATAAAAGTTCCTAAAGATAGGTTATTGATCTAAAGCAATGTTAGGGCATAAATTCTATTTTATTTAGTGGATTTTACTTAGTGAGTATTCACTTTTTGGAGGGATATAGATTTGAGCGTGAATGTGCTGATAAAATTAAAGGGCAATTTAGCCCTTTAATTTTATCGTTATATCTTTGCTTGAATATTATTTTTTTAATGTCTCAAAAATGAACTCTTTTGGAGGTGTTGCTCCCATTAAATGTTCAACAAAATAATCCCATCTTTTGCGCATCATAAAAGGTTCTCTTGCAAAACCATGACCACGATTTGGTAGCATTATCATATCGAAATCTTTATTTGCTTCGATCAGTGCGTTAACAACCTCTAATGTGTTATTGGGATGAACATTGGTGTCGGTAGTACCGTGTGCAATTAATAATTTTCCTTTGAGGTTTTTTGCAATTAATTGGTTTGCTTGGCTGTCGTAATTACTGCTGCCATCTTCATTTTTTTCTTCTAAGCCGTGATATTTTTCACCCCATTCATCTGCATAGTTTCGATTGTCATGATTGCCTGCTTGAGAAACAGCGACACTGTAAAAATCGGGGTAAAGCAAAAGTGCACGAGTTGATGCAAAACCGCCACCTGAATGCCCCCAAATTCCAACTTTTGAATCATCAATCCAAGCATGCCTTTGAGCCAATTGTTGAATAGCGGCCACTTGATCAGGAATACCACTATCACCCATATTGCTATAATAAAATTCATGGAAACTTTTTGAACGTCCTGGTGTACCTAATGCATCAATTTCAATGACGATAAAACCCAGCTCAGCAATGGCTTGGTTATCACCTCTTGCGTCTCTAAAATGGCGCCCACGAATACTGCCTACTTGTGGTCCAGGATATAAATAATTTACAACAGGGTATGCTTTACTAGGGTCAAAATTGGTTGGCGTATACATCAGGCCATAAATGTCATGTTCGCCCTTTCTATCTTTCACAATAAATGGCGTTGGGGCTTGCCAGCCGGTTTGCTTAAGTTTGGTAATATCCATGGATTCAACAATAAAACCTCCACCATTGTTAGTATTACGCAGGTAACTCTTCTCAGCCTGGTTATAGGTTGAAACACGATCAAGAAAGTGCTTACCATTGTTGGCTAATGTAATACGGTGATGTTGTTTTTCTGGCGTTAATAAGGTTAAGTTTGAGCCGTCTTTATTCACGCTATAAAGGTAATGAAAATAAGGGTCACCACCTTCTTTTCCTGCGCCGGTGAAAATAAGCTTTCCTGTTTCATTATCAACATGCAGTAAAGAAATAACAGTCCATTCACCTTGGGTAATCTGCTTTTTCACTTCACCTGTTTTTAAGTCAATTAAATACAAATGTCCCCAATTTGAGCGTTGAGAAAACCAAATAGCTTCATCGGTTTTCTCAAGATATTGCCAACTAATACCTTGTACACCTGATTCAAAAAAGCTCTCTTCGGTTTCGGTGAAAATGGTTTTTACTTTGCCCGTTTCTGCATTAGCAATGCGTAAAGTAGCGCTTTTATGATCACGAGAAGAAGAAACAAACGCAAAGGTTTTACTATCTTCAGCCCAATCAATATCTAATAAACTGCCGTCTCGGCCAGCGACATGATCTGTAATGGTTGAACGGTGATCATCAGGCTCCATATCAAGCGGAATGACTTTGGCGTTTTCTATATCAATGATCACGCGGTGAATTTTAAATATATGTTCATCACCGGGTAACGGGTATTTCCAAACATCAATTTTTGGATGACCAACAGCGCTGGAAACTATGCCCATTTCACCAACATTTCGTCCATCATGTTTAAATGTTGTCAGTTTTTTAGAGTCAGGGGACCATTTTACTACGGGAGTTGAACGGCGTATCCAGCCTGCGTTATTGGTTGAATAGCCAAAGTTTTCTACGCCATCGATTGTCAGTTGTGTTTTCTTATTACTCGCAATATCGCGTAACCACAAATTGTGATCTTGAATGAATACCGCTTGTTTGCCATTAGGCGCTAATAATTCATCAGAGGTTTCTTTAAATTTATCTATCTGGCACAAATAGCTTGTCAAGTCGCACCTGAAATCTTTTCCTTTTGCCAATAATGAAATGACCTCTTTGCCGATAAATGAAATGGAGTTAAAGGGTAATTTTTCATGGTTAATGTCATTTTCTGTGATACGTGCCAACGCCTCGGCGAGTTTCTGATGATTAAATGCTAATGATTTTTTTTGGCTGTTAACATCAATGCGATAAAATTGATCGCCTTCAATAGTATGGCTGCGATATAAAAGTTCATTTTCATTGGATGTTGACCATCGTGGATATTCAACAGTGCCAGTAACCAAAGTTTTAGTGGTTGCTGAAAGCTGCTTCTCTGCTTGTTGATAATCTTCAGTGGTTAATTGTTTTGCTTGAGACAACCCTGTTGTTAACAAGGTTATAGCAGTGAGTGAGAGTAGTTTTTGCATGAAAAAACCTTTTGTTTTTATAATATTAATTATCATAACAGTTAATGATTTTTGATGGCAGAGCCTAACATAAACTCACTTAATTACTGAGCAGGTTAGCGTTGAATAATCTTGTTTGTAAGCTGAAATGCTGAAATATTTCAGCAAGCTACGACTAAAGTCTACCTTATAAAACATCAATTTTAGACTTAGGTCTAATTCCTTAACCACTCATAAGTCTCTACCGTAATAAGCATAAAATTATAAGTACAAAATAAAAATAGCCAAAAGATCGTTTTGTTTTCTTTCTAAGGCTCATAAAAACACCATGGGGAAACTAACATGTTCAACAGTAAAAAATGCCTTCTGGCGACAAGCTTATTAGTATTAGCAGGCTCTGCTAATGCAGGTTATTCAATAAAAGTAAATGATACCGATACCATTACATTTGGTGGTTATATTCAAGGTGATATTCGCTATATTGATGGTAATGCAGCCTCAACACTAACCAATGATGATTTTTGGATCGGTCATGTGGTCAAAGATGAAATTTCAAATACGCGTTTTCATGCAGATTCAACACGATTTAACACTAAATACGTAAGTGGCGATATTACCGGTTTTATTGAATTTGATTTATTTGGTGGTGGTGGTAATGAAAAACTAACCAATTCAAGACACCCTCGTTTACGACATGCTTTTATTAAATATAAAAATTGGACTGTAGGTCAAACTTGGTCAACGTTTGTAAACACTAGCGCGATTGCAGAAGCCGCTGATTTTGGTGGGCCATTAGTGGCATCGGCTTTTGTTCGTCAAGACTTAGTGCGTTATACCAATGGTGGTTTCCAAGTCGCTATCGAAAACCCTGAATCATACGGCGGCTATGTAGGTGCGGGTGGTTATGGTTCAAAAGACTCAATGCCTGATGTTATTGGTAAATACACTTTTAAAGGTGATTGGGGTAACGTTTCTGTCGCTGCCGTTGCCAAACAATTAGAAACCGCTATGGGCGAATCTGAATCTGCTTTAGGTTACGGCATTGCTGGTCGCATTAATACCGTGGGTAAAGATGATTTACGCTTTCAATTTCATGGTGGTAACACCGGTCGTTATGTAGGCGCCGCTGTTGCGACTGATTTAGTCGGTGAAGAAGTGGAAGAAACAACCTCATTCCTAGTGTCATATCGTCACTTTTGGACTGAAGATATTCGCTCAAACTTCTTTTACGGTAACACAGAAACGGAAGAGTCAAATAGAGATCGTACGCATTGGGGAATCAACGTTTTCAAAGCTATAACTCCAAAACTTTCTTACGGTGTTGAAATCGGTAATTTTGATGCAGAAGATCTTGAAGCCGATTCTAACTATGCACAACTTTCTGTGAAATATGTTTTGTAGAACGTATTCATGACACAACCTTGCGTTAGTTAACCTCGAGTTTTTGGGGTTATTATGGGGAAGCATTTTGCTTCCCCTTTTTTGTTTGCCCAGCGAAGCTGGCAAACCCGATAGGCTGAAAGATGCCTTATCACCCCGACTAAGGGGAAGATAATCTGAATGGCAAGGGCGTCACTGGCTAACGGTGGGGTCTGAA
>Ga0233426_10004380_pt1 | contig 10644 bp, 5 predicted proteins | sample SI_118_April2016_6_FD_179875 | JGI IMG/M metagenome (GOLD analysis project Ga0233426, IMG submission 179875) | Seawater microbial communities from Saanich Inlet, British Columbia, Canada - SI_118_April2016_10_MG | ecosystem: Environmental > Aquatic > Marine > Inlet | place: Canada: British... | reverse complement strand
CTTCGCCCTGCTCCCCTACGGCATGGTCAGTTACCACAATGCTCCGGCGGATCTTCGCGATGTCCCGCTAGGCACGGTGATGCATGCCCACGGGTTTTTGCCACCCGACCCCAAAACCTCTTCGGTTCCCGTGCTCCCTCCCGGGAACAAAGACAAAGACGCCGGACACTACCGGGGAACTGGAATTTTTCCCGCTGAAAATCACATTCTCCTACTTGAGGACGAGCCCAGTCATTGCAAACGAAACGGATTGGTTTGGAAACTCAAGGAAGTGAACCTAAACAACCTCGGCGGCACAATCGTGGCCAGTCGGCAACCCAAAAACGGTGAGGAAACGGAAGTCGAACCCAAGACCATGACCTTCGATGCCGCCACCCGTATTTGGCGGGGACGCGAATCCATCCGCATCTCAGATCTGATCGAGGAAAAAGTATGGCCTGAAAGTGGTAAGAAAGACCTAAGCGACCAACCCGTCCTTTTGGGCATCACCTGGAAACCGGCACCGGGGGACGGACTCAGCGGAGCCTTTACCAGTTTCCACATCTCGGATATCTGGCTGGACGATCAATCGATTGAACACGCAGCCTATTTCCAAACCCAGAAGCACAACAGTTTCATCCGCACCCGTTGGATGCCCGCATTCGTGAATGAGGTAACATACGGCAAGTTCGGACAGGCCACGGCGACCCTCACTCTTTTTGGTGGAATGGACCAAGCAATTTACGACGACTTCATGAAGGAATCGGGGGGACAGATAAACGGTGCGGAAAATACTTTAAAACACACCGGCGGACACTACGGCCCGGGTCATATGGCATCGAGTGGCAAGATTATTCAAGTCACCAAGCAGGAAGGCAAAGTTCCATTAGGCAGCAGTGGCATAAAAGTCGATTTCAAGACCGACCAGATTATCGAAGCGATTCGTCCCGGACGGATCGTACGCATCCGTCCGAACAGTTGGCCCAAGTCACAAATCCCCCGGGAGGAATACCTTTTCCATAATACCCCTGAGCTCCGTTTCCCCACCCCGGATATCTTTCCGAAATACTGAACCGAGGAACTTCCACCCTAATGAAACGATTCCCTATCCGAAAGATTGCCGCAGTATACTTCGGTCTTTTTTCCATCGTTTGCAAAGTCCCTGCTAAACAAGAGCCCTTTCGTCCCAAAGTTGGCGAATTCCCACCTTTGGAAAAGGCGCATTCTTACAAAGGTGAGCTCACTTTCGTGGATCATGCCAACCGACGTGGCAGCATTCGCATCGACGGGAATGGAAGGTTTCGATTTGCCGCTCCGTCTCCCTTTGCCCTCCTCCCCTACGGTTTAGTCCGCTATCATGGGGCTCCGGCCGATCTTCGGGATATTCCGCTGGGGACCGTAATGTATGCAAAGGCTTATCTTCCACCAGACACGAAAATTTCTTCCGTCCCGGTCTTACCGTTGGACAACCGGGAAAAAAAGTACAGCTACGCAGGAACAGGGGTTGCACCGGCGGAAAACCACATTTTTTTATTTGAGGACGAGCCAAGCTATTGCAAGCGCCTCGGATTGGTCTGGAAACTTAAGGAAATCAATCTCAATGAAGACCAAGGTATTGTAACTGCCCGAAGGGAGTCCAAATCCGGAAATGGAGATGTCCACAAGGAAACCTTTTCCGTCGATGCAACCACCCGGTTTTGGCGGGGAAAAGAACATTTGCATTTGAACGATCTTATTGAAGAAAAAGTCTTACCCGAAAACGGCGTTCAATCCCTAAATGATCAGTCGGTTCTTCTGGGAATATCCTGGAAGCCCACTCCGGGTGGCGTCTTCAAACGCTTTCATATCTCTGATGTCTGGATGGATGAACTTGCTATGGAACGGGCCACTCAGATCCAGAACGAAACCCACAAGGCATTTATCAGGAGCCGTTGGATGCCGGGTTGGGTGGACAAGGTCGAATACGGTAAGTTTGGACGGGCCAAAGTTGTCGTTACCCTCTTCGGAGGGATGGACAAATCCCTGTATGCCGACTTTCAAGAGGATCAAAATGCTACACTTGCTTCATCTGAAAATACATTGAAACACTGGGCTGGGGGAACAGCAGGGACGATGCAAATGGCGAGTAAGGGAGTAATCCTGAACATTACAAAAAAACAAAACGGAGTTTCATTGGGAAGCAGTGGTATCCAACTTAGTCTGGAAACGAATCTCGTGACGGAAGGATTTAGACCAGGAAAAGTCATAAGGATTCGTCCAGCTAAATGGCCAGTCCTCGAAGTACCTAGGGAAGAATACATTCACCAAACTAGGGATGGAATCGAAAAACGCTTCCCAACCCCTGCCATCTTTCCAAAGTTCTAAAGAAAGCGAGCGGGTTCCTGCACTCTCAAACCTAAAAAATCCACATTGGCCGAAGGTTTTCATTTGATTATCTTTCTTCAAAAAATAATTCTTTTATAATGATCCAAACTTTATCCATTCTATTCGTTTTCGTCCTTTTCCATAGTGCCATTCTTGGCAAAGCCTTCCACATCTACTCCCCAAGCTCGAAGGAGAACACTCTATGGATTGTCAAAGCAACGCCCAAAGGCGAAAGTTTGAAGCTCGAGGTTGCGGAGAAGGTAAAATTCGACTTCTCCGGCCGTGTGATCACCGCTCATCCCAGCAAGCCTCTTCTTTATATCACCGCCACAGGTGGGGATCCAGGCAAAGTACCGGGAGCAGTCGTATTCTTAAACAAGGATGGTTCCTACCAAAAACATCAGAACATTAACTTCAATGACGGAGCCTGCTACCTGAGCCTGGACAGGGAAAATAGACATATCCTTGGAGTCAGTTACGGAAACGGACGGCTCAATGTCTACCCCCTCGATGATAACGGAATACCCGGGAAAGCGGTTACCACGATCGATGAAGGAAAACGGGAGGCTCATTGCATACTGCTTCCCCCAGACGGAAAGAATGTCTACATTCCCTATGTGAAAGGAAACCTCGCTATCCTGCAGTATGCTTACGATGGCAACACCGGCAAGATCACCGCACTCAAACCTAAGGAAGCCAAGCCTCCCCTCGGTTCGGGTCCACGCCACATGGCTTACCACCCCACCCTTCCCATGGTCTACTTTAGCAACGAGCAGGGAATCGGTCTCTCTTCCTATAGACGAGAAACCGATGGCCAACTCAAGGTGGAACAGGATATCAGCATCCTTCCCCCCGGAATGTCCAAGATCGGATTGAGCGCTTCCGATCTGCTCATCACTCCGGACGGAAAATTTCTCTTTGCCGGTCTGCGTGGACACAAGCAGGACTTTGACCGAATCTCCCGATACAAGACTTTGGAAGATGGCAAAGCGGAATTTCTTGGCCTGACCGAGGCCGACAAGACTCCATGGGGACTGACGCTTTCTCCGGACGGAAAGTTCCTTCTCGTATCTGCCACCACCGGGGCCAGCCTCACTGCCTATCGGATTTCAAAAGAAGGTGAACTCAAGAAAGTCGCTTCGCTTGCCTGGGACCCAAGAATGTCGGACTTGGTTACCCGCTAGCATTCATCATTCCATGAATAAGTTTCTTGTTTTTCTTTTCACCGCTGTCCTTTCATTGAGCTGCGAGGGTTTAGCAGCTGAGAAAACCGAGCAACCTGAAATTCGAGAGAACGGAAGAAACCGGTCCCTTCCTTTTCCCCATAACCGTTTACGCGATTTTTACCGAGCAGAGGCCCAAAGTTTTATTGCCCAGGCTGACCGGAATTATTCAAGAACTCTGAAACCCTTTCCGGGACTGGACGGAGGAAGCTGGGGACACTGGGGCCAAAACCCGGAATCCGACAATGTAGACGATCGACTCAATGAAATGGATTTCGGAGGAGTCCTGATGCAGGCGACCAATCATGCGGAGGGCTGGGCCAACAAAGGAGTATCCGTTCAAGCGGGTAACTACTCCGCTGTCTTTGACCCGGAAAAACTCTGCTTTGTGGATGCCTGGCAAGGTGGACTTCCCGAATGGAGTGCCCGGCGCTACGGCATAACTTCCGGAGTGAAGGCAAAGGGAAAGAAAGTGGAAGGCTTCCCTGCGGGAAAATGGAGACTCCCCAAAGAGATTGAAACCAAATACCTTGGGTTTTACATAGCCGAAGGCAGGACCGTCTTTGGGTATCGCATTGGAAAGACGGAGATCTACGAGTGGGTCGAGGGAAAGGGAAAGCTCACCTATCATCGGTTTATCCAGGGACAAATTCCTGATGGAGTGGCCTTCACCGGAAGTGATCTTATCCGCAAATCATCGATCAACTTAAAAAAACTCCTCCAACCAATTCAGGCTCGATGGTCGAACAAAACCGTCTTCACAAAGGGCAAACTAGGGAAACCCCTACCCCATTCTCCCTATGTGATTGATACCCTCACCGTTCCCTATCGCGATTTAAATCCCTTTAAGACGCCCATGAGAATCGGAGGAGTGGGAACATTCTCAGACGGTCGCATTGCGGTCTGTACTCTCATGGGAGATGTCTGGCTTGTGGATGGAGTCGATGATACCCTAGAACGCTTAGTTTGGAAAAGATTCGCTAGTGGGCTTAATCAACCGCTTGGTCTGGTGGTTAGCAATGATTTAATCCATATCATCGGAAGAGACCAATTAACCCGCCTACATGACCTCGATGATAATGGAGAGGCCGATTTCTACGAGTGCCTGACCAACGAGTTCCCCACCGCCCGGGGAAACAGTTTCGCCCTCACTCTTCATCAGGATGATAAGGATCGTTTTTACTGGTTTACCCGGTCTTCCCAGTTTGGGATGACCCGTTTCACCCCCGGATCCAAACCGGAAGCGATTGCCACCGGACTGCGGGGTTGTAATGGAACGGGAGTATCACCCGACGGTTCAATTGTCTTCGCGATGCCTCAGGAAGGTTCATGGCAACCGGCCTCAGGGATTTTCGAAGTGGGGAATGGAAGTTACCACGGCTTCTTTGGCCCGAAGTCTGACTTTGGAAAACATGGCTATCAGATGCCCCTCTGTTTCCTTCCCCGGGGAATTGATAATTCTTCCGGTGATATCATTTTCGTGCCGAAGGATGAAAGATTCGGCCCCCTCGCCGGCAGAATGATCGGAACATCTTTTGGGTATTGTGAACATTACCTTGTCCTTCGGGAAGTCATGAAGGATGGAAAAGTGCAGGGAGGAGTGGTGCCTCTTCCCGGAGAATTTCTTTCCGGAGCTCATCGTGGATCGTTCAGCCCTAAGGACGGAGGCTTGTACATCGTGGGTACGGACGGTTGGCAAAGTTATGCCCGGGAGAACGGAAGTCTCGAACGGGTTCGTTGGACCGGGGATGATATGCTTCTTCCCGAGTCGGTAGAAACCCGCAAGAATGGATTTATCATACGCTTCAATGAATTCATCGATCCAAAATCCTTGGATTTACAAAAGGCTTTTGCGTCTCAGTGGAATTACTTACACAGCGATGCCTACGGGTCTCCGGAATATTCTGTTAAACAACCCGGAATCACGGGACACGATCCGGTAAAGATCCGTTCCCTTCATACCCTTAAAGATGGAAAATCCATATTCGTCGAGATTCCCCAGCTTCATCCTGTGATGCAGTTTCATCTTTATCTGGAAATGAAAACTAGGAATGGACATGCGTTTACCCCAGATATTTACTATTCAATTTTTCATCAGGATGAAGAGTTTACCGATTTTCCGGGTTATCAAAAAATTGCCAAAACAAACTGGAATGATTTTCCCCATCCCGATAAAAGTCCGGTCGATCCGAGACTCCTTGCCCAGGAAGCCCAGTCCAAGATCGTCGGAGACGAACAGGTCTTGGCTGCTATCGAACGGATCGAATTGGATGCCATCGCCGGATTACAGTATGCTCAAAAGGAATTACGGGTAAAGCCTGGGTCCAAAGTCGCCCTGACTTTTCGTAATCTCGATCCGAGCATGCCCCACAATGTTGCCATTGTGCAACCCGACCGACTAACCGCAATTATGGATGCTTCGATGAAACTTGCCTCAACGCCTAAAGGAGTAACTCAGCACTATGTTCCGAACGATAAAGGTGTCATTGCCATGTCACCGATTCTGCAAAGCGGTAATTCCTATGTCATCTACTTTCGTGCACCCCGCAAACTTGGAACCTATCCATTTCTGTGTACTTTCCCGGGTCACTGGCAGGTGATGCAGGGGAAACTGATTATCGAATAAATAAACCAATAAGATTCATTATAGGTTTGGTCTTTCTGCTAAGGTTTATTTTAATTCCAATACTTAAGTTTCAGCATGATTTCGTTTAAATTGAATTTCAAATACTGGTTATCACTTCTCTTTGTATGTAAATTTTGCTTGGCTCAAGAAAAGCTGATCCCGGTTCTTATTGTCGACGGACAGAATAACCACGACTGGGTAAGCACAACCGATTCGATCGAAGCCACTCTCCGGGCAACGGGTCGATTCTCGGTTGAGATCGATACCGCCCCCCAAATCAAATCGATGAAGGGCATTCGCGGACCGAAAGCAGATGCCCCTAATTATCTCAAGGAGAGTTATAAGAATTTTCGCAGAATTCAACAAGGTGCTGAAAAAGAAGATAAAGAGAGCCAGGAGGAGGAATGGAAAAACTGGAATCCATTTACCGGCAGGCATCAGGCAGTGGTGCTCAACTATAATGGAAGGGAATGGGCTCAAAAGACTAAGGAATCTGCAGTCGAGTTCGTTCGCCAGGGAGGCGGACTGGTTCTGGTCCATGCCGCAAATAATGCTTTTCGGAACTGGGATGCTTACAATGAAATGATCGGATTAGGGTGGAGACCGGCAAATTTTGGCGACTGTATCAAATGGGAAGTGCTCAAGAATAAACCCTATGTCGCCTGCGTCGATTGTTCTTCCGGACATGGTTCCAGACACCCCTTTCAGATAAATGTTCGCCAATTGGATCATCCGATTATGAAGGACATTCCCTCCACCTGGATGCACGGAAAAGATGAGCTTTATCACAATATGCGTGGTCCCGCCAACAACCTGACCATCCTTTCGTCCGCTTACTCAAATCCAAAACAGGGAGGAACCGGGGAGCACGAACCAATCACTTATGAAGTCAAGTACGGAAAGGGACGGGTCATCATTACCACGATGGGTCATTTCTGGCCGAACCAGACCGATTGGGACGGACTGCACTGTGTCGGCTTCCAAACGATTTTAGCCCGTTCTGTGGAATATGCTGCCACCGCCCAAGTCACCCTTCCGATTCCTCCGGAATTCCCCGGACTTGCCGAAGTTTCTTTCAGGCAACCCCATGCTGTAACTTGGAATCAGAAAAGCCCGAAGGCAACAGACCAATCAACCGGGCATGAAAAAAAAGAAATCAATCCCTATGCCATCCTCAGCCCCGAAGAGGAATTGGAAACCTTCGAACTTGCTCCCGGTTATATCGCCGAATTGGTCGCATCCGAACCGATGGTTCAGGAACCCGTGCTTACGGTCTGGGACGGAAACGGGGCGATGTATGTGGCCGAAATGCGCAGCTATATGCAGGACGAAAATGGGACGGGTACCAAAACCCTTCGTAATGGACGGATCAAAAAACTGGTGGATTTGGATGGTGATGGGCGGATGGACAAAGCCACCATCTTTGTCGACAACCTCAACCTCCCCCGCATGATTCTTCCCCTGGATGACTGGATAGCAGTGCGCGAAACCGACACCATGGATGTCATCGCTTACCGGGATACCGATGGAGACGGGATCGCGGATGAAAACAAGATGCTTTATGAGAAAGGTCCCTACAGCCGAAACGGACCCAAGACTTCAGTGGAGCATCAGGATTCTGGAATGATCTGGAATGTGGATAATCGGATTTATATCACCTACAACATGGAACGCTATCAGTTTACCGATGGCACTTGGCGAGCTGAAAGCCAACCCGGCCACTGGACCCAGTGGGGGTTGACCCATGATGACTATGGTAAGCTCTTTTGGATCGATAATACCAACCCTCTCAAATCTGCACAGTTTCATCCAAAGTATTGGAAGACCGTTCACCGGTTGGCCAAAAATTTGCCTGCAGGAGATCCGGTATCCCTAGGAAAACCCTATGAACCTGCCTTCACCAAAGCCACCAGTATTTGCCTGACTGGAGACCGTGGCGGGCAGGCGAGTGCAGTCCGCGGGTTTACCTCCGCCTGTGGTCAGTCCATTTACCGGGGAAATAAATTTCCCTACGATTCACGGGGCGCTTATTTCTTCTGCGATCCCACTATTCATGTGGTTCGCCGGGCTTATGTGAAATACCCAGATGGCAAACTCATGCTCCGTAAAGCCGAACCTGAGGGCGAAGAATTCTTTCGTTCCTCCGATTTCAACTCCCGCTTCATCAACACTGCAGTCGGCCCGGACGGCTGCCTCTATGTCACTGATATGTACCGGGGAATCATTCAGGATGCACCCTGGTTCAATGAAGGAAACCGGGAGTTCGCCAGACGGACCGGTGTAAACAAACACATTCAAATGGGGCGTATCTGGCGCATCCGGCATCAGGATCATCGCCCCTATCAGGAGAAACCGCAGATGCTTTCCGAAAGTACCGAGGAATTGGTGAGACATCTGCAAAATCCGATTGGCTGGTGGCGGGACACCGCTCAAAAATTAATTCTGCTTCGAAATGATCGTGAAAAGGCCATCCCATTACTGGAAGGACTCTTTCGTTTCACCCAGTCTCCCCTGTCCCGCATACATGCCCTGTGGACATTGGACGGGATGCATGCCATAACCCCTGAAATTAAAAAGGAAGCCCTCATGGATCGTGCTGCAGAAATCCGACGGGCCATGGTGCAAATCATCGAACCCGGATTACCCGAGGAAGTCGATCTGCTTCTTCCATTGGAAAACGAACGCGACCCAAGAGTAGCCGAGCAGCTTATCTTCAGCCTCGGAACCACAGATGATCCTCAAGCGGAGAAATTGATCCAAACGCTTGCCTCCCGTCATCTTCGAGATCAGGGAGTTATGCTTGCCACCACCATTTCTCTATGGGGTAAAAAAAATCTTCCATTCATTCAGCAGGTAAAAAGCAAAAAAGCATTTGAAAAAATGTCCAAAGACCAAAGGGGATCTACCGATATGGCCTGGAACCGTATTCTTTCCAGTTGGGACCGAGGAATGAAATTCGCAAAGGATTTTGATACCACCCATCGAAAGATGATCCAAAACGGAGAGAAGCTTTATTTTCAGCACTGCACATCCTGCCACGGAGCTGATGGGAAAGGCGTACAGGTTCCCGATACCGATCAGTACCTTGCACCCTCCCTCGTTGATTCGAAGCGAGTGCACGGAAACCCCGAACAATTAGTCCCGCTTTTTTTCCACGGTTTAATGGGACCGATCGATGAAAAAAATTACTCGGCCGGATACATGGCCCCAGCAAAAGCATTTGGAATCGAACGGGAGGATCGGCTCGCTGAACTGCTTACCTACATTCGCTATGCATGGGGAAAAGAAGGAGACTGTGTCGAAAAAGAAACGGTATCAACTATTCGAAGGAAACACACCGACCGGAATAAACCGTGGACCGATCAGGAATTGAAAGAACTGTAGAAAAAAATTCACTTCACTTTTTCAGGTAATCGATTTGGCTGATTTTCCAGTCTCCATCGTGCTTGCTCAGTTCCACCCTAGAATGAGCATTCTCGCGAACCACATTCCCGCCTTTACCCGTCCATTCGGCATAGAATTTGACGGCATACTCCGCCAGGTCATCGCCAAGGGAAATCTTTTGCAATTCTTCACAGCGCAACTCCATTCGACGCGACGCCACCCGTAACCGGCCGTATAATTGTGCCAGTCCCTGATTGGTGTGCTCCCCGGCAATTCTAGCCTTACTCCGAATTGAGATTACCACTTTAGGGGCAAACAACTCCTTAAAGTCCTTCACCATCATGGCATCGGAAAAAGTGGATGCATCCTCTGTCTTAGATGCAATCTCACTAAGCTCCTCAAATAAGGCCTCGATCTGTTCCTCGTTGCTCGGCCAAAACAGACAACCTAAAACTCCAAATGCTAGAAAGATTATCAAAATTCCAAAAACGATTCGCTTGCCCATGTCTTCAAATTACCGCAAAGATTTGCTTTCATCCATACTTATTCCAATGAAACTTTTCGTAATCTCTTTGCTTCTAATTATCTGTCTACCAAGCTTATTTGCAGATACCCGCCCTTCCGTTCATGAAACAGAAGATTTAGTGATGGTTCAAACCTCGGATGGAAGGCCGGTTTTCGAATACCGAAAGAAACCATCGGAGCAGGCAAAGAATCATGCCTCCCATTATTCTCGCACGGGATACATCCATCCGCTTTATTCACCCTCGGGTAAAATCATCACCGGGGACTATGCACCTGACCACCCCCATCAGCATGGCTTGTTCTTTGCTTGGACCAAGTCAAGTTTTCGAAACAAACCCACCGAGTTTTGGAATCAGAAAAAGAAACTCGGTGATATTCGTTTCCATCGGTTTTTGGATAAAACCGAAACCAAGAAAGCTCTGACCCTAAAATTCGAACAGATCTTTACCGTAAACAAAGATTCCAATGAACCTATTTTGCAGGAAACCTGGAAAATTACCATCCCCAAAAAAGAACTCCCCTATCATCAGTTTGACCTGACTT
>Ga0233426_10004379_pt1 | contig 10645 bp, 11 predicted proteins | sample SI_118_April2016_6_FD_179875 | JGI IMG/M metagenome (GOLD analysis project Ga0233426, IMG submission 179875) | Seawater microbial communities from Saanich Inlet, British Columbia, Canada - SI_118_April2016_10_MG | ecosystem: Environmental > Aquatic > Marine > Inlet | place: Canada: British... | reverse complement strand
AAGCTTCATTAAAGCTGTTGCCAACCAGTTTCCAAATTTCTGAGGGTAGGTCATGGCGCCATTTTCTCGCAATGTCTTTACTCTGGCTCCTATAACAAGGTCAATGTCTTTTTCTATAATTGGGGCTGTGAGCTGGGTTAGCTGCTCGGGGTAGTCACTATAATCACCGTCTAAAAAGACAATGATATCTGGCTTGGGGTGTTGTAATGAAATATAGCTCATGGCTTTTAGACAGGCATGACCATAGCCTCTTTTAAGTTCATTAACAACTGTAGCTCCAGCAGTTTTGGCAACATTGTGTGTGTTGTCTGTAGAATTATTATTCACAACAATTATCTCTGCAACTTTAGAGGGAATATCTTTTATGACATGTCCAATAGCATGCTCTTCGTTATAAGCAGGAATAATAACTGTAATAATTGGTTGTTGCATTTTAGAAACCTCTATAGTGTGGTGCTGTATTAAATTTTTTGTATTTACTTCTCTTTATTATTCATTAAGGAAAGCAAGTCTATATCGTTTCCAAGTAAAACCTGTGTTGGGTTAATACGCCCATTTAAGGAATCATTTTCTAACTTTAACACCCCTCGAGGGCAAACTGCAGAACACACCCCACAACCCACACAAGAGCTACGAACAATGTTTTCTCCCTTTTGTGCGTAAGCTCGCACATCAATTCCTTGCTCACAATAGGTTGAGCAGTTTCCACAGGAAATACATTGCCCTCCATTTGTTGTGATTCTAAATTTTGAAAACAAGCGTTGCTGTATGCCCATTATTGCTGCCATTGGACATCCCATACGGCACCAAACTCTGGCCCCAAAAATTGGGTAGAATCCAGTACCTATTACCCCTGAGAATATAGAGCCAATAAAAAATCCATAGGAGCTACGTAAGGCCCCATCAAAACTATATAGGTTTTCATTTAAACCAAATGAAAAATAACGTGCATTAATTTGCAGCCCATTTAAATCCACAAAGCCAATAAGCAATAAAAAACCAAGTGTTAGAATAAAAAAACCAATGGCCCCCTTTACAGCATCTTGTTTAAGTTCATTTCTTTTGTAGTATAATACGCTGGTAAAAATCAAGGTTAGCAGCCCCCCAACACTTAATAAGAATACATTTTTGGTAAACCAATATTTTGAAGCATCATATCCCAAATATGTCGAAATAGTGGCTGTAGTTGTAACTACAGAAAAAACTAGTACAGCATTTATCATCCAGCGTTCTAGCTTCCAAGCTTTACTTCCCTTATCACTGAGATGGCGAAAAGAATCACCAACAGTTTCTGCCAAAGCTCCACACCCACATACCCAAGAGCAATACCAACGTTTTCCATACTTATAGGTAAGCCATGGAGAAACCACAAAAATCATAAAAATTCCTAGCAATAAAAAAAACAGTCCAATGTGCTGTGCATTTATAAATTGATCCACTCTCCATTGCTCAAAGGCATAGTAATTAAGCGGCCACATGTTTTTTAAATCATTGTATGGTAATGAAAAACTCTCTGAGTTTAAACGAGCCATCAGCTCCGGAATAACATACGCAAATGCGGTTTGAAAAAACATGACACTTGCGGTACGTAATTGTTGGTACTTATTTTTTTTGTATTTCAGTAAAAATTTCATCCCAAAAGAAACAATAGCTACCGTATATAGAGTACCATAAACAAACCATTGACTTGCAGCATTGCCACTTAAAAGTCTACTCAAAGGATCAAATAAACCAATCAAACCTGTATTGGTGTTATTTATTCCTTGGCCTAATCCTAAGAGTTCGGCAAAAAAGTAAAGCACAATATAAAATCCTGTAATAGCAATTCCAGCCATCCATGCTATGGCCCCACGGGAACCTATAGCTTTAAACCAAATACCATCATTATTAATCCCTTGTTTTTTATTGACATAGCTTGCTTGTGCGAAAAAAATAATTCCGGTAAAAATACTAATTAGTGAGGCTGCCAGCCAAAGAGATTTGTTAGGAAGGTTTATATTACATGCTGCCAACACAAGAATAAAGAATCCAGAGATTCCAACAAGAACGCCAAATTTTTGTTTATTGTTTAGGTTTTTTGGAGGTTGCCCCGTTAGTGCCATGTTTTTTTCTAGCGCCATATTTATTGGTTTACGGTTTGGGTATCTTGATAGCAAGCAATTATTTCTTTTTCAAAATGAGTATAAAACTCTGGGTCAAAATTTGCCAGTTTTAAATTTTTAATAACAAAATCTGTGCTTCGTTTCTCTGTTAGCCATGTATTAAATATTTCATGTCTCATCCGAATACCAAAGGTGTTTATTCCGAGAAATCTTCCACTTGAAGCATTTGTATTTATGGTAATGCATTTGGTGTCATCTTTGTGTTTCCAGTGAAAATGAATTTCGTTTTCTTTTGGTTTTGCAAATACCCAACCATAGGTTTGGTATTCTATATCTAAAAATTTAGCGCTATTAAACCATGCTCCAGGGTTATAACAAGTTGGGTTTCCACAAAGGGTTTGGGCTAATGTTTCTCCCATCATACGGCCAGTATACCATATGGCCTCAATAGTTGCTCGGCCATTAATTGGGTTATGTTGCTCAGCACAATCTCCAATGGCATATATGTCTTTAATATTAGTTTCCAGCTTAGGGTTTACTTTCACGCCTCTATTAGTTTGAATACCACTGTCTTTTAAAAAATCTATATTTGGTCTTACACCGGCGGTTAGCCCAACTATATTGCAAGAAATTTGTTCTGCTGTTTCTTGAATAACAACAGATGTTACATTGCCTATATCATCGGCGAGAATTTCTTTGAGGTTGCAGCCAAGGCGCAAATCTATATGATGACTTTTAATATGTCTGTTAAGCATTTCGCTCTCACCTTTTGGTAACACACCGTTCCAAAAACTATCTTCACGCACTAAAAATGTTACCGGAATATCTCTTGAACGTAGCATCTCTGCCATTTCAATTCCAATTAAACCCCCACCCACAATGACAGCTCTTTTACAAACCTCCTTATTGGGTGCATTTTGCTCTAATAGGTCTAAGTCTTGTTTAGAATAAAGTCCTTGTACCCCTTTTAGGTTCTCTCCTGGCCAGCCAAATTTGTTTGGTTTTGAGCCTACAGCAAGAACTAGTTGGTCATACTGCAAAACATCACCATTGTCAAAAATCAGTGATTTGTTTTCATGATCTACTTTGTTAACAAAGCCTTTTTTTAGATCAATTCGGTTTTTTTTCCAAAAATGGTCCTCGTAAGGTTTTGTGTGCTCATATTTTAGGTGTCCCATATAGATATACATCAAAGCTGTTCTTGAGAAAAAATAATCTGTTTCTCCAGAGATGATTGTTATTTTGTGATCGCTTAATTTTCGGATATGTCTTGCAGCTGTAACGCCAGAGATTCCATTACCAATGATGACAATATGTTTCATAATTTATTTACAATAAATGTTTTTTGTTTAAAAATCAAAAAAATCAAAAAAATCAATTGTAAATCAAGGTACAACCTTTCCTTAAAAATATACATTTTGATGCTGTGTTTTTTCTTTGATTTATTAAACTTTTGTGATCCATTCAAAGTATATCATTGAAAACTAGATTTATTTTTTTAGTGTATCTTGTTTTTTTGAAAATTAAAGAAATGAAAAATCTTTTTATTCTATTGCTTTTTGCTATTAGTACTCAAAGCTGCACCTCACAATCTCAAAAAATAAATGCCGTTAGCTTTGTAGCATCAGGCAAAGCGGTTACCCAACACAATGTAACTCAAATAAAACAAATTAATGTAAATTTTGCTGCTGTAATGCCTTTTGGGTTTGTAACAAATTTAGATTCTCCACGTATTGTTCACAATACAGATAAACAGTGGTTTGGTGAAACAGCTTTAGGAGTAAAGCAATACACAACTCTTTTGCATAAAAATGATATAGCAGTGATGATTAAGCCCCAACTCTGGATTTGGGGTGGCGCATTTACAGGTAAATTAAAGATGACCTCCCAAGAGGATTGGATTACCTTGGAGGATAGTTATCGGGATTTTATCATAACCTATGCTACACTGGCACAAGAGATGAATGCTGCACTTTTTTGTATAGGCACAGAGTTAGAACAGTTTGTTGTTAACCGTCCAGAATATTGGTTGAAGCTTATTACAGAAATTAGACAAGTGTATAAAGGTAAACTTACTTATGCCGCAAATTGGGATGAATACAAGCGGGTGTCTTTTTGGAAAACACTTGATTTTATTGGTGTAGATGGTTATTTCCCGATTTGTGATGCAAAAACTCCAACTGTTGCTCAGGCCAGATTGGGGTGGCAGCCCTGGAAAAAAGAGTTGGCCTCTGTCTCAAAAACATTTAATATACCTATTTTGTTTACAGAATATGGATATAGAAGTGTTGATTTTTCAGGTAAAGAACCTTGGAGGAGTGACCCAGATATGCTAGGTGTTAACCTGCAAGGTCAAGTGAACCTAACACAAGCTCTTTTTCAAGAATTATATCCAGAATCTTGGTTTGCAGGTGGATTTATTTGGAAATGGTTTTTGGACGATACCAACTCTGGTGGTCTTCAAAACAAGATGTTTACCCCGCAAAATAAGCCGGTAGAACAGCTCATAAAAAACCATTTTTTTAGAATCAATTAACTTGAAATGTAATTTTTATAGTATTTATAAAGTTCTTTGCCGTCTGCACCCAACGATTTTTTAAGGTATATCATCAAAAAGTGATATTGCACCCTCCAAACTCCTTTTTTTTCATACAATCGGGCAGAGGTGACAATCCAATGTTGGATTACAACAAATTGCTTTCGTTTGTATAGTTGGTTGGTAAGTATTTGGTCTTCATAGATGGTATACCTCTGGTCAAAACCTCCTATTTCATTAAAAAGAGCTTTGGTTATAAATAGGCTTTGATCACCTCCTCTGCATATTTTCCAATTAAAACGAGTTCCCCAACTCACCAGGGCTAACCACCAATGATTGCTGTCAAATCTCATCTTAAAACATCCTGCTAGCTGTTGTTTCTCAATTTCAGATATAATAAGTGTGTCAAAACCTTTTGGAGGATATGAATCTGCGTGTAAAAAATATAAAATAGTGCTTTTGCTATGGTTTGCCCCAGCATTCATTTGTTTGGCACGACCTCTTTCTGATTGAATGAGTCGTATAGCAATAGTTGAATTTTTAGAAAATTCTTTGACTAGCTCCGTTGTATTGTCCTGGCTATTGCCATCTACAACGATTATTTCTGAAATGTTCTCTCCTGTTTTATTTTCAATTAGATGAGCTAAAAGCCTATTTATATTTGCAGCCTCATTTAGAGCAGGAATGATAATACTAATACTGTTTGCAGCTATTGGCATAGGGTTTTAGTTGTTTAATTCCCAATTATAATCCAAGTAGTTTATGTTAGCATTACGCTGTATTTTTATCGTAGAATAGGTGTTTAGAAATTCAATTAGGCTTTGGTTTTTCTTGAAATCTTTAGAGAACCACTTAAATATTTTTGAGATAGTAATGGCCTGTGGGGCGATTGTGTTTCGCTGCGTGTCATTTACAAATCTTCTTGTAGCGCTCTGTAATTGGTCTTCTATTTTTGCTGCAGTATATGCTTCATTTAGCAGGGTTGGACATGAAAAAGAAGCGCAGTTTATTGCAAAATGAATGCGGGGATCATCCATTTTTCTTAAAATTTGATGTTCTATTGTATCAAGGTTGTACATGGCGCCCCCCAGTTTCCATAGAGACTGTTTCCAAGGATTGTCTATTTCTTTAATACTGCCAATGGGTTGGTTTCTGATAATTAAATCTATGGTCATTGCATTATATGCATTGATCCAGTAGGCTAGTTTTTCCTGCTTGCTCCACATTTTGTTTGGGGTATATTTACCCAGTGCAAATAGATACATTCGCAGCACGGTTCTATCTTTTTTAAATGCTGCATAGTTTACCTTCCCTTCTTGGCTAACATTTTTTTGTAAAAGGGCGTTAAATCCAGAATGATCAAAAACCTCCTTGTATAAAGAGTCTTTGGCAATCTTTGTTTTTAAAACAAAAGATGGTAAAGCATTTTGATTTGTTATAGGATAAGCTATTACCATTTCAACACTTGCCAAAATGATTGCTGTAATTGTTGCTATATAAAGGTATTTTTTCATCTTTTTTGAATTGTATTAACAGCAGCCACCACCATCATAATGGTAAGTAGATTCACTTAAATAGATATCATCTCTATTTAATGCTTTTAGGGCCTTTGCAGTTTTATCGCAAATGGCTAAGGGTTGATTTTTTAGTAAAATATGTCCTTTAGTATCATCAAAGAAATCCTCGCCGCCATAATAAATTGCTGCTTTGCCTGTAAATATACAAGGGCCATCCTCTGGCATAGGATCTTTGATGGCCGCAACCTCAATAGATTCAATGTAAATTAATTCTTCAGTAGGGTAGTTTTTTGGGTCTAAAATTCTGTAGGGTTTTCGGGCTCTAATTTCTATGGTTCCAAATCCCACATCTGTGAGTGCCTTTATATAGTCTTTTATTGGTAGGCTGCCACTTAAACAAAGCGCACGAAGGCGCGCATCATTTCTAAGGGTGTCATTCATCTGCTGCTCACATGTTGGATCACTCATTACTAATTTTCCGTGTGGGGTTAGTACGCGGTACATTTCTTCTATGGCGCGTTTTAGATCTTCTGCCTTAAAGATGTTAAACAAACAGTTTTGTGCAGCAACATCAATACTATTGTCATCAACGGGGAGGTTTAGAGCGTCTCCTTTTTTAAGAGTTACAAACTCAGATTTAAACCAAGGGTTTTGCGCTTCGGCAATTTTAAAATTTGCGCCAGAGGCCTCTAACATTTCGTCTACAACATCAACCCCAACAACTCCGCCTCTTTGACGATTAAAATAAGAGAACTGTAATAGTTCCATGCCGCCGCCAACTCCCACATAGAGCATTTTGGGATTGTTTGAAAGATCTCGTGCATGTACGGTGCTTCCACAGCCGTAATTCATCTCTTGCATTATTTTAGGAATCTTTAATCCAGGGAGTTCCCAAATAGGATTTGTAGTGCAACAAAGCCCAACATCTGGAGTAAGTGCGGCCTCTTTATAAACATCATGTGTAGTATCTAGGTAGCTCATTTTTTTTGGGTTTTTTAAAGCGATTGTATCAGTTCTGTAAAGAGGGTAATCATAGCAGGTTCTGCTTTTCCAGCTTGGGTGATAATATCTGTAATGTCAACAGGTTTTAAATTATCTGGATCACACTCATCTGTTAATACAGAAAGGGCTATAACCGGTATTTGTAGATGATTGGCAACAATAATTTCTGGCACGGTACTCATTCCTACAGCATCTGCGCCAATGATTTTTAGGTATCTATATTCTGCTCTTGTTTCTAGTTGAGGTCCTACAACACTTGCGTATACACCCTTGTGCAGATTTATGTTGTGCTCGGCTGCAATTTCTTCTATTTTGGCGTTCATTTTTGCATCATAGGGTTGGTTTAAGTCTACAAAACGCTCTCCTAGTTTTTCAACACCCTTAAAGGCTAAAGGAGATCCGCCTTGCAAATTGATGTGATCATCAATAAGCATAATTTCCCCTTTTTTAAAGTTTAAATTTATTGCACCAGAGGCATTACTTACAAATAATCTTGTTATTCCTAATCCTTTCATAACACGAACAGGAAAGGTGACATCAAGCAGTGAATACCCTTCATATAAATGAAAACGACCTTGCATTAACACTACTTTTTTTCCTGCTAGCTCTCCATATATTAATTTCCCTTTATGAAACTCAACGGTAGCTGTTGGAAAATTAGGAATATGGTTATAGCTCATTTCTGCCTCAACAGCTACGTGATCAATTATTTTCCCTAAACCAGTTCCTAAAATAATACCTATATCTGGGGTACCAAAACCCCTGCTTTGTAAAAATGCTACAGCTTCTTGTATGTGTTTTATCATATGCTAAACTATTTTTTGTTGCTTTTGGGGTTTTAAAAACCAAGTATAAAGAACGGTTAGTATAAAAGCAGTAGCGGATTAAAACGCATCTGCCTTTCGTATAGCAATATACTTAATTAAATGCAAAAAGGCTCGAGTTTGCACCCAAGCCGCTATTGCTTTTATACATTGTTACCTACCGTTTTTACTCCTCATTCAACCAACTAGCGTGTTCTATATTCCATTCTCCCATAATTTGGCGATGTATGTAACAGGCATTGGCTTGTTTAAGTAATTCATCTTTTTGTACTTGCGATATATTACCTTCAATATTTATTGCTACTTGAATTGTCGTTTTTAAGCCGTCAGAATCTCGTTTTACTTCTTGTGAAAGTTCTGCTTTTACTTCACCTATTTCCCAACCTTTTTGTCGTGCTATATATCTTACCGTGGCTACTTTGCACATAGCCAAGCCACTTAGAACCAACTCTGATGGACTAAGTCCTAAATCTGTTCCTTTACTTTTAACTGGTTCATCGCCAACGATACTATGTGTACCGTTGGTAATAATGCTTTGATAACCTTCTTGTAGATTTTTAATTTTGATTACTGTTGCCATTGTTTTAGTTGCTTTTTGAAGTTGAAAAATGGTCTAGAGCTAAGCCTAATAAAGTTGTAAATAAAGCTATGTGTATCATAATGTTCATCCAATTTCCTGATGGAATATGAACCAATACCAAAGCCATAAGCATAATGAATGCTAAAAAGCCATAAGCGTATTTAAGTTGCTTATTAGCAAGCACCAATATACCTGCAGCCAATTCTAAAAAGGCTAATAGTGCTCCTAAAGCAAAAGTGCCGCTGTCTCCTAAAAAACTCAAACCACTACTCTTTAGAAAATCTGCCATATTTTGAAGACCTACGCCTCCTAAAAAGCCTTCAAAAAATTTCTCTAAGCCACCCCAAACAAAGAGTAAACCAAAACCTATGCGAATTATTAAATCACTGTATTTCATTGTGTTATTGTTTAAGTGATTATAAAGATTAAAGTTCTGTTGCTATTGGAAAATCTATTGGAAACCCAGTTAGATTATGAATGTAATTGCTAATTACTTTGTCGCCCACAACGATTATTACATCAATCAAATTAGCCTCTGTATAGCCTACTTCAAAAAAAGTATCTTTACTTTCTTGTGTTGCGTTTCCTTTGTTTTCTACTACGGATGCTGTGAATTTTACTAAAGCATCTAATTTTGAATCAAAAGAGGCAGAACCTTTGCGCAATTCAATGATTTGGTCTTCTGTAAAGCCATTCATCTTACCTAATGCGGTGTGTGCCGATTGGCAATATTTGCAACCATTAATTTGGCTGGTAACCAAGTTAATTACTTCTCTTTCTTTCGCTTTTAAGGTGCTTTTTCTGTTTTGAAGAGCTAAATAATCACCTAAAGCAGTCTCATTTTTGGCGTAATAAGCATAAAGATTTGGTACAAAACCTAATCCTTTTTGAAGGTTGTCAAAAATTGCTTGATTGTTTTCCGATACTTCTCCTCGGGTTGGAACTGTGAAATTTGTCATCGTTAAATTTTTATGTTGTTATTTAATGATGCAAAGATGCGATATGAAGTTAGGCTAAAGTTAGGCTGTTGTTCCCAATGAATTGGTTAAAGTTCCCAATGTTGTGTTTTTGAAGTCCGAAGGGCTGGTATTTTCCATTTTCTTAAAAAATTTACTGAATGTTTGGATATCCTCAAAGCCTATTTCGTATCCAATTTCTTTTATAGATTTATCCGTGTATCTCAATAATCTTTTGGCTTCGATACACTTCCTTTCGTGAATAATTTGAAGTGGTGTTTTTTTTGAAACGATGGAAAATAAATTAGAAAGTGTTTTTGGGGATTTATTAAGAAGGCTTGCATAATCTTGAACACTATGTATAGTTTTAAAATTTTGTTCGACCAAAAAATTAAATTCTCTCACAATATCAATCTCCATATTGTCTAATTGCAATAATTGATTTTGAGATTTGAACATTCTAGTGCACAAGATTATAAATCTCTTGAGCATTGTTTGAAGCATTTCGAGTTGTAGTTCATCTTTTGATTGCATTTCGATTTCAAACATCTTCCAAAGTGTTTCAAACTTATCAAGTTCTTCTTGTGGAATTTGAAAGTTAGGCAGTTGATTTGTGCCGTAAAACAATATTCCCTTGCAACTTACCTCTTTATCGTGGTCTAAAACGCAATAAAATTCACGATTGAATTTTATAATCCGAGCGTTATCAAGATTGTCAAATTTAATTTTGTCGAATCTGCTTACACATAATATAGTATTGTTTTCAACCTTAACTTTTACACTATCGTGAATAATGTTGGAATTTTTGCCTCTTACCCAAACAAATAGTAATGGAGATAAAATGTCTTTGTCGAAAGATATTGAATCTCCTTTTCTCAATTCTTGAAGTTGTAGAAATTCATTATTTATTCCAATGTAAGTTTGTTCGTTCATATTTGTCAAATGGTAGGTAACAATTTGTATTGTGATGTCTGGATTGTTGAAATTTTGCCTTTACAACAACCTCCTAGTTGGCTAGCTGTTCAAAAATACGTATTTCTAAAAGCTTAGTCTTTCATGTGAGGGAAGAATTTTTTAAACACGGCAATGTCTTTAATATCTTCATAGTAATCTACGTCATTTTTTTCT
>Ga0233426_10004377_pt1 | contig 10648 bp, 7 predicted proteins | sample SI_118_April2016_6_FD_179875 | JGI IMG/M metagenome (GOLD analysis project Ga0233426, IMG submission 179875) | Seawater microbial communities from Saanich Inlet, British Columbia, Canada - SI_118_April2016_10_MG | ecosystem: Environmental > Aquatic > Marine > Inlet | place: Canada: British... | reverse complement strand
AGCGGGAGGTTGAGCGTATCAATCGCGAGCATGGCACCTGAGTCCAGTTGTGGTGCAAACATATCGATCCGCTTTTATGGTTTGAACACTGTGTTTGAGAACACTTGTGTAAACACAGCCTTTCCGAACACTATGGAAAACAATCTTTTTGGCGGTGGGGAAGCCATCGAAGTGGAAAAACTAAACGTGTCCAAAAAGACTGAACCAAACTCTATTAATTGTCTCTGGTGAGTAACGACAGTTAGCATTTTGTAACTTTATGTGAACAAATACGCACTGATAACACTCGAGTAACAGTCTAAGTTTATGTTTCTCATAAAGGTGGAATGCATAGTTTAAATACCTTAGCCCACATTCAATACATTTAGGCACCCGATGCCACTTTCGCGTTGCCCAATGAATTTTTAATCATTAGGTCCGCGGTTCGAGTCCGTGTGGGTGAACTATATAAATCAATGACTTAGGATATTTTACTGTTTCTAACGACCTTAAAATCCGCTGTGGTGGCACTCTGGTGGCACAAAATTTCTGATTGAGTGCTGTATTTCGTCATGAAACTCACCTCTGAATAGGCTTTAATTTTATTTACGGTCTTGCCTGATAATGTATTGGCCGGCGTTGAGAGCCGAACCCTGTAGGGTCTGTTCCGTTTTATTAGTCTAGGCGGTTTGGCTAAGGCTGCTAGTTCGCTTTACAATAAGGCATCTGAAGCTCCCTCAGGCTGTTATAGCAGGCAAAATCTCTTCAATCTGGGCGCGGCGCGGCTCGTAACGCTTGGGTAGCTTGAGAGCTTCGCCGAGGTGCGCGGTGTCTTCGTCTCGATCAAAACCCGGTTCGTTGGTTGCCACCTCGAACAGCACGCCGCCTGGGCTACGAAAATAGATCGCCCAAAAATAGTCACGGTTGATCACCGGTGTGACCTGATATCCAGAATCAAGCAGTTCTTTTTGCACTTTTATTTGTGCAGCACGGTCTTCAACCGCAAAGGCTATGTGGTGAACCGAACCTGCACCTTGAATGGATGTGCTGGTGCTAGGCAGTTCTTCAAGATCAATAGTATCGGCCGCGTTGCCACCCTCCATCCGGTAGCGAGTTATATTGCCATGCGTCTCGTCCTTCTGGTAGCCCATGAAGCTCAACAGTTCACCCGTCGCTGCGGCATCCTGTAAGCTGAAACGCGCTCCGTGAAAGCCTAGTATACCTGCGTCTTCAGGGACATCTCCGTTGGTCCAAGGCGTGCGGTCCCGCACATCACTTTCTACGAGCGCAAAGCTGTCACCGTCTGGCCCATCAAAGCTGAGGCGCTTCTCGCCCAGAAAGCTACTCTCGATCAGGCTTGATACTCCTAGTGCGGATAGGCGTTCTTTCCAGAACTCCAATGCGTCTTTGGGTACCGCAAATTCAGTGATGCTGACCTCACCGGCGCCACGTTGACCAGGCGACATCTTCGCAAACGGAAAGTAGGTCATTATGGATCCAGGCGTTCCAATTTCGTCACCATAGTAAAGGTGGTAAACCTCTGGCGCGTCGAAGTTGACGGTTTTCTTGACACGGCGTAGGCCGAGAGTCTTGGTGAAAAAAGCATTGTTGACAGAAGCATTTGAAGCCATCGATGTGATGTGGTGCAAGCCTTGTATTTCTTTAATCATCGCTTCGCCTTTCAATCTACTTACTCAGTGCAAGGTAGGTCAAATTAGTATTGTCCCAAATAGAAAAATAGTCATGAAATAATCCATAATGAGTACGGGTTATACCCATGCCAATTACCTCCATCTGGGGGTTGCTGCGCCCAACCCCCGCGTTTCTGCATCGATGTCGGCAAGGCCAGCCCCCCTTCAAGCGGGTGCACGGTCCATGCGCAGGGGATTAAGAGTCGAGGCGGTGAATTCATTTGAGGGTGGTTTTGTTGGGGTGCACTGGTTGTCAAAAAAAGGGATTGGTAGCACCTCTGCGATTGTAAGAAGGTTGATAGTTTCTATGGCGCAGTTGCAACTGTGATAAAACTAATGTTGGTTTCTTTAATTTACACGAAGAGAACTTGACACTCTGTCATCGATACCAGACGTATACTCTGCTGATGGGCACAGAAACAGAATTTTTAGGAATTAAGGTAATTAGACACAATATTAACATGGCGTTGGAATGGGTCAGTTGACGCGCCCAAGTTTACTCTTCACTCTCATTCTGCTTGCAGCTGTACCATTACTTTCTCTCAATATGTTTCTTCCGTCTCTAGGCGTTATGGCGACGGATTTCCAAGTTGGTTATGATGAAATGGCATTTGCTGTTTCAGGTTATCTCGTATTCACAGCGTTAATACAAATATTGACTGGCCCGTTGGCAGACAGACTTGGTCGCAGGCCCGTGCTCTTGGTAAGTCTGGGCGTCTTTACCAGCGCCTCGGTAGGCTGCGCTTTAGCACAAGATTATACCACATTTCTTTTTTTTCGCGTACTTCAAGGCGCAATAGCGACAGGAGCTGCGTTGTCGCGTGCTGTTGTAAATGATCTTGTGCCACCAAACCAAACAGCAAGTATGCTTGCTTATATTGCTATGGCGATGAGTATTGCCCCGATAATTGGTCCTGCTTTAGGCGGCCTTATTGGGGATGCAGTCGGATGGCGGTCAAACTTCTGGTTATACACTGGCGCTGGTTTGGGTCTTTGGGTGCTCGTTTGGGCACAACTTCCTGAAACGGCAGAGCTTGGAAAGAGAACATTAACAGACTTTGCAAAAACCTATCTGGAGCTTTTACAAAGTCGGTATTTCTGGTCTTATACTATTATTATGGCACTCGCTATTGGAGCTTTTTTTGTCTTTGTAAGTGGTTTACCTTTGGTTGCAGGTAAACAATTGGGAATGACGCAGGCTCAAATTGGATTGGGTATTGGCTCGATCACATTTGGCTTTCTGGTTGGAAGTTTCATTTCAGGCCGGTTTTCAGCTTTCTACAAATTAGACACTATGATCCTTTTGGGCCGCATATTGGCGAGCCTTGGCTTACTTTGTTGTCTTCTCTTACTTTGGTCAGAATGGTTAAACCCTGTCATCATTTTTGGTGGGACAATTTTTGTAGGAATTGGAAATGGACTTTCTACACCAAGCGCCAGTGCTGCTGTTATGCAGGTAAGAAAAGAACTCTCTGGAAGTGCATCAGGCTTATCGGGCGCCGTGATTGTTCTGAGTGGAGGAGTATTCAGTGCCTTCACTGGAGTAGCAATGAGTGCTCAACCTACCGCGCTTACATTGGTTAGCATAATGTTTGTCTTAACCCTTACCAGCCTTTTAATTGCAATCTTGATAAGATACTGGGCACCGGAAATAGAATGAAGCTATGGCTCGAAGGCTCAATAACAAATCAAAATCCTGTTTGAGCGACACGCTCCGGGGGGTGCTGCACCCACACCCCAAGCTTCGAAAGCCACGGCAAACAGGCCAGGCCCCCTTCAAGCTGGGGCACGGTCCACGCGCAGGGGATTAAGAGTCGAGGCGGTGAATTCATTTGAGGGTGGTTTTGTTTGGGGACTTAAGTCATGGATCAGACATCCCGCTGCACGGCCAACACGCCACGCACCGTGGTCCGGGGGGTTACAGCAGCTGATCCAGAGGGTTCAAGGGCGATGGGTCTAGTGGGAGGCTTAACGGCGGCGGGGATAGGAAATCTTGCTCATTAAACCGCGATAACTTGTTCGCAAAAGATCGTCGACTCAACGCGCGTTAACGCCATAAAACAAGTCAAATATCGAGTGAATTTGTAAAAGTGTATTTATAACGTTCTCTTAACTGCCTTATATTTTCAGATTTTAGATGTCCCGACTTAGAAACCATAATGCCGGAGAAACCATTGGCCCAAGGGGAATTGACAACTCAATTAAATCATGAGAACGTTCTCATAAGGAAATGCAAAAATGACCGTAAAAATGCTCAGAAAACGAAAGACAATAATTGATGTTGCTAAAGTTGCGGGCGTCTCTAAGGCGACGGTTGCGCGAGTGCTGACCGGGGATGAAGGTGTCTCCGTGAAAACTGTCACCCGAAAACGTGTTTTGGACGCGGTAAAAGAGGTAGGTTATGTTCCCAATCGTATCGCGGCTAGCATGCGCTCACAGCGCACATTTTCAGTTGCGATTTCAATTCCAGATATTTCTAATCCCTTCTACCCAGAGATGGTGCGGGGGGCTCAAGAGGCTTTAGCGACAAATGGTTACAATCTCATGATGTTCAATAACAACTGGGATGCAAAAACAGAGACAAACCATCTGGAAGCAATGCAAAGACATATGATTGACGGTATTTTGCTATCACACACTCAGGCCGACCTTGATCTTAACATGCTCAGTCCCACACCGATTGTGATCCTTGGCCGCGGATTGGACTATCCAGAGTTCCCATCGGTTGGGAATGACAGCGTGGGCGGTACAAAACTGGCACTTGACCGCTTGTTCGAGCTTGGTCACCGCAGAATTGGACTTATCTCTGGAGGCGCGCTCCGCGCGACCGCCTCTTCACGGCAAGAGGCTTATTTTCAATTTCACAAAAAAAATGGGCTGGAAATCGATGAGCAACTGGTTGCACCAACAAATTTTGGTGTTCAAACCTCTGAATCGATTGCTTTTGCACGTGAAGCGGCTGAGAAGTTGCTCTCACAACCCGACCGGCCTTCAGCGATCTTTGCTTCGAATGATGTATTGGCACTTGCCGTCCTTCAGGTTGCCAGAGCATTAGGCATCCGTGTCCCACAACAGCTTTCGGTGATAGGGATGGATGACATTTTTTCCGCAACGGTTTCAACACCAGCTTTAACCACTGTTGCTAAACAGCGCTATGAAAACGGTAGGTTGGCAGCCGAAAAGTTACTGACCCTCATGCGTGGTGGATCACTTGGAGACCAGAGCAATACGCTTTTGCAATGCCGCCTGATCGAAAGGGAAACCACCAGCTCGTATCATAGCTAAACAAACAATCATTCTTACTTTTTACAGACAAATGTGAACGTTCTCATATGCGTTAAAAATTACCTAAACCTGGGGAAAGTCATCGGCAAATTCCTCACGGTCATATCAAAAAAGCCGAAAACAATAGGAGGATACTGGAATGCATAGAAAGATAGTAAGAAATTTAGCTAAGTCAGCACTGGTGGCCGCAACACTTCTGGGTGCCGCGAGCGCGAATGCTGAGGTTTCGTTCGAAGGTCGAACCGTTACGCTGATCATTCCTTTTAAAGAGGGTGGCGGTACCAGCCGTGTCTTTCGGTTTTTTCAACCATATTTGACTAAATACCTACCTGGAAACCCAGTTGTTCAGCTGCAAAATATTCCGGGCGGCGGCACGATTAAAGGCGTCAACCATTTTCACAATAACCAAGTTGCTGATGGAACAATGCTGCTGGCTACGTCTTCATCAGTAAACTTAGTTCAAGCCACAGGGAATAAATTGGCCGAGTCAGATTTATCTCAGTATGAGCCGGTCCTTTCGCTGGCTACGACTACGCATTGGTATACCCACCCCAGCCTTGCAAATGGGGCAAACGATGTCTCTAAATTACAGGAAAAAAAGGTTGCGCTGTTTCCGTTCAAAAACGCATCTTCAGCAGATTTATTCCATTTGTGGATTTATGATAAAATCGGTATTGACGGGGCCCGTCCAATCCCAGGCCTGTCGAGTTCCGCTGGCCATCAATCCTTTCTGCGTGGCGAATTACACATGGCGTCACAAGGCACATCCAATTTTTTGAAAAAAGTAGTTCCGGAAATTGAATCTGGGAATGCAGTTCAGATTATGACACTTGGCATTTTGCAGGCTGATGGAACAGTAGCCCGTGCGCCATATTCACCAGAAGCGATGACATTTCCCGAGATGTACGAAAAGGTGAACGGTAAATCGCTTGCAGGTGACGATATGGAAGCATTTTTAGCCATTGCAGCCAATTGGGGGCCAGCATCAAAAGCTCTTTTCCTGCCAACGGGCACGCCTAAAGATGTTGTTGATAGCTGGCGTGGAGCCATCAAGAAGATGACACAGGATCCGCAATTCATTGCGGATGCACCCAAGAATATTGGTCCATTTCCAGTTGTGATTGGGGAGCCTGTCAGGGATATTATCAGCAAAGCTGTGAACCTTTCAGAGGGGAGTAAAGCCCAATTCAATGCGGTTCTTAAAAAGAAAAACCTGACTTTCCGAATTGAATAATCACATGGAAAGTGGCGGGCTTGTTTGTAGAAACAAGCCCGCAAAATTCTGGTTTTTACTATTGGAAAGTTGCTAGACGACAATGGATATGTTTCTTTCAGCCCTTTTTCAGTTGTTCCAATGGTCGCATTTCCCGTACCTTATGTTTGGAACTATACTTGGGTTGACCCTTGGCATTTTACCGGGCTTGGGTGGAACCTCTGGATTAGCAATTCTGCTACCCTTTGTTTACACTTTCGAACCAAGCGTTGCTCTTGCGATGATGATTGGGGTTCTGGCACCGACAACCACGTCAGATACTTTTCCAGCAGTGCTCTTGGGGATACCCGGCACCGCAGGCAGCCAAGCTACAGTTCTGGATGGTCATCCACTGGCTAAACGAGGAGAGGCGGCGCGCGCACTTTCAGCCGCCTTTCTGTCGTCGCTGACAGGCGGACTTTTTGGCGCTGTGATCCTCAGCATTTCCATACTCTTTGCGAAACCCATCATCATGGCCTTTGGGTTTGGTGAGCAATTTCTTTTGATCCTGCTTGCGCTTCTAATGATCGGTGCGCTGACAGGCGCTAACTTTTTAAAGGGTATCGCCAGTTGTTTCGTTGGGCTTGTGATCGGAACTATCGGGTTGGCCCAAATCACAGGGGATCCAAGGTTCACATTTGGCACGCTTTATCTGCGTGACGGTTTCCCACTTATTGTGATGGGGCTTGGCTTGTTCGCAGTGCCTGAAATCGTTGGATTGCTGAAGTCAAGAACGTCCATTGCAGGTGACAGTTCGCTAAAAACTGGATGGCTCCAAGGTATGCAGGACGTACTCAAGAACTGGTCCCTCGTACTTCGTTGCTCCACCGTTGGCGTCCTTGTCGGGGCGCTACCCGGACTAGGCGGGACAGTTGTTGATTGGATCGCCTATAGCCACGCGAAACAGACGATCAAAAATCCGGAAACGCTTGGAACTGGCGACATCCGGGGGGTCATCGCGCCAGAATCTGCGAATAACGCAAAAGAAGGTGGCGCGTTAATTCCCACGATCCTATTTGGCATTCCTGGATCAGGAAACAAGGTTCTGCTGCTGGGCGGTCTGACACTTGTCGGAATTGAGCCCGGACTAGAGATGGTGACGACCCAGCTTGATGTCACATATTTGATCATTTGGTCGCTTGCAGTTGCCAACGTATTTGGTGCAGGCATGTGTATTTTCTTGGCTAAGCCAATGGCGCAACTGACGCGGGTGCCCTTCTACATTCTAGCGCCAGTATTAATTGCACTGATTTTCTTTGCCACTTTCAATGCAAACAGAGAGTGGATTGATTTCTTTGCCCTTATGGCTTTTGGGGCAATTGGAGTGATTTTCAAAACATTTGGATGGTCCCGGCCCGCCTTGCTAATTGGGTTCTTTTTGGCCTCCAAGATCGAACTATTGAGTTACCAGGCTAATGCCGCCTATGGATGGTCATTTTTGACTCGGACGGGATCTCTAATTTTAATTGCGTTTGCATTGGCAACAATGATTTTTTTGATCCGACAGAAAAGTACAGACGTGTCAGAGTCAGACACAAGTGACCAAAAAATCCAGTTGATCTTTACAGCTCTGCTTGCAGTTTTTCCGACAACAATGATTTTTGCAATTATCGATTTAGACTATCGTGCCAGTATTTTCCCAATTGCGCTAAGCGCCTTTCTTTTGCTGTTGTTAATATCGATATCACTTCTTCAAATACTTCGCTTGAATAAGGCAGGAGCAGAGCTTGTGCGGTCCCACACTATCTTAAAGATCCTGTCTCGCAATGTTTTTGAGAATGACGGCAATCTAATGGACCACCTTCGAGCTTATACGATACTGCCTGTATTTTTTGGATTGGTCTTTCTGCTGGGTTTCCCAATTGCCACTGTGGCGCTGATCAATGGGTTCATCCTGATGCATGATCGCACAAAATATCTTACATCGGGGTCAATTTCGGCTGTCGTTTTGATCGTACTTTGGACTATGTCGAGTGCTCTGACGCTGCAATATCCTGCTGGCATAATCGCAAATCTAATCTCGTTGCCGTGGTGGCTTGGCGGGCTTTATTGAAGGAGAAGAAAAGTTGAACAATCAAGATTCTTACGTTGGTGCCCGGTCCGCTATGATCGAACGCGAAGCCAAACCACGTGAACGAGGGCTGAACTACGTACGTGCACCGAAAGTCTTAGGTCAATATTACGTCGACTACGTCACGTGCTACGGCGCTTTGACTGATATCGTTAAAATTGGCACGCATCAACTGACCTACATTCCCGAGGACGAAATAAAAAAAGTGATCAGGCTGAGCCATGATAACAATATTATTATTGCTATTGGAAACCCGATTATGGATGACGCTCTGCGGGCAGGTACAGAGGCCACCAAAGAGGTAATTGAATATCTTGCCAAGCTCGAAGTAGATGCTCTGGAAATTTCAGTTATTGCGCGCAGCATTGATGATGAGGACCTAGCTGATCTGCTCGATTTTGTACACGGTAAGGGCATTAAGCCTATCGTCGAATGCGGGCTGTCTTTTGCGCATTCGCCGGTGGTCGAGGGCCGCACTTTTGCCAAGCGAAAGACGGCGCAGGCGAAACGCGCCCTCGCAAATGGTGCCTGGAAAATACTAATTGAGGCTGAGGGTGTTTTTGAGAACGTCGACTCAGGAGATGAACGTTATGATTTTGTGGACGATTTTGCGGCAGATATTCCCGTGAAAGATCTAATGTTTGAGGGCGATGATCAGGACGCACTCAGTTATTTCCTTGACGCATATGGGCCCAAGGTAAACATGTTCGTTGACTATGGTCGTGTAATGCAGTTGGAAGCAGCACGCCGCGGTTATGGACCGAGCACTTTGACTTGGTCTAAAGCTGCTGTGTTTCACAATAAATAGGTTACTTTTCAAGTCCTGAAAGACGGGCCCCTAAGTAAAATTATAATCACGGTCGTACTGCAGGAGTTGTTGGGCTGGTCCTAACAGCTCCCAGTCCGCGTTGATCGTAAGCGGCATCAACTAGGCTTTGTCACGTTGACTCAGATCAGCCAAAGGGCGGGCCTAATCCCAGATCAAGCAGCTACAATTTTTGCCCATTCAGTGAATGCCTTGGCGGGTATTTTACCACCATTTTTTTTCGCATAACATATTTAAGACCTCTGCACAATTCAAGATTCCCTCAGGCTACCAAATTTTGTATGCTTTAGAAAACCACATTGGGATTTTCATGGACATTTTCATCTACGAGAGCGCGCGTCGGATTGGGGATCAGAATGTCTTGCGCAAAGTTGATGCACTTATGGATTGGTCTTTGGTTTTGCCACTTCTGAAAAGCGGTTTGAACCGATCAGGTCTGGGCCCCCAGGGATATGATGAGATTGTTTTGTTTAAATGTCTGCTGATCTGCCAATGGCATGGGTTGTCGGACCCGAAACTGGAAGAAAGCTTGCGCGTACGGTTTGATTTCATGCTGTTTGCAGGGCTTGATTTGCATTGCAACGTTCCGGATGAAACAACCCATTGTCGGTTTCGCAATGCACTGGTTAAGGCGGGTGCTTATGATGGGTTACTTGCCGAGGTCTGTCGCCAGATAGAGGGCCACGGGCTGAAGATGAAAGAGGCCAATGCCGCCATTATTGACGCCACTTTGATTGAAAGCGCAGCTCGGCCACGTACACATGTTGAGGCTCCGCCGGAGGATCGCGCCGAAAATGAAGCCCCCGATGAGCCTGTAACTGTTATCTTTAGTGCCGACGACGATGCCCGATGGGTCAAGAAAGGCCGCAAGAGCACGCTAGGCTACAAGGGTTTTGCTCGGTGCGATGAAGAGGGGTTTGTGGATAAAGTCTATACCACCCCTGCCAATGTTGGCGAGAGCCCATAGTTTAGAACCATGATAAAAGGGAGTAAAGCACAGCGCGTTCTGGCGGATAAAGCTTACGCCAGCAGAGCAAATCGTGCCGCTTTAAAAGGTAAGCATCGCGATGGTATCTTGCACAAGGCGGTGCGCGGTCGCCCACTACGCCAATCGCAAAAGCGCTTTAACAAGCTGATCTCCAAGCAGCGCTTTCGCGTCGAACAGTGCTTCGGCACAATGAAGCGGCTCTTTGGATTACATCGAGCGCGATACTTCGGGGTTGCCAAAACCCACGCGCAGATGGTCATGGCCGCCATCTCGCAGAACTTGCTCAAGGCCGCAAACAAGATCACCTTAAACAAACAAACCCCAGCAATCGCATAACGCAAACTGACAACGCCAATCCGCCCGCTGAAATCGCAGCGGACTGGAAAACACGTCTGTTCAAATCGTGAAACCCAAAAACGCTATTACGCAGACGTCTTTATTTGTTGAGCTAAGAGCGGAGGCGGTCACTGCGGTCATGCCTGCCTTAGCCAACTGTATCTTTCAATCACGTTATTGAGCTGGCTTGCATATGATAAGTTCGTTATGAGTGATTTTG
>Ga0233426_10004376_pt1 | contig 10653 bp, 8 predicted proteins | sample SI_118_April2016_6_FD_179875 | JGI IMG/M metagenome (GOLD analysis project Ga0233426, IMG submission 179875) | Seawater microbial communities from Saanich Inlet, British Columbia, Canada - SI_118_April2016_10_MG | ecosystem: Environmental > Aquatic > Marine > Inlet | place: Canada: British... | reverse complement strand
ATAACTGATTGATTTTTATGGTCAGTTATCTCTCAATTAGCGAGAGTAAAACAATCTTCTCAAAATTCATCATCTGTTAATAATTCAGTAAAAGATAATTTTCTTTTATTGAATTCATTAATATTAGATTCAGTTATCTCTATAACTTCATTACCAATAATCATTTGTGATCAAATCATTACTTTTTCACTTTCAAATTCGATTTCGTAAATATTTTTAGATTTACCTTTTTTCGTTTTAGCAGGAATAATCTTATAGTTTACTATTCATTCAAACTTAACAGATCAAATCATAATATCCATAATTATATTATGGTCATTATCAATAGATATATTGTTTAATAGAATTTTTTGTTCATTAATAGGCTTTGGAACTATAGTTATTTCCTCTGAATCACCTTCAGTTGATCCAACACGAAAAACTGTCATTTCTCAATTTGATAAATATCAATTAAGATTTTCAGCAGTTAATGATTTAGATATATTACCACCTTCGTGTTTAGCTGAATACTCATATTTAGCTATTAATTTGTTTGATTCTTTTTCTGAAGAGTTTGGAGAATTATTCGTCATATATTTATTTACAATATTATTAAAGTTAATGGATTATATTAATCATTAGATATAAGTCAAAAATTAATTTCTCATAATTTTTGACATTAGTAAATAGATTATGTTATTATAATAAAAATATGTAATAAAAACAAAGGATATGTGAAATAATTGTGAATCAAATATTGTTGAAAATAGCCTGAATACAGTTTCAGATTTTTTATGATACGACAGTTGAGAAAAATTAGAATACATACATGAATGAAAAAAAATTGATTTCAGTTTTTTTAAAGATTGATTAATTAAAATTGAAGTAAATTGAGAAACAAAAAGATTAAAAGTAAATTTTGAAAAATCAGACACTAATAATACTACTAAACAAGAATTTAATAGAATAATATGAGCAGCATTAAATATGCTAACTAACAATGATCCTAATAGAAGTAGAGTCTGAAAAGAAGTAAATAATATATATGATATTTTAACTTGAAGAAAACAAAAAGAAACAGAAATTATAGATTGTAGTATATCTGAAAGTACAGATTTACTTGATGATATAATAGATGGATGAAAAATAGTAAGAAATTTCATTGTAGGTTTAGTTCAAGATATTATATTTGATATTTTTTGAGATAATCAAGATATAATGAAAATATCTTGAAAAAATTTATTAAAGAATAAAGAGTTTAGACGTAAAATATGAGCTATAAGCAATGAATTAGAATGTAAACCATTAGATTTATTAATTGTAATGCATGCAGAATCAAAAATAAACCCTAGAGCTGTTAATAAAATATCTAATGCGACAGCATTAATACAGTTTATGCCAAAGACAGCTAAGTGATTATGAACATCAGTTGAAGAATTATTAGATATGTCTCCAATTGAACAATTAAAGTATGTAAAATTATTTTTAGATCAAAATGATAGATGAAAAACTCTAGATAACACAGAAAAACTCTATGCATCTGTATTTTATCCAACATATTTAAATCATATTGATAGAAATAAAAGTTTTGTATTCTGATCAGAAAGTAGTTTAAGTAGAGCTCAAATAGTTGCTAAACAAAATCCTGCAATAAGTAGACATAGTAAAAGATCAGATAAATTAATAGATTGATATGCTTTTAATAGATATGTAAAAGAAAAGAAACAAGATTTTAGAGATGCTTATAATATAGCATAAAAAACTATAGATATATTCTATAGTTTTTTTGTGTTTTTTCTGAAAATAGTGTAAAATAAATATATAAAATATATAAGTATTACAAATCAAATGGTTAATAAACAAGACAATAATACTGAAATAACAAATCAAGACCTATTAAATCACACTCCTAAAATATTAGAAGATTCAGATGTGCTATTTAATGAACAAAAATCAGATACCAATGAATGTGTTACAGGTTTATTAGAATGAGATAATTTAAAACCATTTTATAAAAATATAGTTAAAGATTTAAAATGAATTAATATTGATGAAATACCTAATGAACGTAAAAGTTTAATTTATAAATATATAGGTCGTATAACAAAACCATTAATAAAAGATGCAATTATAGATATATATAATTGAAGGGATGAAATTTTTAATCAAAGTAATGAAACCTTTTGATTTGGAGCTAAAAAATTACATAAAGATAAATTAGTAAAAAATAAAAATTTAATCTCTAGTTATTTAGAAAAAACATTAGATGATGATTGAAAATCATTATACAATCACACTGAATATTTTGAAACTAAATATAATGAGTATTACAATATGTATGAAACTACAATTATAAAAAGAATTCAACAAGAAATAGAGATTATTTATAATAATAAACATTTAGAAGATAAAAGAAATAATCGTATAAATATTGATATTAATAATTATAATATTAGCAAAAATGAATTTAGGAATATAATTATAAATGTCATTAATGAGTTTTTATATGTTATTTATGCTTTTTGAGATAAATTAAATACAAATGAATTTGAAAGTATTTTTGTGAAACAATGAATAAATCAAGATAAAGATAATACCATAGATAATAATGAAAGTAAATCTAATGTAGAAGGTGTAGTATGAATGACTTGATGAATAGTTAAAGTTTATAATTCATTGCAAGAATATCCTGACTTATTAGAGATGTATAAAAGTTTTATAATGACATGATTAATTACTGAATGAGAATTAGTAAGTTATGATTTTAGTAAATTAGCTCATGAGATAGAGAATCATTTTAAAGTATCATTAAATGAAATAGCTGATATATATAAACATTGGTATTATTCTGAAGAATCTCGTACAGATGATTTAATTAAAATACGACAACTAGTGGATATATATATAAATAATATAAGTATTCTTAAACAAAAAGATTTAGCTTTTTCTTGATTAGATTTATATGATATTTGAAATCAGATAAAAGAAAGTAAATGATTATGATCATCAATAAAAGATATTTTATGATTAGAAGATGAAAAAAAAGGTTTTATAGAACTAGTAAATTATTTAGATTGAGAAAAATTAAACAAACTTACTAGAAGTCAATATGTTAAATTACAAAATCAGCAGATTATAAAACTACATAGTAATATTGAAGAAAGAAAATTATTAAGAAAATCACCTATAAGCTTTGTTGATATTAATGATATTGAATTAAATGAACTAAATTTTGAAATATATAATGACGCTTGACCTGATAATAGAAAAAAATATTTCTTGAAAAATGTATATCATTTAGATAGTAATTGATATATTACATGAAATAATTTTTTAACAATAGAGGATGATTCAGAATGATTACATATAAATTTTGCTATAGATTATGTTGAAAAACATAAATGATTACAGATTAATGAAGATCAAGTATTACAAGATTTGGAAGAAGCATTAAAAATGGTTAATGGTGATAATCCAATACATGTTACTACTTTTGAAAAAAGATATTTGAATTATGAACAAATATTAGTTTCATGGTTTAGGTATTGTTTACATAGTAAAGATAGCGATGGTAATTATAATAAACAATTACATTGACCAAGAGAAAAAATATGAAAAGGTATGACAGATAAGTGATTAATTGATACAGATGTAGCATTTACAGATTGAGAATTAAAAAATTCAACGATTTGGAATCTAGATGAATTAATAAAAAAATACACTCAAAAATTTAGAAAAAGGCCTATTAATTTAAAATCATATGAAGAATTTGGTTACAGAAAAGAGATAGAATGAAATGAATATGATTTATATAGTCAACTCCACTGATTAGATAATATAATTCATGATTGAGAATTATTAGATACAAAGTTTATAGAAGATGAAATTGATGTTGGTACATATATAGAATCTCATAAATATAATTTGGATGAAAAGAAAAAAATAATAGAAATGAATAAGAATAATAATTCATTATTTAAGGATATTTCAGAACTATATATACCAGAAGACTCTAGTGATATTAAAAATTACAAAACACATATTAGTTGATTTATAAAATGTATAGACTTAATACTACAAAGAAAAGATTATAATAATTCTGATAATGAAACATATATAAAAATATTGAGGGGTAATTGAATTCCTATTAATAATTTAGAAACTATATATAAGTTAAAAAAGTTTTTAAAATATATAGAATATATGATTCCATATATTGAAGAATTAAAAAATAAGAGTATACAAGATTATTTTGCCATAGAAAAATTTAATAGTATATTATCTCCTGAAATGATTGATTGAGATAATAAACAAATATTCGAGATATGAAAACCAAAATCAACAAAAAGAATATTTGAAAAAGTAATTTGATCTTATTCTTGAGATATTAGAGATATATGAGATTTAGTAAGAATGAGATATATAGGTTCTGATTTAGATGATACTTATGAGAAATTAGTTAAAATGATAGAGATAATTAGAAATAATAATTCATTGAATAATTTTATTATTCAATGAATTGTAGAAGACAATATATGAAATAATTCTGAGAGAGGTCCAAAAGAAACACAATATAGAGATTTAAAAATTCAATTTAAAACAAATGAATGAAATCTTATAGAAGTACAATTTATGGTAAATGAAATATATCAATGGAAAGAAATATGATTAGCTGAAAATGATTTATTAGAAGTGTTTTCGGATAATAACATATATTTTGATCAAAATTTTATTACTGAATTGGAAAATAGAGCCATTATTGAAAAAGTTGAAATTCCAATGCTATTTATGAATAGGGCTCAATCCAATGTAGTCATTAAGAAAGAATTATATCAAAATCAGTATAGAGTAAATTCTGATGATTTATATAAACTTTGAAGATGATCAAATAATAAAAGATTTTCAGATGAAATAAAATTTTTAGAATCTCTAATTTATCAAGTGCAATGGTGAAAAATTATTGCAAAACAAACAGAATGATTTTTAGAAGAATTTAAAAATGATAAATAAAAATTAATTATTAAAAAATTATACAATTGAATATTCCAAAATTAGAAAATATAGAATTGGAACTAAAATTTACAGATGCAAAGGTTAATCAAAATCAAGAACTATTAACTTTATTCAATAAAACTAACATAAATCTAGAATGATTTATGTTAGAGTTTAGAAAACAACTTATTAATCAAGATTTTGATTGATTAATAAAACTTGCTTATAATAATTTTGAACCAAAAAATCAACTTTGAACATTTTGAGGATTTGATATTTTATCAAAATTATTAAAAGAAATTAATATAAATATATCTTGAGAAAATTTACTTTCACAAGCAAAGAATTTATGAATAAAAAGAGATCAAGATATAAGAGTTTCTAAATTACATGCTATATTAGATGCTACAAATCAAAAATATTAACAAAATAAAAAAAAGAAACTTTTAAAAAAGTTTCTTTTTTTATTTTTCTAATTCTCATTTTAAAACATATCTATCTAATTCAGTTATTTTTACCATAACTAAATCTCCTGGTTTATGGTTTATGAGTTCATCTTTTATATATACTTCTTTGAAATTTCTAGTTCTTCAAAAAGAATATCCGTCTTTATTACCACTAATCATTATTTCTTCAGTTCTTCCAAGCATGAGCTTATTTCTTTTTAAAAGACTTTCTAATAGTATATCATTTAAAATATGCCATCTCTCAGCTTTTAAAGTATCAGGGACATCATCTGGGAATAGCTTAGATGCAATTGTTCCCTGTCTTACAGAATAACGTGCTGTGAATGAAAAATCAAAATCACATTCTTTAAACGCTTTAATTGTGTTTTGAAACATTTCTTCTGTTTCTCAAGAATATCAAACAATTATATCTGTAGATATAGAAAATAAAGGGTCTTTTGATCTAAGATAATCAACCATATCTTTAAAATCTTTGTATGAATGTCTTCTATTCATTTTCTTTAGCATTTTATCATCACCTGATTGTAATGCAAAATGAAGATAATTACATGTTGAATCGAGTACAAAATGCGCATCAAGAATATCCTGAGTCATATCGTGTGGATTACTTGATGTGAAACGTATTCTATCAAGTCATTCAATATCGTTTAAGTCTGATAAGAGTTCACCAAATGGAGATTTCCCTATTCATTCATTCCATGTAGATTTTTCTTCATTCCAGAGTTTAATATTTCTTTGTTTTCAGTATGAATTCACATTTTGTCCTACGAGTGATATTTCAGTAGTTCCATTTGCAACTAATTCTTTTGCTTCAGCTATTATTTCATCATGAGGTCTTGATATTTCTTTTCATCTTGTATATGGAACAATACAAAATGTACAATAGTTATCACAACCTGTTTGAATAATTACAGATGCTGATTTATTATTTTCTCTGAGTTGTTTTGCTTTAAGATAGTCATCAAATTTATCATCAGATCAGATTCTTTTTCAAGTAATATGAGTGAGTATAAATGGTAAATATTTCACTTCTTCTATTCTAAAAGTAAAATCAAGAGGTGGTAAACGTGGGAATAACTTATCATCATTATTAAAAATTCATTCTTTTGATTCTATATATTCTATTACTTTTGCTTTTTTTCTTATATTTTCCTCAGCTAAATATTTAGAATTTACTCATGATTTTCTTACCATACAACCTGTAATCCCTGTATATATAAAACGAGTATTTCAAGCCTCTTTTCTTCTTTCATTTTCTTTTCTAATTTCTTCACTCATTCCAAAAACTCTATCTTCTCATTTTTGTCTAACCGAACAAGTATTATAAATAACGAGATCTGCATCTATCCAGTCATTTGTTTTCATTAAACCTGATTGTAGTAAAATCATATTTACTTTTTCACTATCAGCTTTATTCATTTCACAGCCAAAAGTCTTTATATAGTATTTTTTCATATTATTGTTCTTGAAATATTTTTATGTAGTTATTTTATTGAAAAATAAGATTTGTAAAGTTATAGGTATATAATCTGATAAATTTCTTTAAAATTTCTTTACAATAAATTATTTTAAAGTATTGTATAATTCAACAAAAGGAGAATTCTTATGAAGAATATTATTAAAGTTAGATTAACATCGATTCCAATAACATTAGTAATATATTTAATTAGTTGTGCTATATTATTAATATTAGAAGTATTTAGTATTGAAAATACTAAATTTATATATTCAATTTTTATTGGGTGTTTTTTACTTACAATATATACATTTTATATATATATTTGTATGGTAATGAAACAATTTAGTAATAGTAATTTTAAAATAAAATTTTTGTTATTTTAAATAATAAAAAAACTTCTAGATATAGTATCTAGAAGTTTTTTAGTGTAAATCATTTTCTATTCTAGATTCTTCAGGTGTAACTTGATGCATATATTTGCTTCAAATTCTCTTATCGTAAGTAGTTGCTACTTCTCAAAGAACTGTTTGGAAAGCATATTGACCAATTCTCATACCAGCATAGAGTACTACTGCTACTTCATTAATATTAGTCATTTCAAGAGTAATAGTTCCTTCAAAACCTGGATCAACAAATCATGCAGTTGAATGTATAATAATCCCAAGTCTCCCTATAGAACTTCTTCCTTCACATCTAGCAACCAAATCATAAGGAACTTTAATTTTTTCTAAAGTAACTCATAAAACAAAATCTCCAGGATGAATTACAAATTGTTCTCCGTTTTCTATAGTAAGAGTTTCTACATGATCAGGTAAAACTCACACTTTTGAATCAATAACAGTTTGTCTTGATTTTCTATAAATTTTAAAAGTATTTCATAATCTAAAATCTAAACTTGCTGGACCTATTTGTTGCATAACATCAAAATCTCCAAAAGTAGTCATTTCAATTTCTCAATTTTCTAGTCTTTTTCTAATTTCGCTATCTGATAATATCATAATTTATTATATTAATTTTTAATTATTAACTTCAGTTACATTTTTAACATTTTCAATTACAGATTGAGTATCCTCTATAATTTTTTTTGCTTCATCTATTTTTTTTCAAGTTTCATCTAAAAATACTTTTGCTTCTTCGTAAGATTCTTTTATATCATCTATTTTTTGTTCAGCTCAAGACATTGTTTCTCTTAAAGAATCTACTTTATTTTTAGTAGTTTCTACTCATTTTACTAAATTATCTTTTAATTCTAAAGCTCAACTCAGTGTAGAATTATATTGTTTTTCTAGTTCTTCTTTTGATGGTATATCAGTAACTACAGTATCGTATGTTCATTTAATACTCGTTATGTTTTTAGGTAAATTAGGAAAACCTAAAGTATTAGCAATGCTACTTGCTATGTCAGGTGCATTAAATACAGCTAATATAAAAAGTATAAACAACAATATCGCTGACCAAAATATTTTTTTTAACATATTTATAACTAAAAAATAAAACTATATTAGTAAAAATATAGTTTTATTTTGATTTTAATCAAGTTTATTTGTTTTCATCTCATAGTAAATCCTCTACATTTAATTCTTCTTGTTTTAATTCAGAATTTAACTCTACTATTTCTTTATCTTTAATAGATTTAGACACTTTTTTTTCTGCTTCAATTTTTAATGATTCTTCTGAGTTACCATTAATAAACTCAGCCTTAATATTACCATTAATTTGACCTAATGTATCTTTGATTTGTTGTAATTTTTCAGCTGTAATATTAGAGTTTGATAAATCTAAAGACATAACTTCAGATTTTATCATAGAATGTTTTCAACACTGAGGACATTCTACATCAATATTAATTGTTGTTCCAGCAGCTCATATAACATCTACATTATTATCATTCACTTCATTTCCACATTCAGGACATTTATATGTCTTTACTAGTGAATCTATCATTCATTTTAATGCTTTAAAATTCATATTAATTTATTATTAATTATCTATAAAAAGTATAACATAGTATAAATAGTCTAACAAATATTTAACTTATAAATATCTTGACGATATAATTAAATATATAATAAAAGTATAATTATTAACCTTAATAAAATACTAATTAAATATTAAACTATATATTTTTTAATACATTATTGATTCTTTCTAATGATTTATCTCTTCATAATAAGTAAATCATTTCTAGTGTTCCTGGAGAAAATTCTTCACCTGACAATGCTACTCTTGCTGGCCATAATACTTGACCGTTTTTCATATCAGCTGATTTAATTTCTTGTACAAAAACATCTTTTATTTCTTGTACAGTTTCTAATGAGTTAGTTATATCTTCTAATATTTTTTTTGTTAATTCTAATGAATCTCTTACTACTGACATATCAGTAATTTTCATCTTTGGATTTATAAATAGTTCATCTTGAGCTATTTTAGAATCATTAAAGAAAAAACTTGAAAGCTCTTTAAATTCATTGAATTTTTTCATTCTCGTTTTTAATTCATTGAGAATGTTGATATTATATTCTTTAGGGAATTTTTGTAAAGTGTTATAAAAATCAATATCATATTTTTCAAGATATGTTAATAATTTAGTATATACTTCAGATATTTCTAGAGTTTTTAAATAATGAGCATTAAAGAATTTTAATCTTTCCACATCAAATACAGCTCATGATTTATTTACATGTTCTAAATTAAATCTTTCAATTAACTCATCCATAGTAAAAAATTCTTCTGTTGTTTTAGGATTCCAACCAAGTAAAGCAATATAATTTATAATTGCTTCTACTAAATATCATTTTTCTAAGAATATTTCAGCTGATACATCACCTGTTCTTTTTGATAGTTTTTTCCCTCCTTCAGCTAGCAATAAAGGTAAATGTGAAAATGTAGGATGCTCCCAACCAAATGCATCATACATAAGTATGTGTTTTGGTGTAGATGGTGTCCATTCAGTACCTCTAATAACATGAGTTACTCACATTAAATGATCATCAACAACATTTGCTAAATGATAAGTAGGAAAACCATCAGATTTCATTAAAACTTGTTCATCGATTTCTTTCGAATCAACTTCAACGTTTCATACAACAGTATCTTTAAATCTCACTTTTTGTCCTTCTGGTACTTTAAGTCTCACTGTATAAGATATTCCTGAATCTAGTTTTTCTTTTAATTCATCATCAGATAAATATCTACAAGTTTTATCATATTTTGTAGGAATCTTCAGAGCTGTTTGTTCTTCTCTGAGTTCGGTTAATCTTTCAGAACTACAAAAACAATAATATGCTTTATCGTTATCTATTAATTCTTTGATATATTTTTGATATATTTCCAATCTTTCAGATTGATAATATGGTCAAACATCTCATTTTTTATTTGGACCTTCATCAGGTGTTAGTCACATAGATGTTAAAACTTCTAACATATTTTCAACACTTCAATCAACAAGTCTTGTTCTATCAGTATCCTCTACTCTAAGTAAAAATCTCCCAGCTTGTTGTTTTGCATATAAGTAATTATATAAAACTGTTCTTAAACTCCCTATATGTAAGTACCCTGTTGGGCTTGGTGCAAACCTAGTTACTACGCTCATTGATTCTTGTATTTTGAAAATAAATTTAAATTTAATTTTTTGTGAAACTATTTTATTCAGAGATTTTCTTTTGTAAAGAAAAAACTCTGTTTAATACAGAGTTTTTTCTTAAAATGATTCTTCGAAAGGTGCAGCTACATTTAAATTAAGTTTTAGTCCAATAC
>Ga0233426_10004365_pt1 | contig 10673 bp, 4 predicted proteins | sample SI_118_April2016_6_FD_179875 | JGI IMG/M metagenome (GOLD analysis project Ga0233426, IMG submission 179875) | Seawater microbial communities from Saanich Inlet, British Columbia, Canada - SI_118_April2016_10_MG | ecosystem: Environmental > Aquatic > Marine > Inlet | place: Canada: British... | reverse complement strand
TCCTTCTGAATATACCCAAATAGAAGAAGTAGTATCACCTGTAGTCCATAAATAAGATTCGGCAATAGCTCCCAAATCGACTTCTACACTATCGAACTTACAAAACTCATATTCATTTTCGATTATAACGTTTGGTAACTGATGGTTATCAATATTTATCGTATCACTGCTTTCACATCCGTTTGCCGAAGATACTATTACGATGTATTCACCAGAATCTGCTTCTAATGTTTGTGCGTTCTCATCTGCAATGATAACATCATCTAAATACCATGAGTAAGAAACATCCGAACTAGAAGCAGCATCTAAAATCTTAGTTACATTATCACATATTATGGTATCAGGTCCTAAAGAAACCGCTGGAAGATTCTCCTCAGAAATTTGGACAGAATCAGTAAATTCACATCCATCATTATCTACTATTGTAACTGTATAAGTGGCTTCTTCAGAACCCACTTTAATTGTTGCGTCAGATTCATTACCGGGAAGCCAAGTATACGAAAATGCATCAGGATGCACAGCACCAAGGGTAATAGAATCTTGCTCACAAACTACTACCGAACCTCCAAGATCAACAGATGGTAAACTGTTGGCAGAAACTTGGATGCTACTAGAATCTATGCAACCGTTAGCATCCTTAACCACAACGGATACGGGACCAGGAAAATCAACATAAACAACTTGGTCAGAGTCTCCTGTTGACCATTCATAGTCACTGAAGCCAGGACCTGCATCCAGTGATAAAGAATCTCCTGAACAAAAGAATGTACTCGGTCCTAAATCTATCTCTGGTGCTAGATTAATAGTAACACTAACAGAGTCGGAATCGGAACACCCATTTTCATTTGAAAATACATATTTAACATTATATATATCTCCACCTAATGTTGAGGGGTCAAATTGATTAGACGATAAAATATTATTTATATACCATTGACCTCCTTCAGGTGCAGCATTTAAAATCTCTAATTCATGATTATCACAACTAGATACAATGGGGTCAATCACTACATTTGGAGCATCGTTTACAGATATTGTAATAGAATCTGAATCAGAACATGCTCCGTTTGAAACAACGTATTTAACATTATGATCTTCTAAACCTAAAGCTCCTGGGTCGAATTCATCATCGGTTACCGCAACCCCATTTACATACCATTGTCCTCCTAAAGGATCAGCAGTTAAAGTAATTGGTGCTTCACTAGAACAAAGAAAAGATATTGATGGCATATTTGTAATTTCAGGAGCAGAATTTATTGTATGAACAATTGAATCAGCACCTAAACACCCATCAACAGTAACTTGATATTTTATTTCATGAATACCGTTACCTAAAGAATCAGGATTTAAAAACCCAGGGTCAATACTTACGTCATTTATAAACCATTCACCACCTGAAGGAGTTGCAATCAAGCTTTCAGGCAAGTCATTCGAACAGCTTGCGCTTGGTGGAGTAATTGAAATACTTGGTGCGTCTTTTTGAGTTACAATATGGCTAACCGAATCAATACATCCATTAGCATCTTCTTCAATCAACCAGTAAGTCCCAAGTGAAGAAATAGATCTTGGCGTTGAAAATGATCCTAAATCAGACCATATTAATGTACCCCCAGAACCAGCTGATCCAGTAATATCTATTGTTCCGTTTTCACAAACAATATTGTCACCATCAATAACAGGTGAGGGTAAAGATCTTTCTGTAATAGTAATACTGTCTATTCCTACACAACCATCTGAATTTTCAACAAGAACCTTATACGTTCCTGAAGAATTAACTACCTTTTCACGCTCATCTCCTCCACCTGGAGACCAGGTATAAAAATCATAATCTGCTCCTGCATTTAGGGTAACTGATCCTCCAGCACAATAAAAATTATCGCCTGTAATTTTTGGTGTTGGTGATACTGTTGTACTAATTTCAATTGTACTAGTACCTGGACAATCATCGTCATTCGTGACATTCACAGTATAAGTTCCAGAATCAGCAGAAATCGTAGATTCAGTTTCATCAACCAAAATCACTCCATTTTTAATCCACTCATAAGTTTTAAAACCTGAACCTGCATCCAATGTATAATTAATATTATCACAAACTGAAATATCAGCCCCTAAATTAGGATCAATATTTGGACAACATGTGACTACAAGTATTTGAACACTATCTGGCTCAGAACAACCACCGTCAAAAGTTACCCAATGATTACCAACTCCAGCATCTAAAGGAGTGAAGATTCCTGCTGGGTTAATATAATCACCTCCTCCCCAGACTCCATCCATATTTGCTGTAAATTGAAATGGCGCATCAGTACTACAAACTTCAAATACACTATCAATTTCACATTCAGGACTAAGTGGACAAAAATAGCCTTGCGGCATTGCATATGATATTGCAGCATTGCCCCCTAGAGCAGGGAAAACTATTGCATCTGCATCAAATCCAACAGATCCAAGAGGATTATTAGGATTATCAATAACACCTAGTGTCATTTGATTTTCCTGTCTTACCTTACCAACATAAAGTTTACCATCAACTCCAGTAATGATTTCAGCAAAGTTTCGTCCAGCAGAACCTGGCACTTTACTCATTAAATCTCCAGAAGCAATATCATATTGCCAAATACCATCAATACCCCAAACTGCTTGAATAGAACAAAAATATGCCTTCGTTCCATCTGGAGAAAACTCAGATCCATATCCTGTAAATGGAAAAGTCCCACTTCCATCACCAGACGGCACTCGTATTTCTATAGGGTTTGAAACTTCACCTGTATGCTTATTAAAATCTAAAATAAAAGCTCCAGCATTGTTCATTGCAGTAAAAAGAAGCTTAGTACCAGCACTGTTAATATCCATAGAACCACGTCCAGGTGCTATGGAAAATCCAGCACCTCCACCTTCAGTAGGAGTGGCAACAGTTTGCTTAGTCACACTTCTAATACCTCCACTTGTTATTAATACTCGAACAAAATCATATGAACTTGGTGAATGTGTAATCAGCCAAATACTATCAGAACCACAGTTTCCATATGCCGTCATTAACTCAGAACCAGTTCCCAATAATAAACTATCAGCGGAAACCATTTCTCCAAGCGGAGCACCTGCGTCACCATTTCCTGGTAATGACATATCAACTCTATTTACCCTAAAACCATTAGCTGAACCGTCAACACCTTGACTGGTAAAAAGATAATATTCAGTTTTCGACCCTGGTTTTAAAACAGAATATGCTCCTTGAACTGCTGTTCCACTTGAACCATCCTTTGGACCTTTTATCTCTCCTGCAGTCGGTGTACCAGGGTTATATCCTGGTACACCGACCATTGTTCTATGAGATCCGTCAAAAAACTTTACACCATCAGTATAATAAAGTAATTCCCCTGAATTATCAGAAACAACAGAAACTGACTCATAATAATCAATAGCTGATTCTCCGTTTCTTTGAACAGGTGAACCTGAACTAAAATCTAGTCCAAATGACTTTTTTCCACCTACAACTTCATAAGACCCAAAGAACCAAACTTGATTTTGTGAAAATGAAGTAATCGTAAACAGTGTCAAAAGTAATCCTAATAAATTTCTTTTAGATATCATAACAAGCAACTATAGGTGAGTTTTTCTCATGTATAATAAAAAAACAAAAAAAAGATACACCTTTTTTATAACTTTTATTGAAATTAAAATTTAACACACAAGTTTAATTAACGAAATTAATCATTACTTATTTTACAGACAAATAAAACATATCTCTTACTAAAAACAAAAAGCACATATCACCCATAAAAACACTTTAAGTTTTTGTTCAAAAAACAACATCTTTAAAAAAGAATAAAACCTTAATTTGAATAGTTCTATTCTCCTTTTTTGCCCGAAGCTAATTATTAATCACAAACAATACTTAAACTAGAAATTATCAGATTCGACAACTGCTAAGCATCAAAATAAAACTATTTATGGTTAAACATAAGTCCCTTTTTGTGAGAAGAACAAAAAGCTCAGCAAATACTGAGCTTTTTGTTCAATGTTATCAATCTAGATTTTATAAACCTAATAAAACTTGCTCAGGAGTTTTTCCTCCGAACATTAAGCTTACTGGGTTTTCTAGGTAATCTTTAACTGTTTTCAAAAATCCAACAGAATCTTTACCGTCAATAATTCTGTGATCATATGATAATGCAACATACATGATTGGACGAATCTCAACTTTACCATTAATTGCTACAGGGCGCTCAACGATGTTGTGCATTCCTAAAATAGCAGATTGCGGAGGGTTGATGATTGGCGTAGATAGCATAGAACCAAAAACACCACCGTTAGTGATTGTAAATGTTCCTCCAGTCATTTCCTGAATAGTTAACTTTCCATCTCTTGATTTCAACGCTAATCTTCTGATCTCTGCTTCAATTTCTGCTAAGCTCATTTGCTCTGCATTTCTTAAAACAGGAACCATTAATCCTTTAGGTCCAGAAACGGCGATACCTATATCAGCATAATCAAAGCTTACGATATGATCATCATCGATCATTGCGTTTACATCAGGGAACTGACGCAATGCTTCGGTAACCGCTTTTGTAAAGAAAGACATAAATCCAACTCCAACTCCGTGCGTTTCTTTAAACTTTTCTTTGTATTGCTTTCTGATGTCCATGATAGGCTTCATGTCCACTTCATTGAAAGTCGTTAACATTGCAGTTTCCTGTTTAACAGCAACTAAACGTTCAGCGATCTTTCTTCTTAAAGCTTTCATTTTTTTAGAAGACTCTTCACGAGTTCCTCCCCAACCTTGAGCTACATCGCCAACATTAAATCCTGCTGCGATATAATCAACAACATCAGATTGTAGTACCCTTCCTTCTTTTCCTGAACCGTTAACTTTCGCTAAATCAACCCCAGCTTCTCTTGCTAGTTTTGCAGCCGCAGGACCAGCATGACCAGTTGCATGACTAGTTTTTGAAGCTACAGGAGCTGCTTTTGATGCAGCTACCGGAGTAGGAACAGTTACAGATGCTGCAGGTGTACTTGTAGCAGCAGCAACTGGTGCAGTATAGTTAGGATCTATTTTAGCAACGATTTCCCCAACTTGTACAGTTGTACCTTCTTCAACCATTACTGTAATAACTCCAGCAGCTTCTGATGGTAAACCTAAAGTGGCTTTATCTGAGTCAACTTCACAAATATCTTCATCTAGTTCAACGTAGTCTCCGTCTTCTTTTAACCAAGTTGCAATTTCAACTTCGGTAATCGATTCTCCTGGACTAGGAACTTTAATTTCAATAATTGGAGCATTCCCTCCATTTGGCTTTGGCTTTCCGTCACCAGCAGCAACAGGTGCAACTTCGGCAACAGGAGCGGCAGCTTCAGTAGCTACTTCAACAGCTCCAGCTGATGCAGGCGCAGCAGCACTTGTATCAATTTTAGCTACAACCTCTCCAACTTGAACAGTTTCACCTTCTTCAACTAAAATCTCGATAGTTCCAGCTGCTTCTGATGGTAAACCTAAAGTGGCTTTATCAGAATCAACTTCACAGATGTCCTCATCTAATTCAACGTAATCACCATTCGCTTTTAACCAAGTTGCGATTTCAACCTCTGTGATTGATTCTCCTGGACTTGGAACTTTAATTTCTACGATTGACATTTTATATAAATTTCAAATTGTTCTACAAATAATAATTAAGCTTCAACAGGATTTCTAACTAAGTTCGCTTGTGCAAAAATTGCATCGTAAACTTTGTTAACTCTTCTTTCATGACGTTTAAACGAACCAGCTGCAGGCGCTGATGACTCAGGTCTACCGATATAGTTTAATTTAACATCAGGGAATTTTCTTGACATGAATCCCCAAGCGCCCATATTCTCGGGCTCTTCTTGCACCCAGAAGTAATCTTTAGCATTGCTGTATTTCTTCAAAACAGTTCTGATTTGATTAACTGGTACAGGATTCATTTGTTCCAGTCTTACTAAGGCTATATTTTCATACTTACCATAGTTTTCTTGTTGGTCCAAAATTTCGTAATACATCTTTCCAGATGTAAACATTACCTTATCTACCTTCTTAGCATCAGCTGCAGGATCATCTATAACTTCTTGGAAAGAACCTTTAGTTAACTCTTCAACTGATGATACACAAGATGGGAATCTTAATAATTTCTTAGGAGTAAACACGATTAACGGCTTACGGAAATCTCTAGCCATTTGTCTTCTCATAACATGGAAGAAATTAGCAGGAGTAGTACAGTTAACAATTTGTAAGTTCTGTCCAGCACATAACTGTAAGAATCTTTCCAATCTTGCACTTGAATGCTCAGCACCCATTCCTTCGTAACCATGTGGTAATAACATTACTAAACCTGATTGAGTTTTCCACTTATCCTCACCTGGAGCGATAAATTGATCAATCATAATTTGAGCACCGTTATTAAAATCACCAAACTGCGCTTCCCAAATAGTTAATGAATTAGGATCCGTTAAAGAATAACCATATTCATATCCTAACACACCATACTCAGAAAGTAATGAATTGTATATCCAGATTTTCCCTGGTTGGTTTGGATCAATATTGTTTAATGGAATGTACTTGGTTTCATTGTCTTCAGTTTTTAAAACTGCATGACGGTGAGAGAACGTACCACGCTGAACATCTTGTCCTGTAAAACGGATAGTGTTACCATCCATGATCATAGTACCGTATGCTAATAATTCAGCCATACCCCAGTCAAGTTTGTCTGTTGTTACAAACATCCCTTTACGCTTATCAAACTCCTTCGTGATTTTCTTAATGAACTTCAATCCTTCAGGCTGAGTGTACAATGCTTCAGCAACTTTAGATAATTCATCTCTTGAAACACCAGTTTCTGGTGATTGATCGAAATCGGCAGCTGTTCCATGACGGAAATCTTTCCAATAGCTTTCTAAGAATGAAGTAACTTTTGATTTCTCAATTTCTTTAGATTCTAAGATTCTAGCTTGAAGCTCATCTTGGAATTCTTTTTCCATTGATTTAGCCAATTGCTGTTCCAATACCCCTTCCTGCATTAATTTATCTACATAAATCTTACGTGGATCTGGGTGGTTCGCAATCGCTTTATACATTAATGGCTGCGTATATCTTGGCTCATCACCTTCGTTATGACCGTGCTTACGGTAACATAATAAATCGATAAATACATCTTTACCGTATCTCTGACGGTATTCCATTGCTAAATTAATAGTGTGTGCTAAAGCTTCAGCATCATCACCATTTACATGGAATACAGGAGATAAAGTTACTTTTCCAATATCAGTACAGTATGTAGATGATCTTGCATCTCTGTAATTTGTTGTAAATCCAACTTGGTTGTTAATTACAATATGAATTGTACCACCAGTTTTATAACCCTTTAATTGAGCCATTTGGATTACTTCATATACGATTCCTTGACCAGCAATTGCTGCATCACCGTGAATCATAACTGGACAAACTTTCGTTCCGTCGTTACCGTATTCCTTATCTAGTTTTGCTCTTGCAATACCTCCAACAACTGGATCAACCGCTTCTAAGTGAGAAGGATTAGGAGCCAATGTCATTTTAATATCTTTACCTGCATCAGTTTTGATGTCACAAGTATATCCTAAATGATATTTAACATCTCCGTCAAAACCAAGATCTTCATCTTCGAAATCCTTACTCGCAAATTCAGCGAAAATTTCTTTATATGTTTTGTAAAAAATATTTGCTAATACATTCAACCTTCCACGGTGCGCCATTCCGAAAATAAATTCGTCAACTCCCAGTTCAGCTCCTTTCTCAACGATAGAATCTAACGCTGGAATTAAAACCTCAGCACCCTGTAAAGAGAACCGTTTTTGGCCAACATATTTCTTATCTAGAAATTGTTCGAAAACAACCGCTTGATTCAGCTTTTTTAAGATTTGTTGCTTTTGTGACAGAGAGAACTGAGTTCTGTTTTTTCCAGATTCAATTTTCCCTCTTAACCATTCTACCTCCTCTGGCTTTCTAATGTAAGTATACTCAACCCCAATACTTTCACAGTAAATCGCTTCAAGATGTGCAATGATATCTTTTAACTTTGCTGCTCCAACTCCAATTTGAGATCCCGCTTGGTATACTGATTCTAAATCGGTTTTTTCTAAACCAAAGTTTTCAATATCCATTGTTGGAGAGTACTTACGTCGCTCTCTAACTGGGTTGGTATCCGTGAACAAGTGACCACATTTTCTGTAGGCACCGATTAACTCAAGAACTTTAAATTCTTTTAGAACATTCTCTGGAACATCGCTGTCAAAATTCTCTTTTGCAAAATCAAACCCTGCAAAAAACTGCTGCCAAGTCTCGTCTACCTGATTTGGGTCTTGAAGAAACTGCTCGTATAACGCTGATACTGCGTTTACGTCTGCATTACCTACAAATGTAAATTTGTCCATTTTGAATTATTTCGATTCAACTAGCAAATCTAAGATATTTCCGCCACTCTATTCAACAGTTTTAAACAAGAATTGGGGAAAAAGATGATTTTTAAGAACTAGTCCGATTTAGATATGTATCGAAAGTGCGCCACGGAAAGCACGCAAGCAACTGTTCCAATTGCCGAAAACACAGCAAACATAGCGATTATACTACTTACCAATGAACTTCTTACATTTCTTGTTGCAACGTCAACATTCGTTGGAAAATTAATACTTAAAAACTCAAATTCAATAAGTGATTTTACATCGAGCAACCAAATAATCAATACAAATGTAGAAATAACCACCATAGCTGCGGACAGCATTATGTAGTAATGGTTCAGGCGAGAGTTTGTACAACTCCAAAAACGGTATATTGCAAAATATAAATTTGCTAAACCTCCAATTAAAAAAACTAAAACTGGCGTTTTATTACTAAAATTTGAGCCTGTAATTAATTCAAACTTCTTAGCGAAATCAGATGACCCGAGATAAAATACAAATGCCAATGCACCAGCGGTAATTGCAAAGAATACGATAATTCTATATGTAATGTTTGATATTTTCAACCAATTTATTTTAAAACTACCCAATATTACGTAGATCTACCTCATTGGTTACCAAGTAAATAAAACAGCTGATTTTTCGGAAAGGTTACTTTTTAAGGGCTTTAAAAATAAGGGCTGATAAGCCAGCACCTAAAACAGGAGATAAAATGTAAACGGTAAAAAAGCTAAACGACGGTTTAGGAAAAGCTACAGCACCCCATTGTAGAAAATAAGCAGCGATTCTTGGTCCGAAATCTCGTGCTGGATTCATCCCACATTGTGTAAAAGGAGCAATTATTATTATTAATCCTGCAACACATAAGCCAATTAAAATTGGCGCGAATTTCTGAGTACTTTTTAGTGTGGTTACAATTAGAATTGATAACATTAAAAGGAACGTTCCAACAGCTTCAAATAAACATGCTTCTAAAACAGATATTTGCCCTTCTAAATCCTTATATCCTGGATTGGGGAAGAATTCTCCAAAAATAGATGCAGTAGCCACGCTAAGTTCTCCTCCGGGAAGATCAAACAAAATAATATCTGCACGAAAAGTTAAAAACACAAAGACACCAGCTGTCAATCCTCCTAAAAACTGAACCACAAAATAACTTAAAAGCTCTTTTAAACTTATTCTTTTTAGCACATAAAACCCAAAAGAGACAGCAGGATTAAGGTGTGCGCTTGAGTATCCCTTTGATATATAAATTGCTAAAGTAACTCCTGCACCCCAAATTAAGGCAATGGGTACGATGGACGAAAACGAACTGTATAAAACAGCAATAGCTACAGTACTACATCCAATAAACGTTAAACATAGCGTCCCTATATATTCTCCTAATAACTTTTTCATACTATTTTGTGCTGTTGTAAAGTTGTGCTTTTTGAATCGCCTGCTCTACTTTCTCCTTGCTTAATTCGCTTTGTAAAAGTACAGGAATTCCTTTTTTTGACAACATCTTTGCTAAATATAATTGTTCATCTTGCCCAGGAGTTGGGATAGTTATAAAGCTCTTTTTCATTACGCTATAATCCATTAAACTACTGTATCCCGACCTTCCAATAACAACTTTAGCCGTTGACAAATCTTTATAAAACTCATTTGTTTCAGCATGACTTTTAATGGTTAGATTTCCTTTTTTGATTGTTTTTCTCAAGTTAACTTCTCCAGTGTATAACACCGTTTTATAACGTGATTCTTCAAAAATTTGTTGAAGTTTTTTTACCAAAATTGTCTTTTGAGGCTCTGGCCCTGAAACGATAGCAAGCACATCAATCTCCTGGCCTTTTGTTTGATTTAAGTTTTTAAATCTTGATAATAAGCCTATTTCCATAACTGGTTTATTAATCCCATGTGGGATTGGATGGGTTAATTCTCCAGATAGTTCTGCATTTTTATCAGGAACCCATACTTCGTCAAATCTATTCAACCATTTATGATTTTGCCAATTAACAGCTTTACTGCCAAATGGTACTTTGATGTTTAATTGATGGGTAATAATAATCGATTTAACCGAGTCGCTAAAAAGTCCATACCTATTATCACTAACAATTAAATCAAATTCATTTTTGCTTAAATAGTCGTCTAAAAACTTTTTCTCTGCAACAACCGCGCGATTGGTTCTTAGTGCGTTAAATAGCATTTGTACCAATCCTGACCCTTTGCCATACTTAATGTTATAG
>Ga0233426_10004364_pt1 | contig 10674 bp, 6 predicted proteins | sample SI_118_April2016_6_FD_179875 | JGI IMG/M metagenome (GOLD analysis project Ga0233426, IMG submission 179875) | Seawater microbial communities from Saanich Inlet, British Columbia, Canada - SI_118_April2016_10_MG | ecosystem: Environmental > Aquatic > Marine > Inlet | place: Canada: British... | reverse complement strand
ATCCGCGAAAATGATTGGACAAGCAAATCAGCTGACAAAACTTGCTATCAAAATCATGGGACAATAGCCCAAAGCCATTTTTTGGCTTTTTTCGAACTCTTTTTACTTCGAGTTTGCCTGATATAATAATTTACTTCAGGAATTCATTATGAGTACAGAGAACCCAACCACATTTCTTCAGAGTGTAGATCGCAGTTTTAACCGAGCAGCTTCTGCATTGGATTTACCCAAAGGGCTTGCCAGACAAATTCGTACTTGCAACGCAATTTGCGAAATGAAATTTGGAGTCGAGATACAGGGTGGTTACGAAATCTTTACCGGTTGGAGAGCAACACATAGTGAGCATGTTCTACCAGCAAAAGGAGGAATCCGATACGCACCATTTGCGGACCAGCAGGAAGTAGAAGCACTCGCGGCTCTAATGACCTACAAATGCTCGATAGTAAGTGTTCCCTATGCAGGCTCGAAAGGTGCCCTCAAAATAGATCCAAAAAAATATTCGATTGAGGAACTCGAACACATAACCAGGCGATTTGCTCAGGAATTGGATAAAAGAGGGCTACTCGGACCGGGAATCAATGTACCGGCCCCCGATATGGGCACGGGGCAAAGAATGATGTCTTGGATTGCGGATGAATATCAAAAGCTTCACCCCTCTGATATAAATGCGCAAGGATGCGTGACTGGAAAACCCGTTCACTTTGGAGGCGTAGAAGGTAGAATGGAGGCAACTGGCAGGGGAGTACAATTTGGACTCCAGGAATTTTTCAGGCACCCAGATGATATAGCAAAGGCAAAATTAGATGGCTCCTTAGCTGGAAAAAAAATTATCATCCAAGGTCTTGGAAATGTAGGCTATCATGCTGCCAAGTTTCTAAGGGAAGAAGATGGGGCTTTAATTATTGCGATTCTAGAACGTGATGGTGCGATTATTGATGAAAAAGGCTTGGATGTGGAAGCGGTTTCAAAGTATAAATTAGAACATGGAAAAGTAGAGGGATTCCCTGGTTCACAATTCGTTAAGAATGGAAATGATGTTCTCGAACATCCATGTGATATTCTTATACCGGCCGCCATGGAAGGAGTCATTACTCATGAAAATGCACCGCGAATAAAAGCAAAAGTTATAGCTGAAGCTGCAAATGGCCCGGTTACTTACGAAGCGGATCAAATTCTGAACGAAAAAGGAATTTTTATTATACCCGATGCCTATCTAAATGCAGGTGGAGTTACAGTATCTTATTTTGAATGGCTCAAAAACCTGTCCCATGTTCGATTTGGCCGAATGGATAGACGCTTTGTTGAGGCCCAAGGGCAAAAAATTATTGAGGCCATTGAAAGTGGAATTGGAAAATCGATTGCCGAATCTGCTAAAAATAAATTACTCGCTGGCCCTAATGAAATTGACCTCGTTCGGTCAGGGTTGGATGACACCATGAGAGTTGCTTATTCAGAAATAAAAGAACAGGAGCTTTCAAATAGTAAGATTAATGATCGAAGAACTGCTGCCTACGCTCTTGCCATCCGCAATATCGCGGATATTTACGAAAGCATGTACCTTTAAGGACCGTGCCAGTTCTTTTCTCGGACGCATCGGAACAGGAAATTAATCAGTCTTTATTACTGGCGGAACAAGCATTTAATAAATTTCGAAAATTAAATGGTTTAACCCGGGCAAAATTCCTCGAGAAGATCGGTAATGAGGTAGAAAAAAACGGTAACGATATCGTCACCATTGCCCAAAATGAAACTTGCCTAGGCAACACACGACTGGAAATGGAATTGTCTCGTACAGTTTCAGAAATTCATACTTTTGCAAAACTTGCGAGATCTGAGGAATGGCGTAATCTGCCGACTCAAGGTGCTGGTAGTAGTATTAATGAAACACGGCTAATTACTAATAATATTCCAATCGGTCCAGTTCTTGTAATTGGAGCCTGTAACTTCCCTCTTGCCATATCCGTGATCGGAACCGATACAATTTCTGCTCTGTCTGTTGGGTGCACGGTAGTAGTTAAAGCTCATCCGGCACATCCTCAAACCTGTCAATTTCTTGCCGATATTGTCATCAAAGTAATGAAGCAATCTGAAATTCCATTAGGAACATTTCAACTTATTCATGGCCAAAATTACGAGGTGACACAAAATTTAGTAACCCATCCCAATACTTCATGCGTTGCCTTTACTGGATCGCTCCAAGGTGGCTCCAAATTATCTAAGCTTTCATCCCAACGAATAAAACCCATTCCTTTTCATGGAGAGATGGGAAGCCTGAATCCAGTAATCGCCCTCCCCCACAAGGTTGAACACCACCCCGAACAACTTGCATCGGATTATATCCAAGCAGTTACTCTGTTCGCGGGGCAAATGTGTACAAAACCGGGTGCCCTGTTCATTATCGACTCACATTGCAACACACCCTTTTTGGATGAGATCAAGGAAAATGTAGAACGCCAAGAAATTCTCCCCATGCTTAATTCTGATGTTTATGAGAATTTTGAAAAAGGAGTTCATTACCTTAAGCAAAATCTTTCTTTATTGGCGACTAATGACAACCAAATGACTAGTATTAAAAATCCAGCTTATTGTAGAATTTTCGAACTGGACTCAACTGAATTTATTCAAAACACCGACCTGAGAACTGAAGCGTTTGGGCCCGCTTCATTATTGATTAAGTGTAAGGACGAGAACTCTCTATTTCAGTGCATAGATTCATGTGAAGGTAGTTTAACCGCCAGTATTCATTGTTCAAAAAAGGAACATCCTTTGGCTCAGAGAATGACCCAAAAACTCGGATCAAAAGTGGGACGAATGGTATGGAATGGTTTTCCTCCCGGGGTAATACCTGGACACGCTACACATCATGGTGGCCCTTGGCCTGCCAGCACCAGTTCGCGCCACACTTCAATTGGAAAAGAAGCCTACCAAAGATTTATCCGTCCTGTCTGCAGACAGGGATTCCCTGTAAACTAGTTTATTAACTCGCGTGCCTTAAGGCTTCAACTGGGCTCATTTCAGAAGCTTTTCGTGCTGGATAAATTCCAAAAACAATACCCGTTAAAACAGCAGTTAGAAAAACGAGGGGTAATGACCAAAGTACTAATTCCGGAGTCATATTTTTCATCGAAGGAGGGAGAGATTCAAAAATAGTTGGAGTAAATTTTTCCAATAAACCAAGTCCAAAGTCATACGCTGGCTCGCAAAGAAATCCAGCGGCAATACCTAATAATCCACCTAGGCCAGACAAGGCCATAGTCTCTATCAAAAACTGTAGAGTAATATCGGCTTTTCTAGCACCCAATGCTCGTCGAATCCCAATCTCACGAGTTCTCTCCGTAACGGTGGCCATCATGATATTCATAATTCCAATACCCCCAACAAGTAGAGAAATTCCTGCAACTAGTCCCATTAATGCAACAAATGTAAGCCGGGCTTTTTCTGCCTGCTCCATTAATTCCAATGGAATCGCGAGTTGATAATCTTCCATATCATGTTCTTTGGCGAAAAAATCACGAAGCATTTGGGCAACGGTCATTAATTTATTTGGATCTTCCAAAGTAACCGTGATCTTAGAAATCAAAGGCGTGCCGTCATACCCACGGAAGTAATAATCAAATACCTTATTCCAAACAGTTTGAAGGGGTAAGTATACATTATCATCAAATAATTCCTTAAAGCCCAGTTTATCAGTATCCTTTAATTCAGTCTTAGGACTCACCTCACCGACAACAGTGTATAAATTACCCGATATATTTACAGTATTCCCAACGGAATCGCCAAATGGAAAGAGCGTTTTAGCCAAGCCTGTAGCTAAAACACAAACTTCTGCCGATTCTTGATTATCGAATTCGGATAAAAACCTACCTTTGCTTACTTCTAAATTATGCAATTTTTGGTAGTTCGGATTACAACCGAGCAATTCAGCCCTTGTCTTTCCTTCTTTGGTAAAGACCTGACGATTATTAAGTTCACGAGTGGGATAAATCGCGGATAAGTGTGGAATTAACTCTGTAATCTTCTTTAAATCATTTGCGGTAATGCCATAGGAATAAAAATAGTTCCCTTTGCTTTTTCGCTCTGATTCAGGCGGTCGTTTCGAGGAAAGAATCAGGTTATTTGCACCGAGTGCCATAATCTCACCTTCTGCTTTTTCTGCAATTCCTTCCCCGATTGCAAGTAGCCAAACCACACTCACCACTCCGATAAAAACTCCTAAACCTGTGAGTAAAGAACGCATTGGGTGAGTCCAAATGCTCAACAGTGCTGCTTTTCCGAGATTATGCCAAAATCGGGATAGTCGTTGCCCCCAGGAAATTACCACTTTTGGTTTTGATTGAGATACGGTTGTTCTAAAAGTAACTGGCTGATGGGTGCGGATATCTTCTACAATCCTGCCATCCTTCATTCGAATAATTCGACGGGCCCGGCGGGCAACTTCATCCTCATGTGTCACTAATACCACTGTCTTACCCTCCTCATTTAACTGATCCAATAAACGAAGGATTTCTTCGGTCGTCTTACTATCCAAATTCCCAGTCGGTTCATCGGCCAATAAAAAGGCGGGATTACTAGATAACGAACGGGCAATTCCAACCCGTTGTTGTTGACCGCCCGAAAGTTCCTGCGGGCGGTGATTTAAACGATCCCCCAAACCTACTCTCTCCGCAAGTTCTTTAGCTTCTGTCAAACTATCGTTATCTCCCCGAAGATAAGCCCTCGGCATTCTTATATTTTCTAATACATTTAAGTAAGGTATTAAATTATAGGATTGAAAAACAAATCCAATTGATTGCCCTCGTACTTGAGATAGTTCGTTATCAGACAATTGAGTGACCTCACAGCCATTGACTTCATAAAATCCCTCCGTAGCACGGTCTAAACAACCTAATAAATTAAGTAGTGTGCTCTTTCCCGACCCTGATGGTCCCATAATGGCGACATAATCCCCTGCAGGTACATTTAAATCAACTGAATCAAGGGCTTTGACCTCTTCCTCGCCCATTTGATAGATTTTGGACAGAGATCGAACCGAAAAAGCAAAGCTCATTGATTAAAATAATGCAAAAAATGTACTTAACCTGCGGTCACATCGTGATTAAACCAATGGGCATACTGTTCAATAAAAGAATCGGGATTAACCAATACTTTTTCACCTTCTTGTAATCCTTTCAGTATTACAACCCTACTTAAATTTTTAGGCCCTAGGTCCAATGTACGTAAGGCAAAGTCATCTTTACCGACAATACTGACGAGGCAATATGCTTTTCCATTTTTACGGAAAATCGCGGTTAATGGAATTTGTAAAGCCTGATCTATCCTTTCGGACAGGACTGATACTTTTGCTGACATACCAGATCGAATTCCATCTGGCGGGTTATCAATTAACACATGAGTCGCATACTCTTTAATGTGGGAGGTATAGCGACTCACGGAGGGAAGCGGATACTCACTTACCGATTCAACCTCACCGGTTAGTTCAATTCCACGCAACGCATCGATGGTGATCGAACACGTCATTCCCTTCTTTATCTGTTCCACCCGATTTTCATTCACTTTTGCAATAACCCGCATGAGTGATGCGTCCGGTAAGCGAATAATTTTTTGTCGTTCTCGAACTAATTTCCCTTCTTCTATAAGAATGCCATCATCGGAACCTGAATTCGAACGATTCGCATAAGTAACGGCTCCGCTTGATGGAGAATTGATAACACACTTTATAATCTGCTCGTTAATTTCTTTCTCTCTGGCACATTCTAATTCATAAGAATTTTCTACCGACTTAAGTTTTGCTTCTGAAGTATGAATCGATGCATTTAGATCATTCACTTTTGCCTTTTTGGAATGGACTCGGAGGACTTCCAACTTAGTTTGTGCGAGGTCGAGTTCCTTACGTGCCTTCTCTACTGCAAATTGGTCGGCTTCTAATTGGGCAGCAGAAACATATCCCTTCACAGCTAAACGATTACTGTATAGAAAATATTCCTCCGCTCTTCTGAGGTTTTCTTTGCCGACAAATTCTGAACTTTCAAGCTGTTCTTCCTCTTGCTTAAATGAACCCGATAAGTATTCGTCTAAAGACAATTCTGCTGCCTCCAAATCTGCTCGTGCTTTTACCAAGGACGCACGAGATTGATACACCGCGATTCGCTGTTGAAGTAAGTCTTTTTGAAGTGCCGCATCATCAAGTCGGACTAAAAAATCGCCTTTCTTCACAAGAGTTCCCTCCGGCACGATTTCCAAAATACTGATCCCCGATGAACTTCTACTTCGAACCTCGCAGCGAATTTCAATATTCTCTGCACTTTCAACCTCGCCTGGCTCTGTTATTTCAAGAACAAACTCAGCCACTCGAGCCTCTTCCCACAGGGGTTGAATTGCAAAGCTATCCTCCGCCCCATCTCCGGTAATCCACCAAGCAAAAGAAAGCATTCCGGCTCCCACAAAGCCCAAGAGTGCTTTTGTCGAAATAAAACCTGCTTTTGATTTTGGAAACATAATAACAATCCTTAATAATCTACAATTGAAAATTCAGCAAGTTAGGATCAAGGAATCCGTTGCTTTTGATAAAGGAGGTTACGGAGATAAAATAGGTCCGACGTCTAACCATAGACCATTCTCTGCGAGTCGCATTGCTCCCAAGTCGTAAGTAAGCCTCATCCGCATCGCTTCGTAGCCAATCCAAACGCTCAAAAAAGAATTACTCGCTTCCAATAAATCATTTAATGCATTCACCAAATCACGGGCAGTCGTGGCACCGAACTGAGAATTCTTTCCAGGTTTGGGAGGTTCATTCAGACGTAAACGAGCTAAGTCTACTTGTGCAATTGCACCACGAACAGCGGCTCGACTCAGTTCGAAATTCAACTGATAGAGTTTAGACATTCGTGAATGTTGACGCAGTGATCGCATCACACTGTCTTCAAAGGCTAAATATTGACGCCTCGCTTGTTGGTACTGAATTAAAGAAGCTTGGTATCGATTGCGTTCACGAACTTTTGAGAGAGGAGTGTCTAACTCTACCCCCAACTGTACCCTTCCTTCGTGTGAGTTGAAATGACCCGAGTTCATTGAATCTGAGCCAAGGTCGCCGGATAAAACAAGGTCTAAATCTGTACGTAAATCATCCCTAGCTAAATCCGACATTCTCCAAGTATTTACTAAGGCTGCCCGGGCATTCATCCAGTCCAACCGTTCTTTTGATGCAACCTCATGTGCATTCTTGGGATCAACTGACACCTCAATCATCACGATTGACTCGAGTCGGACTGATGCACGGGCAAGGGAAAGTTCAAGGACAGCTCCGGTTAAATTGTTTAAATGTTTTGCCAAAATACCTCTCTTATTCTCAAGCGGAATTGTGGATAACGAGTTGAACCACTCATCCAAAAAATCCCATTGAACGGAAAGTTCTTCGTTTAGCCTTACACTTGTGTTGTTTAAATCCACAACCATTTGCTCCAATACCTTATCTTGAAATGCATTTCCCCCCATTCCTAGTTCTTTTAAATCAGAACGATTGCGTAAGTTCTCATACCATTTTTTTCGTTGTGGTAATCGAATCACGAGGGTTGCCAAATCTTTTTGTAATCCAAATAAACTTTGATCAGTAGAATCCTTCATTGCCATTATTTTTCTCCCGTAATCTTCAATTTGAACAAGTTCGAGATTTAAATCGGGGTTACGAATAATTTGAAGTAATTCGTTAATTTCATCCTGTATCTTTACAAGCGTGGGGTCAGTTAGGCGAAAATGCTCGAGGTAATCGTCCTCAACACGAACCATTAAATCCGGAGGAAGTCCTAGAAAAATTTTGTATCCATCCAATTTATTATCAAAAGACGACCTTGCTGCAAGAAGTCCGCTTTGACCATTATAAAGTGCCTGTCTTGCCTGATCAACCTGAAGTCGGTTTCCAATCCTACCGGCCTCAAATGCCGATTCCAATTGAACAAGACTATCCCTTAACTTGGCCACATTTGCTTCTTGATTTCTGATTCTTTGCACCTCTTGAACCAATCCTAAATAACCGGATACAGAACTTGAAAAAGAGGGGGATCGAGGGATCCCATCAGAACCAACTCCTTCCGCCGGGTTACTACCAGTAATTACATCAAGAAAGAAGCCCTGTCTAAATTGCTCTAATCTACGAGCATCTGACAATAATTGTCGTTCTGCCATAGTAAGCCTTTCCTTGTAAACCCGTTTACTCGCGCCACGAAGAAGAGGTTGAGTGATAGTAAGATTAGCTAAAGAACCGCCCACCTTGGCATCTCCATTACTTAAGTCGAAAGTCAGGCGATTGGCTAATGAAACAACCCAATTGGCGCCCTGCCCTGCCACCCCGCGAATTCCCACTTGAGTCCGTGATTTAATTCCCACTTCATCTTCTCCCATTTCTTGGTCCGCCTGTGCTGAGACTACTCCAAATAAATTGGGCTCTAATCGAAACCTTTCGTAGGTAACATCCAAAGCGGAAAGGTAGAGGTTTTCTTTTTGCCTTTGAAGCTCCGATGAATGCAAGATCGCAAGGGACATCGCATTTTCTAAATTCAATGAAACAACCCCAACCTCATCGATTGGAAGTGAATCCTTCCATTGAATACCAACCAATAAATCAGTCGAATTACCATCCGGATAAGCACTTTTTTCCTGCACTAATTCGGTAATCTTTCTCGAATCAGGATCATCGCGAGGAGCGAATGGAAAAGGACTACTTTGCTGGGGGTTCAATCGAGATTTATTACTTAATTCCCAATTAAAACCAGGAACATCTTTCAAAAGTTCACGGACTTCGCGATCCGCACTCTCCGGTTTAATTTTGGAACGACAAGCTACAAAACAAAAAAGTTCCAGTACTAGTAAAAAACGTAACGCGAAGAGTTGTCCTTTCATGACCAAAAGGTAAAAACGAAACCGAGTTCTCCAATCAACTGAAAAGCGCAGTAACCGCTTGTGCTTTCACTAACTCGCGCGGTTGATTCAAGTGGTTATAGACAATCGTTTCCGGATCAATCCCAAAGCCGTGATAAATCGTTGCCAATAATTCGCGGGGATGAATGGGTTTGTCCAGCGGAGCAGATCCAGTCTTATCAGACTCACCATGTACGTATCCTCTTTTTATACCCGCACCGGCAATTATTCCAGTATAACAATAGGGCCAGTGGTCACGACTCCCCCCATCGTTTCCATTCCCTGATGTGCTAACCCCTTTTTCTGGACTCCTGCCAAATTCTCCAACGCACACGACCATTGTTTCATCAAGCAAGCCACGCTGGTCTAAATCAGTCATTAATCCAGATAACCCGCGATCGAGCATGGGGGCAGATTGATTTTTCATTCGTTTTGGTAAATCCTTGTGAGTATCCCAGGAGTGGTTATCCGAATTCGCAACCTTCGGCCAAATCACCTCAACAACGCGGGTTCCCGCCTCCACCAACCGCCGGGCGAGGAGACAACTCTGTCCAAATGTATTACGCCCGTAGGAATCTCGGGTCGAGTCAGGTTCCTGATCCAGTGCAAATGCTTCCCTCGCACGTCCTGATGCAACTAATTCAAGTGCCCGATCATAGTGCTGATTTAAATTGTATTTCTCTACCGCCTTGTCAATCACAGGCATGGCATCGGACATGGCATCCCTTAATTTAGCCCGTCTATTTAGACGAACTCCAAACATATCAGGTCTCATCTGTAGGTCATCTACCCGAACTTTGGCCATTTTCTCCATATCCATATCATCACCCGGCGGATAAAGAGTATATGGGTCATAAGCTTTGCCCAAGAAACCAGCGGTTCCCCCTTTACCAACCACACCACTTTCCTGAAGAGGTCGGGGAAGCATAACAAATGGCAACATTGGCTCTGAAGTAGGTTTAATCCGTATGATATTAGATCCAAAATTAGGAAAGTCTTTGGGACTGGGCGGTTCAAGCTGACCAGAAGGGCTAACCTTGTCTGTGGTGTACCCCGTCATCATTTGGTAGATCGCTGCCGTATGATTAAAAAGTCCTTTTGGAGTATAACTGACTGAGCGCATCATGGTGAACTTATCATTTACCTTGGCCAACTTGGGTAAAAGCTCAGTAAAATTAACCCCTGGAATCTTAGTGGAAATCGGTTTAAATATACTTCGTACATTATCAGGGGCATCTGGCTTGGGGTCCCAAAGGTCTAAATGACTGGGTCCGCCCTGTAAATATATCATGATCACACTCTTCGCTTTCCCCCAACCCGGTCCACCTCCACCCAATGGATTCGCAGATGCTTTCATTTGCAACATCGCTCCAAGGGATAAACCTAACATGCTTGAGCCTCCAACTTTTAACACATCCCTTCGACTCATCGGCAGGTGAGCATCACATAAATCTCGTCCTAATTGTCCAGGTATTCCAATCATAATGTCATCCTAATTTATTTTTTTAAAAGTTTCAAAGTTGTAAATATTTCTCCCTACCGATTGAAAAGAAAAGCAGGTGTGTTAATTAATGCCCAAGTCAAATCCTGAACGCCGATCAGCCTTCTATTTTGCAAGTGCCCTTTGCTCAGTGAAACGGCTCTGCGTAAACGAGCAACTTCAGGTGGCAAGGGAATCGGCTTTTTTGCCTCAGTTAAAATTCCTTCCAATTTTACCAGTTGAGCATCTTTGGGCAGTGGTTTACTTGCCTCCTTAAGCAACTT
>Ga0233426_10004362_pt1 | contig 10675 bp, 10 predicted proteins | sample SI_118_April2016_6_FD_179875 | JGI IMG/M metagenome (GOLD analysis project Ga0233426, IMG submission 179875) | Seawater microbial communities from Saanich Inlet, British Columbia, Canada - SI_118_April2016_10_MG | ecosystem: Environmental > Aquatic > Marine > Inlet | place: Canada: British... | reverse complement strand
AGGCTTTGCATGTCCGTTTGTGGGCGCATGTATTCGTCGTGATCAAGGATCGGGATGCCGTTCTGATCTTTGATGCCGATCACGGAGTTCGCAAAACGACCATCATCCCAAGCCACTTTGGCGCGGCGCTGGGATTCAACTGCCAATGCGTCGGCTTCATCACGTGTGAAGCCGTATTCAGTCGCGATGATATCTGCAGAAATACCTTGAGGAACGAAATACTGCTCCATCGCGATGGAGGGATCAACGGCGATTGCTGCACCATCAGAACCCATTGCAACACGACCCATCATTTCGACGCCGCCCGCGATGTAGCCCATGCCTGCGCCGCCACGGACTTGGTTGGCCGCGATGTTCACAGCTTCCATCCCAGACGCGCAGAAACGGTTGATTGCGAGGCCGGGAATGCGTTCATCCAGATCAGATGCAAGAACCGCAGAGCGCGCAAGACATCCGCCTTGCTCCATCACTTGCGTGACGTTGCCCCAGATCACATCCTCAACGGCGTGGCCTTCTAAGTTGTTACGCTCTTTAACAGCGTTCAGGGTTTGCGCGGACAAGCGCAGCGATGTGACTTCGTGTAGCGCGCCGTCTTTGCGGCCTTTGCCACGCGGTGTGCGCAGCGCATCATAGATATAAGCTTCGGTCATATTATACTCTCCTTTAAGCGCGGTCAGCGGGGCTGCCGGGCATCAAATCATAGGGGTGTTTCCAGCCTGGTGTTTGCTCAATACGCGTAAGCCAAGCATCGATATGGGGCCAGTCTGCACGGTCGAAACCGTAGGGTTCTGGATAAAAAAGGTAGCCACAGCAGGAAATGTCTGCGGTCGTAACGGCGGTGCCGACGATCCAATTGCGCGTCGCAAGGTGGTCGTTCAACGTTTGATATGCTGCTTTGAGGCGGCCTTGATTAAAAGCGATGACCTCTTTGGGACGCTTATCTTCGGGCAGGAAGTTCATGAGGAAGCGCGTCATGCCCGCGATAGAGGATAGCTTGTGGTTGTCCCAAAGCACCCAGCGCAGAACTTCGCGGCGTTCTTCTGGCGTTGTGCCTTTTAGCTTGCCGCTCAGATGAACGACGTAATCTTGGATTGCACCGGATTGGGTGATTTTGTAGTCGTGATCGGTATCGATCAAAACGGGTGCTTCACCCATTTTGTTGATGTTGGATTTGTAGTCTTGCGTGCGAGTTTCGCCACCGAAAAAATCCACATAGACCGCTTCCCACGGCAGGCCGGAAAGTTCGAGCGTAAGCGCGGCTTTGTAGGCGTTGCCACTTTCGCCGAAGCAATAGAGCTTGAGTGTCATAGGTTTGGTCCTTTCGGTGGGATCGCGCTGGGGATTTCACATCCCCAGACCCCAGTGGAGTTTATTTGGAAAGATGAAGGGGGCCCTTCACGTTTCATTAAGGTTAACGCGCCATTCTAAGAGTTGCATGGCAGACTGGAGAGTTGAGCCATGTGAAAGGTGAAGCCCCACCGTCCCGTGCAGGTGCCGCCTAGCGAGACTGCGCTTCGGATGGTGGGGTGCTTTGTCTTTGCTTCATCTTTCAAAATAAACTCCTCCCGGAGGGCTGTTTTCAAGGTTTGCTTCGTCTATTTGAAGCCGCGCGCGATGAGTTCTTTCATGATTTCATTGGTGCCGCCGTAAATCCGCTGAACGCGGGCATCGGTCCACATTTCGGCAACCGCATATTCCTGCATGAAGCCGTAGCCGCCATGCAGTTGCAAGCATTCGTCGAGCACTTCGCCCTGCGTATCCGTCAGCCAGTATTTCGCCATTGCGGCTTTTTCGACCGTTAGTTTGCCTTCCAAGTGTTCCGCGATGCATTCATCAAGGAAGGCGCGTGCGACGGTTGTTTTTGTTTGGCATTCGGCCAGTTTGAAGCGCGTGTTTTGAAACTGCATGATAGGTCCGCCAAAGGCTTGGCGTTCTTTGCAATAAGCGATTGTGCGTTCAACCGCGCCTTCCATCGCGCCGACCGCGCCACAACCGATGATGAGGCGCTCTTGCGGGAGCTGCTGCATCATTTGGTAGAAGCCTTGGTTTTCTTCGCCACCCAAGATGTTTTCAGGGGGGATCTCGACGTTGTCGAAGAACAGTTCGGACGTATCCGCTGCATGTGCGCCGATTTTGTCTAGGTTGCGGCCGCGCGCGAAACCCTCTGCGCCGTCTGTTTCGACGATCACGAGGGAGGTTCCTTTGGAGCCTTCGCTCGGGTTGGTTTTGGCGGCGACGATAATCAGGTTGGCGTGCTGGCCGTTTGTGATGAACGTCTTCTGGCCGGTTAGTTTATACGAATTGCCCTCTTTAATCGCGCGGGTTTTGATTGCTTGTACGTCAGATCCGCCGGAGGGTTCTGTCATCGCCAAAGCACCGACTAATTCGCCAGATATCATTTTGGGCAGTAGGCGTTTCTTTTGTTCTTCCGTGCCGAACGCGAGGATGTAGTGGGAGACGATGCCAGAATGGATGCCGTGGCCCCAGCTTGCCAGATTGGCGCGTGAACCTTCCATCAAGATCACCGCTTCGTGGCCGAAATCACCACCAACGCCGCCGTATTCTTCGGGGATCGACGGGCAAAGCAGGCCAAGTTCACCGGCCTCAGCCCATGTTTCGATGTCCATCTGACCTTGTTTGCGCCATTTGTCGTACTTTGGCATCCACTCGGTCGTGATGAAATTCGCGGTCATCTCTGCGAGCATTTTGTGCTCGTCGGTCATCCATTTACTCACAGGTTCTCTCCCTACCTTAGCGCTTGCGGTCTTCCAGTTCGGCATTGAACAACCGCAAACGGTGCGGCAGGTTTTCGTCGTGGGTTACGCTGTCAAAGTTCTCAAACAGGAATGACAGTGCTTCACCTTCGTCCAGACCCGCCTCTGTCGAAAACCGTTTAAGGCGGCGATAGCCTTCCTCCGTCATGGAGACTGGAAAGCGGCGCGTGAGGCGGAAGCGTTTTGGCAAAGCATGTCCCTTTCGTAGGGTGCGTGGTTTCCCACGCACCGCCAGTTTAGAAGTTCGCCGCGTCCAAGGCCATGACCGTGTCCGCACCGCTTTGGATGCGTGTCAGGTGGAGCGCCGTCGCGGGCAATTGGCGTGCCATATAGTAGCGTCCTGTTGTCAGCTTCGTCTCGTAAAACGCGGCGTCAGAAGTACCACTTGCAAGCGCATCGCGGGACGCTTTGGCCATACGCGCCCACATCAGACCAAGACACACATGACCAAACATATGCATGAAGTCATTGGACCCTGCGAGCGCATGGTTCGGATTCTTCATGCCGTTCTGCATGAAATACATGCCAGCCGCTTGCAGATCCTTGGACGCTGTTTTCAGCGGTTCGATGAAATCACGATCAAACGCTTCGTCTACGCCTGCATTTTCTTTGCAGAATGTTTTCACAAGATCAAAGAACGCCATCACGTGCTTGCCACCGTCTTGTGCCAATTTACGACCCACAAGGTCCAACGCTTGAACGCCATTTGCGCCTTCATAGATCATCGCAATGCGGGCATCACGTGTGAATTGGGACATGCCCCATTCTTCGATATAGCCGTGTCCGCCGTAAACCTGCTGGGCTTTTACGGTCATGTCATAACCTTGATCGGTCAAGAACCCCTTGATGACGGGTGTGAGCAAAGACACAAGGCCGTCTGCATCTTTGTCACCGGAACGATGCGCGGCATCGATCATTGTGGCCCCCCACAGCAAGAACGCGCGCGCGCCCTCTGTAAAGCTTTTCTGGTCCATCAAGCTGCGGCGGATATCGGGGTGAACGATCAGCGGATCAGCCGGACCGTTCGGGTTTTCCGTTCCTGTAACGGCACGACCTTGCAGGCGGTCCTTCGCATAATCCACAGCGTTTTGATAAGCAGCGTCGGCTTGTGCCAGACCTTGCATTCCAACGCCAAGGCGCGCTTCGTTCATCATCGTGAACATGGCGCGCATGCCTTTGTGTTCATCACCCAGCAGATAACCTGTTGCGTCGTCGTAGTTCATCACGCATGTGGAATTGCCGTGGATGCCCATCTTTTCTTCGATAGAGCCAACAGTTGCGCCGTTACGCGATCCAAGGGAGCCGTCGTCGTTCACATTGACCTTAGGGACGATAAACAGCGAGACACCTTTGATGCCTTCAGGGCCGCCTTCAATCTTTGCAAGTACAAGGTGGATGATGTTGTCCGCCATGTCGTGCTCACCAGACGAGATGAAGATCTTCTGGCCCGTGACTTTGTAGGATCCATCCGCTTGTGGCACTGCTTTGGTGCGCATCAGGCCAAGGTCTGTGCCGCAATGGGGTTCGGTCAGGTTCATTGTGCCTGTCCATTCACATGACACCATGTTGGGCAGGTATTTGTCTTTTTGGGCGTCTGTTCCATGGGCCAAAATTGCAGAGGCAGCGCCGTGAGTGAGGCCCTGGTACATCGTGAAGGCTTGGTTCGCGGCCGAGAACATTTCGCCCACAGCCGTGCCGATCAGGGATGGCATATTCTGGCCGCCGTATTGTTCTGGCATATCCAGACCAGGCCAGCCGCCTTCTTTCACTTTTTCAAACGCGTCTTTGAAACCAGCTGGCGTGCGCACGACACCGTTTTCCAAAGCACAGCCTTCTTGATCACCCGAAAGGTTCAGTGGCTGAAGCACTTCGCTAGCGATCTTGCCGGCCTCTTCGAGGACCGCAGACGTGAAATCTGCCTCAAGTTCGTCATAGCCCGGAATGCCGGTCTCTGTGGCTTTCAGTACATCGTGCATGATAAACTGAAGGTCTTTTGTCGGGGCTGTATAACGGGGCATGGGCCACTCCCTCTTGGGTAAGGTCTACGGTTTCATTCCAAATTCATTCACCCACCTATGTGGGGATCGTCCTTTGAAAGGCGGCCGGTTATTCGGCCGCTTTTCTACTTTGGTTCACGGAGGCAGCAATTTTTACGCCCCATTTAATTTGTTCGCGCAAATCTTCGATGGCACTGTCCATCTCGTCGCGCTGCGCTTGCAGGTCGCTTAAGCGATCGTGCGCAATTTCCAACGTGCGGTTCATTTGGGTCTGCTGTTGGTCGTTGACGTGATACAGATCCAAAAGCTGGCGAATTTCTTCCAGGCTAAAGCCAAAGCGCTTGCCCCTTAGAATCAATTTCAGCCGCGCGCGGTCGCGTTTGGTGAAGAGGCGTTTTTGACCTTCGCGCTTTGGGAAAAGCAGCTCTTTAGATTCGTAAAACCGCAAGGTGCGCGGGGTCACGTCGAAGGCATCACACATCTCTCGGATGCTCATGTATGTTTCAGTCGGTTGCATTTCGCTTACTCTTTTCAGATGCTCGGTACGGTCCACCTGACGTCTTGCGACATTGGATGCAACAGTTTCTCAGGTTTACGTAGGTTGTACGTTACGTCACTTGGAAGTTTACGTAACTTCCGTTCGCGTAATCCCACGGGTTGGGAAGGCGGTCACGGGGAAGACGCGTCAAAAAACGTCAAAACACCGTATTTATACGCGTACTAAAGCCGATTAAGCGCTGCGTCTGAGCGTTTTAGCCAAGTTTTGAAAGTGTTTCTTTGCGAAGATGGCGAAGCTCTTTTATCGCTTCGTCAAGCTGAGTGGCTTGATCTTCCAATTCGCTTAGCTGGCGATCTGCCATTTCAACGAAAGCTTCGCGCTGGGCTGTAGTGCCTTCATTCTCATAGATTTTTAGCCACTGGCGAATTTCTTCCAGTTTGATGCCGAATTTCCGACCGCGTAGAATCAGGGTCATACGCGCGCACTCACGCGTGCTGTAAAAACGGGACCGTCCTTCACGCTCGGGCTGCAAAAGCTCGATATATTCATAATATCGTAAGGTACGCGGCGTCACATCAAAACGCGCGCACATTTCCTTAAAGCTCAGCCTGATTTCGGACATTTATCGTTCTCCTGCGCTAAAGGTAGGCCCGTCTTTGCAGAAGGGCAACCGCTGCTCTTGCTCCTTTGCGCGATTGGCGATCATAAAGGGGGCAGGGCGAAGAGGAGCCAGATATGACCGACCGTCAAACGCAAAATGCCAAGCAATTTATCGAAGCGATTCCCCATGCTGTTGCATTGGGGATGGAGTTGACGCAGATCGGTGATGGCAACGCGGAGATTTGCATGCCCTATAACCCGCAGTTGGTGGGGGATCCTAAGACGGGGGTTATTCATGGTGGTGCGGTGTCTGCGTTAATGGACACGTGTTGCGGAGCAGCTGTGATGAGCCATCCAGATGCAGGTGCCGGCACGGCAACGATTGATTTGCGTATTGATTACATGCGCCCTGCGACGCCCGGTCAACGTATTCGCACGCAAGCTCATTGTTATCATGTGACCCGGTCTGTCGCTTTTGTGCGTGCCACTGCGCATGACGAGGACAGCGACAATCCGGTTGCGACCGCGACGGGCGCATTCACTGTGGAGGCACGTTAAACATGGCACGCAAACCCCCAGAGGCGATGCAAGACGTCAAAATGCGCCGCGACGCTGCGTTGCGCGCTTTGGTTGGCGGCGTTCCCTACATCCAATTCCTTGGCATTAGCTTTGATCGGCGCGGCGATGAATTGACCGCGCTGTTGCCGTTTGATCAAAAATTGATCGGCAATCCGTTTATTCCAGCATTGCATGGCGGTGTGACGGCGGCGTTCTTAGAGGTGACGGCGATCATCGAGCTGAGCTGGTCGCTGCTCTGGGAAGACTTTGAAAATGGCGCGCTGAGTGTGGAAGATTTGCAAGCAGGGGCGTTGCCGCGTCTGCCCAAGACGATTGATTTCTCGGTCGATTATTTGCGGTCTGGCCTGCCGCGTGACGCCTATGCGCGCGCGCGGGTGACGCGATCTGGCCGGCGCTATGCGTCGGTTCAGGTCGAGGCGTGGCAAGACAACCATGACCGTCCCTTCGCCAGCGGCAATGCGCATTTCTTGATGCCGCGTCGCGAGGATACGTGAAAACGCTTCAAGATTTAACACATAAGCGCGTCCTAACGGTCGCTTTGCCTGTGGTGTTGTCCAACGCAACGGTGCCGATTTTGGGCGCTGTGGATACAGGCGTGGTTGGTCAAATGGGATTGGCGGCCCCGATTGGGGCGGTTGGTATCGGCGCGATTGCATTGACGGCGATCTATTGGATTTTTGGATTTCTGCGCATGGGCACGGCTGGGCTTACGGCCCAAGCCACTGGGGCAGGGCGCAAAGGCGAAGTGTCTGCATTGCTAAGCCGCGGCATGATCATCGGGCTATTTGCAGGTTTTATTATCATGGCGCTGCAAGTGCCGCTGATCTGGCTTGCGCTGCAAACGGCCCCTGCAAGTCGCGAGGTTGAAACCCTTGCGCAAAGCTACATGGGCATCCGCATTTACGGCGCGCCTGCTGCGATTGGGATTTACGCCGTCACTGGTTGGCTGATCGGGCTTGAGCGCACACGCGGTGTCTTGATCGTGCAGCTTTGGATGAACGGGCTGAACATAGTGCTGGATCTATGGTTTGTGCTGGGTCTTGGTTGGGGCGTAGAGGGTGTTGCGATTGCGACGTTGATTGCGGAATGGTCAGGGCTTTTGCTGGGTTTGTGGCTGTGTCGTGATGCGCTGAAAACGCCTGCGTGGAAGGATTGGCCACGCGTGTTTGAGCGTGCGCAAATGATCCTGTTTGCGCGTGTGAACCGTGATATTTTACTGCGCTCCGTGATGTTGCAAGCGATCTTTATGTCCTTTGTTTTTCTGGGCGCGCGCTTTGGCGATGTGACTTTGGCCGCGAACCACGTGCTTTTGCAATTCTTGGAAATAACGGCGTTTTCGATGGATGGGTTCGCAATTACGGCTGAAACGCTGGTCGGGCAATCCATGGGCGCGCGATCTGTGGCGCGTGTGCGTCGCGCTGCGGTGCTGACCAGTTTTTGGGGGCTGATCACCGTTCTGTGCACGGCCACTGCGTTCGCGTTGTTCGGGCCGTGGATTATTGATGTGATGACGACGTCGCCAGAGGTGCGTGCGGAGGCGCGGGTGTATCTGCCCTACATGGTTGCAGCACCCTTGGTGGGTTGTGCGGCGTGGATGTTGGACGGTATTTTCTTTGGTGCGACGCGCAGCGCGGACATGCGCAATATGATGGCGTTGTCGGCGGTGATTTACGTGATCGCGTTGCTGATCTTGATGCCGTTGGTGGGCAACCATGGGCTATGGTTGGCGTTACTGATTTCGTTCATCGCGCGGGGCATCACGCTGGGTTGGAAATATCCCGCACTTGAACGCGCGGCGGGTTAGAGCCATTCGCCGCGTTTGGAACCCATCGCATCCGCAACATTAACGTGTCCGTCTTTTTCGAGCAAGCTGTCCAAGCCACGGATGATGTCCGCTGCCAAGGAAAGACCGCCGTACACCAGCGCAGTATAGAGCTGCACGGCTGACGCCCCTGCGCATATTTTAGCGTAGGCTTGTTCGGGGGTGCTGACACCGCCAACGCCGATCAGGGGGAGTTTTCCGTCGGTAAGTTTGGACAATTGTGCCAGAACTTGCGTGGATTTTTCAAACAATGGTGCACCAGACAGACCACCCATTTCAGATTTATGCGCGCTGTGCAGACCTTCGCGCGAAAGCGTGGTGTTGGTGGCGATGACGCCTTGCACACCTGTTGCGAGGGCGACCTCTGCGATCTCAGCAATTTCGTCACTGGTCAGATCAGGGGCGATCTTTAGGAAGATCGGGATAGGCTTTGCAAGTTCAGAACGCGCGTTCATCACGCCTTCGAGCAGGCCCGTGAGCGCAGCAGATCCCTGCAAGTCGCGCAGTTTTTCGGTGTTGGGCGAACTTACATTGACCGTTGCGAAATCGACGTGTGCGCCGCAGTGGGTGAGCACCTTGGCAAAATCATCCGCACGATCTGCGCTATCTTTGTTTGCCCCTAGGTTTAGACCCAGAACAATGCCGTCGGGACGTTTGGCGAGACGGGTCGCGATGACCTCCATCCCTTGATTGTTAAAGCCAAAGCGATTGATCGCGGCCTTATCCTCCATCAAACGGAATAGTCGGGGTTTGGGATTGCCATCCTGCGGGCGCGGCGTCGCAGCACCGACTTCGATAAAGCCGAAACCAGATTTGGAAAGCCCAACAAGCGCTTCTGCGTTTTTGTCAAAGCCAGCGGCCAAACCCAGAGGGTTGGGCAGTTTCAAGCCCGCAAGGTCACATTTCAAACGTGGGCTTGATATTTCACCGGGCGCTGACGCCAGACCACTTTGCAAAGCTTTCAAAGCCAAGCCATGCGCCAATTCGGGGTCCATTTTGCGCAGGAGCTTGAGTCCGGCCTGCTCTGCAATCCGCTTCATATTATTCCAGTCCAGCGGGGAATTGATGGTGCCCATCGACCAGTGGCAGGGGCTGCGCCCATTCCACGTCTTCAAGACGCAAATCACGGTAAAGATGGGGAAATTCAGCATCACCGCGCGACACTTCCCATTTCAAGGCATCGCCCATTGCATCCGCGTCACAGCCCAGCAGGAACAAGCCGTCTTGTCCCGTGAAATGCTTATCAGCGGTTTCTTGGGCCTGCGTGGCAGTTGAAAAATGCACATACCCATCAGCCACATCAATTGGCGCGCCTGTTGTGGATTTTTCCTTGCGAAGCAGCGCCCATTCTTCGGCGCGAAAAATTTTGTATATTTTCATGGTGGAGTGATGCGACAGCGGGGCGGTGTGGTCAAGGTTGGGATTTCAGCGCATTTGAAATCTTGAGATTGTTTTTTGAATTCAAGACCGCCTGCGTTGGTTTGGCATGCTTGGTCAGGGCCTTGCTTTTGCGCATGAAGCTGCGTGTCGTAAGGTCTGCCTTTGACTCAATCGCCATGACGGGCCACGATGCGACTCGATGGTTCAACATAAAGGGATTTTCAATATGCTCACGCGTTTACTTACAGGGGTAGCAAGCCTTGCGCTTACCGCAGGCATCGCATCAGCGGATTATGCGCTGACGATTCTGCACACAAATGATTTTCATGCTCGTTTTGAGCCGATCAGCAAATACGACAGCGGATGTTCTGCCGAGGACAACGGTGAAGGCAAGTGTTTTGGTGGCTCTGCGCGTCTTGTGACGGCACTGGCGGAGGCACGTGCGCGCACGAATAACTCCATCCTTGTGGATGGTGGCGATCAGTTTCAAGGCACCCTGTTTTACACCTATTACAAGGGTAAGCTTGCAGCCGAGATGATGAACAAGATGGGTTATGACGCGATGACCGTGGGCAACCACGAATTTGACGACGGCCCCGAAGTTCTGCGTGGATTTATGGATGCGGTGGATTTCCCTGTGTTGATGTCCAACGCGGATGTGAGCGGTGAAGAACTGCTGGCGGGCAAGCTGGCCAAATCTACAGTGATTGAACGCGGTGGCGAAAAATTGGGCCTGATCGGTTTGACACCACAAGACACCGATGAATTGGCCAGCCCTGGTCCGAACATCATTTTCACTGATCCGGTGAACGCGGTCCAAGGCGAAGTTGATAAGCTGACCGAAATGGGCGTGAACAAGATTTTTGTTTTGTCCCACTCTGGCTACGTGGTTGACCAAGCGGTTGCAGCGGGCACGACTGGTGTTGATGTGATCGTTGGCGGTCACTCGAATTCGCTTTTGTCCAACACGAATGAGCGTGCGGATGGTCCTTATCCCACGATGGTTGGTAGCACGGCGATTGTG
>Ga0233426_10004360_pt1 | contig 10676 bp, 9 predicted proteins | sample SI_118_April2016_6_FD_179875 | JGI IMG/M metagenome (GOLD analysis project Ga0233426, IMG submission 179875) | Seawater microbial communities from Saanich Inlet, British Columbia, Canada - SI_118_April2016_10_MG | ecosystem: Environmental > Aquatic > Marine > Inlet | place: Canada: British... | reverse complement strand
AATGCTGATGCTAACCCAAATGAAACAGCTACAGTCATCGACCGCTTAGCGAACCCTACATTTCTACCTCTTAATAAAAAGTAGGCACTAATGGCCAATACAAAAATTGCACCAGTAACATAGCCTGCACTGATGGTATGAACGAATTTAGCCTGAGCAACCGGATTGAACATGACCTCAGCGAAGCTAGATACTTCCATTCGCATGGTTTCATAATCAAAGTGTGCACCAACTGGATTTTGCATCCAACCATTGGCTATCAAAATCCATAGTGCCGATAGGTTAGTACCTAACGCCAGCAACCAGGTACAGCACATATGTTGAAATTTACTTAATTTATCCCAGCCAAAAAAGAAAAGACCAACAAAAGTAGCTTCTAAGAAAAAAGCCATCAGCCCTTCAATTGCGAGCGGCACACCAAAGACATCGCCGACATAATGAGAGTAATAGGCCCAATTGGTACCAAACTGAAACTCCATGGTAAGCCCAGTTGCAACCCCCATAACGAAGTTTATACCAAACAACACCCCCCAATACTTAACCATTTGTCGCCAAATATCTCTCCCGGTCATAACATAAACCGTTTCCATAATCGCCAACAACAATGACAACCCTAAAGTAAGCGGTACAAATAAAAAGTGATAAAGCGCCGTCAAAGCAAATTGAAAGCGAGACAAATCAACTACATCAAGACCAAGAATCATAATTTACCTCTGGATAGTTAGCTCTTTTATTAAGGGGGGGCTGCAACGATACGGGTGAAGGGGCTGGGTTTACCGCAGGTACTGGCTTATCAACACTTGCGGTGCGAGTGTGTTTTGCGCTTAACATCCAACCAACTGGTTCGACTTTTTTGCGCTCTAAGGGTTTGATAAAAAGAAACCACAGTAAAAATAGTAACGATAGCTTAACAACTAGCGTGATAGAAATGTCCCGTTTAAATGAAGCCATGAAATCATTCCAACTTAAGAACAGGTTCGTAATGTTACGAACGGTTAGCAGGATCTGGCTTGGCCTTTAGCTTTAATCAAGACGCTCAATTACTTCCAGCCACTCTGACTCTGCCTGCATAATTTGCTGCAGTATTATACCATGATTTTGATTTAATGTATGGCTTTTTGCTTTACTATCATCTGAATTATAAAGCGCTGGATCTGCAAGCTCACTCTCTATAGATTTTTTTTGTAACTGTAGCTTTTCAATGGTTGAATCCAAGGATTTTAAGCGATTTTGTAATGCCTTCCTGTCGCGGTAGTTTAATGTGGGCTCCGCGGTCTTCTTGTCTGTTGCCAGCATTTTTTTAGGTGCTTTTGATTGTAGCCATTGATAATAGTCATCAACGTCTCCATCAAATGGCTTTACTGCTTTATCATATACCAAATAAAATTCATCTACGGTGGTTCTTAAAAAGTGCCTATCATGTGTAATCAACATTAATGCACCTTCATATTGCTGTAAAGCCAGCTCAATGGCTGAGCGCATAGTTAAGTCCAAATGATTTGAAGGTTCATCAAGTAAAAGTAAATTTGGCTTGAGCCATACAAGTTTAGCCAAGGCCAAACGTGCTTTTTCACCACCAGAAAAATACTTGATGGTTGATAAGGCCATATCACCTTGAAAATTAAACCCACCAAGAAAATTACGTATCAGTTGCTCACTAGCTCCCGGCGTTAGGCTTTGTATGGTTTGCAGGGGGCTTAAACTAACATCCAAATCATCAATTTGGTGCTGTGCGAAATAACCGATGTTAACTGAGTCTGAAATACTTATTTTCCCTGACAAGGGAGGGAGCTCGCCTGTGAGTGTTTTAATTAAGGTTGATTTACCTTCTCCATTTGGCCCCAAAAGCGCTATGCGATCCCCTGGATTCACTGAAAGTTCTATGCCTTTTAATATGGGCGAGCGTTCTTCATACCCAGCGGATACAGCCGTGCATTGAAATAAAGGTTTGCCAGCTTTAGGACAAGGAAAAAATTCAAATGAAAAGGGGGAATCCAGTTGGGCTTTTGCAATGACGTCCATTTTTTCAATGGCTTTGAGCCGGCTCTGCGCTTGCTTTGCTTTTGACGCTTTAGCTTTAAAACGCTCTACAAATGACATTAAATGGCGAATGTTTTTTTGTTGCTTGTCATGCTGTGCCTGTTGCAATGCCAGCTTTTCTGCTCGTACTTGTTCAAATCGTGTGTAATTCCCAGTGTATAGTTGTGTGGTTTGCTGCTCGATATGCAAAATATGTGTAGCAAATCCATCTAAAAAATCTCTATCATGAGAAATAAGTAAAACAGCAGCTGGCGTCTGCTTAAGCCAACGCTCAAGCCAGAAAATCGCCTCCATATCTAAGTGGTTAGTAGGCTCATCAAGTAGCAACAAATCAGCTGGGTTCATCAAACATCTGGCCAAATTCAAACGCATGCGCCAACCGCCAGAGAACTGATTTACAGATGAGCTGTGCGTGGTCGCATCAAAACCAAGTCCTGATAGAATTACAGCTGCCTCAGCGGGTTTACCATAGCCACCAATTTGAGCCAACCTGTCATGGCACGCAATCAGCTCTTCATCCTTCCCCATGCTTTCAGCATCGCTTAGTCTTTTTTGTAGCAATGTATACTCTTCATCACCGGACAAGACATAATCAAGTGCTGATAAGTCGCTTTCAGGTAACTCCTGGGATAAATGGCTTATGCGGAGCTGGTTATGGAGCTGTATCTCACCATCATCTGGTATTAGCTCCCCCAATACCAGGCTAAACAGTGTTGATTTACCACAACCGTTATTACCAACCAGCCCAACTTTTTGTTTTTCAAACAAGCCTAAGCTGGCCTTATTTAGCAATATCTTATTGCCTCTTGCAAAGGAAACGTTATGAAAAGTAAGCATAGTAATTTAAAACAGTATGAACAGAATGGTGGGATGTTAACATAAAAAGGGCTCTCAAGAGCCCCTTATACACGTATTACATTTACTATCGATAATTAACTTAAGCTCTGTCCCACATTACATTGGTTTGTGCCTTATTCGCGTCTTCTAAAAGCTCAATAAGTGGCCAAGCTCTGTTAGAAAGACTCACTTCATCATCGTCAGACGAATTTGAATAACCATTGATCTCAGATTCTTTATTGCTAGCTTGTGAAACACCTTGCTTTAGTCGCTCAAGTGCCGCGGGTAAATCATCTGCAACCAACGCCCCTGGTACCACCCCGCTGTGGCCCATCATTTTAATTAATTGAATAGCTACATCACCAAACATGGTGATATTTTCATGCGCATCTGAAGTGAATTTAATTAACATCTATCTCTCCTTAAAACCTAAACAAGCCAATTTGTTTGAATAATCAATTATATCGTGCTATTACAATTAGTATATATCGATAATGTATACAGTTTTTATAAAGGCCTCAAACATTCATAACAATAAGGCAATCTATGATGACGTTCATGCACATAAACCAGTTATTTATCTGCACAAGCTTGTTATTCATGATTACACTACCAAGTCACGCACTACCATTATCTCCCGTTGATGAGCCTAAGGCAGATAGTTTTTATATATGCTACGAAAAACGATGCAAAAATGATACCTCTGTTACACCCGCTCTTCGATACACTAGATATAAATATATTGGCTGTGTTATTAGTCGTGTAGCATGCCATTTATATTGTTGCGACAACTCTAAAGAAAGAGCCCAAAAACCATTAAAACAATTTCAGTGGGTCAATAATTATCCAGATGCACTCAACTCTTTTTATCGCTGCGCATATAACTAGCGACACTAAGAAACTGGTTTGCTTTTGGCGTCAGTCGTGCTTCCTGAGTCATCCTCTGGATATAAATATTTTTTAGCAAACTCAGTTCCAATACATTCACCAATCTTCCTACCCCATGTCGAAGCAGAGGTTTGATCGATTTGAGCTGGTAATTTATTATAAAATCCTTTCACGCACGCATCAGTTAATTGAGGTATTTCGTTCAAGCAGGTTTCATAAGTGACATTCACTTCTTTGAAGCGATTTGAAATAGATGGATCTTCAAGAAACCCTTTGCAAATGGGCATTGGAACAACTTTTTTTACATGTTCCAACCAAACATCCTTCTCCATTTGTGTGGGCTTTTGTTTGCCAGGGTTAGGCTGACTAACATCTGCCACAGATATTGAAGTCAGAAGGGCCATGCTTAGCCCCACAAGTGCTTGATGTATTTTTGATGTAAACATGTTGTTATCCTTTTTTGATATCTTATCAGTATGTGCTTTATCAGATTAGTTACTCACTACCACCTTAATACATTAGAGAAAACGATAGAACCCTCATCGTTCAATTTAAGATGATTGTTTAAGTTTATGTATCACATCATCCATGGCCTCAACTTCCCCCGAATAATGAAAATAGATACGCTGATGCTCACAATCTATAATGCTAAGCGGCTCCTGGGGTTTCCCATCTAATTGTTTAAATATCCAGTAAATGCCTTTCTTATCTAATGCTTGGATATTAACCAGCATATCAAGCATATGCACTTCTTCAAACGCATGATGTGTACATTCCATGCCATCAGGCTTATATACTATTTTGTATGCAATGTGATTCTCTTTCATAACAACCCACCTTTCTCGCCTATGTATAACTGTTTGTCGGCAGAAGTGGATTATAATTAAGTTATTTGTTCTCGTTTGAATCGGCTCGCTTTTTAATCATATCCAGCGCATTGCTCAACCGCTTAAGCACTCTCTCCTGACCAAGCAATGTGAGCGTCATATCAATTGAGGGTGACATACTACTCCCAGTTACAGCGACCCTCAGCGGCTGCGCTATTTTACCCATGCCCAAATCAAATTCAGCACACGTATCATTAATGCACTGCTGTATCATATCTTTATCCCAATTTGACAGCGACTCCAATCTTTCATTAAGTGACACTAGTGGCTCAAGTACTACGGGCCTCAAATGTTTCTTAACGGCTGCATCATCATATTCCAGGTCATCCTGGAAAAAATACAAGCTGTTTTCACATAACTCCGCAAGCGTTTTACATCTTTCGGCCTGTATTGGAACCAACTCAGCCAAGCTTGGGCCCTTAGATGTGTCAATGCCTTTTTCTTCAAAATGCCATTGTAATGCTTCAGCTACAACCTCAGGAGATGTGTATTTTTGATAGTGCTGATTTAACCAATATAGCTTTTCATAATTAAAACTGGCAGCGCCCCTACTAACACTTTGAAGGTTAAACTTCTCAATCATTTCTTCAAGACTAAAGATTTCCTGATCGCCATGTGACCAACCAAGCCGAACCAAATAGTTGAGTAAGGCTTGTGGTAAAAGGCCAAGCTCTTTAAACTGCAACACGCTAACCGCACCATGACGTTTAGATAAACGCTTACCATCTTCACCCAATATCATGGGCAAGTGGGCAAAAACAGGTACTGGCGCATTTAGTGCATTAAATAAATTAATTTGCCTTGGCGTGTTGTTGATATGATCATCACCACGAATCACATGTGATATCTCCATATCCCAATCATCTACGACCACAGCAAAATTGTAAGTTGGATGCTTGTCAGAGCGTAAAATAACCAAATCATCTAGCTCTTGATTGTTAACATGAATCTCGCCATATACCTCATCTTTAAAGGTAACAACGCCCTCTGATGGATTTTTAAAGCGAATAACATAAGGATCATCGGTTTCAGGTAAATTTTTACCTCTACAGTGCCCATCATACCTAGGCTTTTCTTTCGCGGCGAGCTGGGAGGCTCGGAGTGTTTCAATGCGGTCTTTACTGCAATAACAACGATAGGCTTTATCTTCATCTAAAAGCTGCTGTAAAACAGCCATGTATCTATCATAACGTTTTGTCTGATAGTAAGGCCCTTCATCAGGTGTCATGCCAAGCCAACTCATACCATCTAAAATAGCTTGCACTGAAGCTTGCGTTGAGCGCTCACTATCGGTATCTTCTATACGTAAAATAAATTGGCCTTGGTGCCGTTTTGCATATAACCAAGAAAATAATGCAGTTCGCACGCCTCCAACATGCAAGTTCCCTGTGGGGCTTGGGGCAAAACGGGTTCGTACTACCATAGATGAGCTCCGAAATAAAAGAACATGCGCTTTGTCATGTTCGTTAACATAATAACCATAACCGTAAATATTCAAATTGACGCAGTATAACTTGACTTGAGCAGAGGCGCAAAATTGAAAAGCATCGGTATTAAATACCAGTTAAGAATAACAACCCTCATTCCTGTATTGATTGTTGCCTTGTTCTTCGCGTTATTCTATAACGGCCAGTTTAGTCGTGATTTAACATTGCATACATCAAGGCTAGGAAAGGCTTATATCAGGCAATTACTGCCTGCAGCTCAGTTGGCCATGCTTAGAGATGACAAGCGCATCTTACAAGGTCTCATTGATGCGTCAACCATCAACCAAGAAGTACAATCCCTCTCTTTTTATAATGCAAAAGGTCATTTACTTGCTTATCGTGGAGGCAAGCACTCACTCAAACAACCTTTTTCACCACCTGAATTTACCGGGGATTATATCGAAAGTAAGCAAATCAACCCCTATAGCGTAAACTTTGTAGCCCCTATCACACTCCCAAAATTCAATTTATATTCATACTCCCATTTCAATACGCCAACGAGCCCTATGGCATTTCAAGCAGACGATATATTGGGTTGGTTATCCATTGACATAGATACCCAAGGCACACTTATCAAACGATACCAAATGTATATCGTTACCATCTTTATCACACTCCTAGGCTTGTTGATTGGCCTTAGCATGCACTATTTTTTATCAAAACGCATATACCTACCTATTGCTAGGCTAAGAAGAAGTATGAATCAAATCTTAAGCAATGAGTTCGAAACCAAAATAACAAGCTCAAGCTCCGGTGAGATGGGCATCATTGAACAAGGGTGTGCTCATTTACAAAAGCAATATTTGAATATGAACAACGACTTAAATCAATACATAGAAACAGCAACTGAAGACCTACAGAAAAACCTCGAGTTACTAGAAGAAAAAAACATTGAACTGTCTTTAGATAAGAAAAAAACAGAAGAAAAAAGCCGTCAAAAGTCCGAGTTTATTGCCAATATGAGCCATGAAATTAGAACGCCAATGAATGGTGTTCTAGGCTTTACCAACGTGTTACTAGACAGTAAGCTTGATCCACTGCAAGAAGATTATGTAAAAACCATCAAAAGCTCTGCTCAAGATTTATTGTCCATCATCAACGATATACTTGATTACTCAAAAATTGATGCTGGTAAGCTGCGTCTAGACTGCATACCGCTAGATATTAGAGGCTGTATCGACGAAGTGCTTAGCCTGCTCGCCCCCAACGCACATAAGAAAGGCCTAGATTTAATACCTTCAACCGATGTTAATGTACCTAAAACAGTGTTAGGTGATCCTCTTAGATTAAAACAAATTATCAATAACTTGGTTGCCAATGGTATTAAGTTTACAGACCAGGGTTTTATATTAATCAAAACAACCATCGAAGATGAAACAGCCCAAGACTACAAAATATGTATCTCTGTAACTGATACAGGTATTGGTATTGATAAAGCCAGTCAATCAACATTATTTAATGCCTTCAATCAAGCCGATACAACCATAACCAGGCGTTATGGTGGCTCAGGACTTGGGCTGGTCATTACCAAAAATCTTGCCGAGCACATGGAGGGACGCATATCGCTTAAAAGCGAACCACATAAAGGCTCTACTTTTTCTGTACACATTAAGCTTGCAAAGTTAGAGGCATATGAAATTGAGAAACACCAAACACCTAGATTTGGTAATATTAAAGTCATTTGTTTTGATGACAACCCATTACATTTAGATGCAATATGTAATGGTCTTGGCTGTTGGGGTATCGAGTGCGTTCGCATAGACACATTAAGCAAATTCAAAGCAGCATTTAGATCACATTCAGATTGCAACTTAGCATTTGTAAATGTTAATCAAGGTCTTGAGCAACAAATATCCCAAGTCATCAAGGACCAATCGATACCTTGCATTTTAGTATCCAAGTGGCTTGTGGCGGATTATGAACAACTGGGGGCAAAAGGCTTTCTATTCAAGCCACCCAATATCCAAAAACTGCACGATACCATTGATGCTATCATCAACAAGCCGTACGAAGAGCAATATATGCAAACGGCCAAACCTAATGCGCTGATATCACTTAGAAAAAAAATACAAGATGCTGCCTTAGATATACTGATTGCTGAAGATAACCCCGTGAATTTGAGACTGTTAGAGTCATTGCTTGGAGATCGCGCAAATGTTTCCAGCGTATATGATGGGAAAGAAGCCGTAGATATCTGCGCTAAAGTTCGATTCAATGCGATATTATTAGACTTACAAATGCCAAAACTAAATGGTCTAGATGCTGCTGCAACCATAAGGAAAGAGTCTATTCTCAACAAGCACACCCCTATCATCCTAATCAGCGCAAACAATATCAGCGAGCACAAAGTGTCCCTACAGAAGGCTGGCATTAATTTATGCTTGCAAAAACCATTTGATGAAGAGAAATTATTAGAGCACCTTCATAACATCACTACAAAAGATAAAACGCCCCCTATCGATTGGGCTTTGTGTTTAAAGCGGGGTTCAGGTAACCAAACACTAGCGGCTGAATTTTTAGAGCAGTTTGTAGAAGAGCTTAAAAAAGAACGAAATGAGTTTTTAGCTTTACAAAAAAAAGGTGACATCAAAGGGTTGGAACGCGCGGCGCATAAACTGTATGGCGCTTGTTGTTTTTGCGGCGTACCATCGTTACAAAACTACGCCTCGAAGCTCGAACAACTTGCTCAATCTGGTGTAAGCACGCCAGAGCTTATAGATGTTTTCAACCTTTTTATCCAATCTTTAGATGCTGTAATTGACGAATACAATGCTGTGTATCGAACGTCAGAAACAACATAACCATTGTTTGGTTTTATCCAGGAGAAAGAATGTCCATAAAAAACGCAATATATGCCCAGTCAGGCGGTGTAACAGCTGTTATTAACGCTTCAGCTTGTGGTGTCATTCAAACCGCGCGCTTGCATCCTGAACAAATTGGAACTGTCTTTGCTGCTAAAGATGGAATAATTGGTGCGTTAAACGAAGAGCTCATTGACACAAGCTTCGAAAGCGATGCTGATATTGCCAAGTTAATGCATACCCCCTCAGGTGCTTTTGGATCGTGTAGGCATAAACTTAAAAGTAATGATGAAGAATTCAAGCGTTTACTTGATGTATTTAAAGCACATGATATTGGATATTTCTTCTATAATGGCGGAGGAGATTCACAAGATACAGCAAATAAAGTTGCACAAATGAGTAAAGCTGCCAATTTCCCAGTAACCTGTATTGGTATCCCTAAAACAGTTGATAATGACCTCCCTTACACTGACGCATGTCCTGGGTTTGGCTCTGTAGCGAAATACATTGCCGTATCAACCCTTGAAGCAGGCATGGATGTCGCATCAATGGCTGCAACGTCTACAAAGGTATTCATACTAGAAGTAATGGGCCGACACGCAGGTTGGATTGCCGCGGCAGGAGGACTCGCCAGCGATGAAGATGACTTGCCGCCCCACATCATTTTGTTTCCAGAGATGCCATTCAAACAAGACGACTTTCTTAAAAAAGTCGACGAATGTGTCAAAGACAATGGCTACTGCGTTATTGTTGTCTCTGAAGGCATACGAAATGCGGAAGGTAAATTTTTAAGTGATGCCGGCCTTCGTGATGCATTTGGTCATGCGCAATTAGGTGGGGTTGCGCCTGTTATTGCAAATTTAATTAAGTCTACATTAAATTACAAATATCATTGGGCAGTTGCGGATTACCTCCAACGCTCCGCCCGGCATATTTCCTCATCCGTTGATGTAGAGCAGGCGTATGCGCTTGGCAAAGCTGCAGTTGAGTATGCGCTTGCAGGCAAAAATGCAATCATGCCAATTATTAAGCGTGAGCATGACTGGCCTTACAAATGGAGTATTGATAGCGTTCCATTAAGCGATGTTGCCAACATTGAAAAGCCTATGCCTAAAGAGTATATCCGTGAGGATGGGTATGGCATAACGGCCGCTTGTAGAGCCTACTTAAAGCCACTTATACAAGGAGAAGCCTACCCACCATTTATAGAGGGTATGCCTGATTATGTTCGTTTGAAAAATCGCTTGGTAGAAAAAAAAGTTTTATAGCTTAAGACCTTGCGAAGCACAACAGTGGCTCAGTCCTGGTTGCAAGCAACTGTCTCTTGGTCACAGCTTATCCAAGGCATCTCTGCCAGCTGTTGGAGATGACCCGAACTAGTCGGGTCAAGTAGGCAGTGGGGAGTGGAAGCAGGTGTGCAGTGGAGCGTCTGGGCAGGTATCCTAATCCACAACTCACGCACCACGACGTCACACTATTACTCCGCCTACGTGCCACAGTTTTGCTCTGCCTACGTGCCAAAGCTTTATTCTGCCTACCTGCCACAGTTTTGCTCTGCCTACCTGCCACGGCTTTATTCTGCCTACCTGCCACGGCTTTATTCTGCCTACGTGCCACGGCTTTATTCTGCCTACGTGCCACGGCTTGTCCCTGAGAGATCCACACGAATTTATTCATATATATGTTTCTCCAGCTGAGCTTCTATCACCATTGAGACCAGCGTGTTAATCGCATTA
>Ga0233426_10004359_pt1 | contig 10677 bp, 9 predicted proteins | sample SI_118_April2016_6_FD_179875 | JGI IMG/M metagenome (GOLD analysis project Ga0233426, IMG submission 179875) | Seawater microbial communities from Saanich Inlet, British Columbia, Canada - SI_118_April2016_10_MG | ecosystem: Environmental > Aquatic > Marine > Inlet | place: Canada: British... | reverse complement strand
ACCTGTTCGCATGGTGAGGATTTTTTCACTCATGTAAGTGTTGTCAACTGCATCAGAAACGAGTGTTAAGCCTGATGTCATTGGTACCCCAGCTTTTAGAACAATGGAAAAACTATGTGAAAATCTAGAAAGAATTGAACGTTCAATAATTGAACCAACAATGGGTAATCTTGTTTTAATTCTGTCCCATTGGTACATGCCTTTTTCGGTTTTCAAATAAGATCTCAACCCAAAGAAAATGCCAATAAAAACCACGAGTAAATGCGGCCAATAGTCTAAGAAAAAATTAGAACTAGAAATCAATGCTTTAGTTGCCCAAGGTAAATCGGCTCCTAATTTTGAGAACATGTTAGCAAAGGTTGGAATAACAAAGATATTCAAAATAACGATAGCGATAGCAATAGCACCCAACACAAAAGAAGGATAACGCAAAGCCGTTTTAATACGTTTTCTAGTATCTTGCTCTCGTTCAAAATAGCTCGCTAACTTGCTAAAAGCTTCATCGAGCTGCCCTGTATTTTCTCCAACATGAACAAGAGAAACAAACAATGGCGAAAATAATTTAGGATGCTGGTGCAATGCTGAAGAAAGCTCATAACCACCTTCAAGTTGAGTCGCAATTTCAGCTAAAGCAATTTTTAACTTCGGGGAATTACTTGATTCAGCCATACCATTAATAGCACGCAAAATAGGAACACCTGAACGAACTAACGCATACATTTGTCGACAAAAAACGATTAAATCATCAAGCGATATCGCGGAAAAACCTAATAGGTCACCAATATCTATATGAGCAAGATCACCCGAAGTATGCTTTACCTTTTTTGCTTCTTCAATTGAAACAGGCACAATTTGTTGGCGTGACAATTGTTCTGCAACTGCATTGGCATTAACAGCTTCAATGGAGCCTTTTACTTGAGCCCCTTGTGAATTTCGACCGATATAGCTAAAAGCTGCCATTTAGTTACTCTTTAACATCTATTATTTCAACAAGACGAAGTACTTCTTCAACCGTCGTAATACCTTGACTTGCATAGTTAAACGCTGACACGGCTAACGGCGTGAAAGTAGGGTTTGCTTTAGAGAGTTCAGTAAAACTTTCTGCATCTTCACGTTTTAGCGCAGCCATCATAGGTTCATTCATTTCTAGTAATTCGAAAACACCAATACGGCCTTTATATCCAGTATATTGACAAGTTTGACAGCCTTTACCTTGCTTAAAAGTTGCACCATTGACAGCGTCTCCTGCTAAATGCGTCAACCATAGTTTTTCTTGGCTGTTTGGTTGATAATCTTCATGGCACTGATCGCATACTCTACGTACTAATCTTTGAGCAATTACAGCGCGTAATGAACTCCCGACTAAAAAACCTGCCGCTCCCATATCCATCAAACGTAGTGCACTTGTGATAGCGTCATTGGTATGCAATGTGGATAACACAAGGTGACCGGTTAAGGCACCACGTAAGCCTATTTCAACCGTTTCATGATCACGCATTTCGCCAACCATTAAAATATCAGGATCTTGACGTAAAGCAGTCCTTAATACTCCAGAAAAGGTTAAGTTTATCTTACTATTAACTTGAACCTGATTAACGCGAGGTAAGCGATACTCCACAGGGTCTTCTACGGTAATAATTTTCTTACTTGATTGATTTAGTTCACTCAATGCGCCATATAAAGTAGTTGTTTTACCACTACCCGTTGGACCTGTCACTAACACCATGCCGTGAGGACGAGAAATTTGATGTCTCACTCTAGCCACTAAATCAGCTGGCATTCCTGTTTCATCAAGTGACAGTAAGCCAGCTGATTGATCAAGTAAACGCATAACCACTGATTCACCATGTTGAACCGGCATAGTAGACATACGAACATCGATTGAATGACCTTTAATTTGTAGATTAAAACGTCCGTCTTGAGGAAGGCGTTTTTCTGAAATATCTAAACCTGCCATCAGTTTTAAACGTAGCACCATTGCAGAGGCAATTTTATTTTCTTTTAATACGTTTTCTTGTAAAACGCCATCAATACGTTGACGAATACGTAATAAATGCTCATCAGGTTCGATATGAATATCGGATGCACGCATTTGTACAGCATCTTCAAATACCGATTGTAGGAGTTTTCCTACCGTTGCATCGCCACCTTCATCAACAAATGATGTACTTAAATCAAAGTCTGTAGTTTGTTCGTATTCTTCTTCTAATTGACTAGCGAATGATTCGATATCCGCAGTACGACGATACAAACCATCAAAAGCATCGTAAAGCTGTGACTCCATAACAACCGCAAGTTTTAGCGCTTTAGGCGATAACATTTGCTCAAGTTGATCAAGGCCACTTAAATCTGCCGGATCACTCATTCCGAGTAATACTGCATCACCTTGGTCTTCAATAATGACGGCTCGCAGTCGACGAGCGTGAACTTCAGGTAATAATTTTGCTACTTCGGGAGCGATTCTACGTTGGCTTATATCTAAGAAAGGTACGTCTAGTTGTTGCGCTAAAAATTCTAATAACTGACGCTCTGCAATGTGACCTAATTCAATCAAGGTATCACCGAGTTTTCTTCCGGTTGATTTTTGACTGTTTAACGCCTGCATTAACTGTTCATTGGTAATGATATGTTCATGTACCAATAAATCACCAAGACGCATTTTTAATTTAGGTGCCACCATTTCGATTATTCTCCTAGCTCTTGAACACGCTGACGAGCAAATTGTCGAGCATTTTCAGAAAGATCACTTTTATCTATTGCTTGATCATAGGCCTTTACAGCGTGATCAAATTCACTATTACTATCATAAGCCACGGCCAAACCAAGCCACCACCTACCCGCATTAGGCTCTAAGGTTGTTAATAAGTTATATGCGGTTGTCGCAACATCAAATTGTGATATTTGTTGTGCATGGCTTGCAAGCAATGCTTGATACTCTACATTTTCAACATGTGGTAAACCTTTCAGTGTATTAACAGCTGAAGTTGTTTGCCCTTGATTTAAGTATATACGAGCTTTCATTAAACGAAATTCACTATCTTCAGGAAATAACTGAATTCCTTGAGATAGAACATTTAAAGCCGACTGATAAGATTGACGACCGAACCATAATGCAGCTAACTGTTTTCGAGCAGCCTTATGCTCAGGTGTCATTAACAAGACATCTTCAAATAGTTGCTCGGCTTTCGATAATTTATTTTCTGCTAATGCTTGTTCAGCTTGGTCAACTTTTTGTTTGGACAACTCACTGGCTGTTAACTGTTTACGAGAAATAGATAATGTTGGTTTAACCGATTCTTTAATGGTTGTTATATCTTCTGCTAATTTATTCACAACAACGTTATTGCTACTAGTTGTTTGAATAACTTTTTGAATCGTTTTATCAATAACGTCCTTTGATTTTTCAGTGGCTAACGGTTCACTGAGATCTTTTACCTGAGGACTAATTCCATCACCTTTTGAAAGTATTGATTTGTCAGGGTTTCCTTGTAAATCAATTACTTGTTGAGTTTTATCTTCTTGATGTTCAAGCTCAGAAGGCACAATTTCATCATTCGCGCTTGCGCTTCCTTCAGATCTAGCCGTTTGTAGTTTTTTTTCTAAGCCTTCGATCAACTGTTGAGCTTGTTGATTTTGATCATATGAATTGTCATTGATGTTTTTTAAGGATTCATTCTCACTATATAACTGCCAGATGAAAATTCCAGTAATATTGAGCGCAATCACGATGACAATAATGAGTGTAATCATTTTCCAAGGACTACCAGCCCTTTTCATTGGAACTTGATTCGAATGTGAATGCTGCTGTTCATTTTGGCGTTCATCTAAATCTTTTAGCATTTGATTAATAACGCTCATTTCAGTGCTCCATAATAATAAGCCACAAATACAACAACACTGATTGTGACGCAAATGCCAAATATTATCGTCAATTTAATGTTTTGTTGAATGATGGCTTCGGTATCATCACTGGCTATTTTTAAATGCTTATTAGTAATATTAAATTGCCCTTGACCATAACTTAACATCAACATTTTATGACATAAAATATTCACTAATCTTGGAATACCTTTAGAAACCTTTGCTATTTTTTTACATATACGGCGATCAAACAAAGCCTTACCTTTATAGCCAGCAACAAACATTCGGTGTTGAATATAACTTTCAACTTCATGACTATCCATTGCGCGTAAATTGTATGAAAAAGTAATACGTTGTTTTAATTGTCGAAAGGCGGGTTCATTTAGCCGTTGATCTAGCTCAGGTTGAGCAAATAAAACAACTTGTAATAGTTTACGTGTTTCCGTTTCTAAATTAGTAAATAAACGTAACGCTTCCAAGCTTTCGGCAGGTAAAGCTTGAGATTCATCTAAAATTAATACTACAGAATGCCCTTGGCTATGTAATTCAAGTAACCGTTGTTGAATGCGTTGTGTTAATAATTGTACTGACATACGCTGCGCTTGCTTAACACCCAATTCAACCGCAACAGCACGTCTAAGTTCATCGGGTTTTAAATAAGGGTTTGGAATATACGCGGTGACAAAGTGTTCAGGTATTTCATTTAACAGCTTTCGGCAAAGTAATGTTTTACCTGTACCGACTTCACCCACCACTTTAATAAAGCCTTCGCCTGTTTTTAAGGCAGTTGTTAAGACGGCCAAAGCTTCATTATGTGGCTCTAAACCTAAATAAAAGTTAGTATTTGGCGTTAAAGTAAAAGGTAGTTCTTTTAAACCAAAATGATATAAATACATAACTTACTTAGCCGGTTAATGCTCGATTTATAAAAAAGTATTGTGATTAATCTTCAATTTGCTCTTCTTCAGGAAACCATTCTTTTAATAACGCTCGTGCATCTTTTAATTGATATTTCCATGTATTTTGCCCAATTACAATCGGCTTCAACATAATGATCAATTCTTTTTTCTGCATGGTTTGGTTTTTACTTTTAAACAGCTCACCCAATATAGGAATATCGCCAAGCAATGGAGTTTTAGACTCTAAATCAACTTTTCTTGTTTCTATCAAACCACCAATAACTACAATTTCACCTGATTTAGCTCGAATAATCGTATCAGATTCTCGTACGCTACTTTGTGCTAATGGCAAAGTAAAATCTTCACTGCCTAATCGAATTGTTTTAGATTGTTCATCCGTTAATGTGACAGATGGATGAATGTGTAAGATAACTTCACCATGTTCATCAATTTGCGGAGTAACATCTAAGGCAATTCCCGAAAAGAAAGGCGTTAATTGAACTTCAGGTGTTGTTGTGGTTGCCGTACCTGTTGTCGTGGTATTTGAAACTTCAGTAACAAAATACTCGTCTTCTCCTACTTTAATAACCGCTTTTTGGTTATTTGTCGCTGTAATTCTAGGGCTTGAAAGTACTTGTACATTCCCCTGAGTTTGCAACAGTTCAATCACTCCTGAAAAATCAGAATTTATGAAACTCAACGCAGTGGTTCCGCCAATAGCAGATGAAATAACATTATTCGCGATATTACCTGTCGTTGAAAATGTTAGGTCTGTACTAGATGCATGACCCAATACTTGATCCCACTTAACGCCTTGTTGATAATCATCATTAAGAGTGACTTCCATAATTTTTGCTTCAATAATCACTTGTCGACGTAAGTGATTTTGTGTGTCATTAATAAACTTTTTCACAGCAGCAATTTCATTTGGCAATGCACGAACTGTAATTAATCCTGCCTGCGGTGAAACAATCACAGAACGTCCGTCTTTATCACCGACTAATGATGTTAATGTTTCTTTTAATTCAGTCCAAAAATCAGATTCATTTTCAGTGTAAATATTAATACCGCTACTGCCACTTTGATTGCTTTGACCGTTTTGATTATTGCCATTATTACTATTATTTGAACGATTGTTATTACCACCATTGCGGTTATTATTACCATTTCCACCACCGCTATTTGGATCATTTTCAGACACACCACCAGAATTTATACTAGTGCTTGAAGTCCCGAAGCGTTTAACAAACAAATAGTTTAATGGAATTGTTTCAGTGCGAATACCTGCAGGATATATCTTAATCACATTGCCTTGTTTACTAACGTCATATCCATAAAGGCTCGAAATAACGTCAAGCGTTTCATCCAAAGTAACATCTTTCAAATTTAAGGTAATGGTGCCAGAAACATCAGGATGAACTGCAACACTGTATTTTGAATCTTGAACCAATGCAGCAAAAAATGATTGAGCATCGACTTGGCTAGCTGCAATTTCTAATCGTTTTTCAGCTAATAATCCCTGACGTGCTTTAGTCATGCTCTGTTGCATTAACTCTTGCTGAACAGATGAAGGGACTGTTGATAAGGGTTTAGGACTGTTGCTTTTACTTGATTGCTCAATAGCCTTGTCTAATTCTGCTTTAACATAAGTTGGCTGTGGTGGAACCGTTTGACACCCCAGTAAAAAAACTAAAGCAGAGGTCAAATAAAAACTTTTTGGAGGCGTACGCATAGTTATTTTTCTTTTCATTTTGATTTAGCCACAACAGATGAAAACATTGATAGTTTGATATTCTTTTCTGATGACGATAACAGTACATAATGGTCAGTTATCTCAGATAATGTGTATTGACGAATTTGGCCACCTAACGTTAATAATTGTCCATTGATGACAACACTTTTATGTTCGCCACTTTCAATAATCGTTTGTAAAATTAAGGCATTATTATTAACAACGCTTTTAGCTGAACTCACGTTTGAGCTAAAAGGTTTTGTCGGATCAACTGACTTTGCAACAACACTAACAGAAGTAGCAATTAAAAACAGTAATAAGAACTTATACACCAATAAACTCCTTCTTTGTGCTTAAGCTATACATTTCAATTGATAACTCACTATTAGGATATTCAATTAATTGATAATCAAATTCTTGCCAAAAAAAGGTCCAGTCCATTTTTTCTAACTGGCTTAAATAATCTCTTAAATTAAAGTAGCTGCCTTTAAGTTTTAATTTAATTCCATGCTTATACAAAGTAAGTGATTGTTCACTATCAGCTTTAATTTCACTTTCATCAGCACTATCACCAGGCCTATCGTTCGCTTTTTTATTCGTCATAGGTTGCGCTTCCATGACTTCAAAAGAGAGCAAAGAAACAGAAGGCTGTGTTTTTAACAAATCAATGAGTGCATAACGCATTTGAATAGGATTAATTAAATCTGAAGTTAATAATAAAAGCTCACTATCAACTGATGCTAACTTTTCTTCATATTGAGCAATTTGTTTTTGAATGGCGACATTCGGGTCCTTTGATAATGATTGCTGAAGGATATTTATCGTTGTTTGAGATGATTGAAGACCAGTGTTGATTTGTTGTATGTTTTTAGTAAGCGTATCAATTTTCGTGAGTTTTTCATCAATAAACACATTAAAGAAAATAAAGGTGATAGCGATCAAACCAGTGATCAAAACTAAATATTGCTCTCTTGCTGAAATCGTTAAAAACTTAGCTGAATAATCTTGCCATAATGCTTTCATTATGAACCCCCTGACTTTTCAGGCTTATTATGAGAACTGACCGTAAACTGAGTCACCACATCTTCATTTTCATTTTCTTTTTCACTCAAGCTAAAATGCTTAAATGACTGACCAGAAAGAAAAGTGGCTTTATCAAAAGCTGCTAACCATGCAGGCACAGCTTCTGGTTTTCTCGCGATTCCAGAGAAAGTCATATTTTCACTGTTCATTGTGACTTTTTGCAAACTAACATCTCGATGATGAAGCTCTGATAATTCCGTCATAGCAACTGAAAATCCAACCGCGTAAGTAGTGCTACTATCGGTTAATTGTTTATGAAGTGCTTTCTTGTTTACAAGTAATAATTTGGCCGTTGCTAATTTTTCTTGTAATAGTGGATCTGCTTTATTTTGACGCACTTGAAGTTCTAAATCGGCTAACAATGTCTCATTATTCTGCTGTTGTTGATTAACAGCATTAAAGTCATTCGTTAATTGAGATAACTGATATTCGCTATATATCATCCAAACAAACATTAGAATAAATGTTACGGCCCAAAGAGATGCAACGCGTTTTAACGTCCAAAGTGGTTGCTCAGGAATTAACTCTGCTTGCAATAAATTGATGGATAACTTTTTCATTACTCGCTTCCCTCCATGCTGTTTAACATGGTTGCACCAATACATGCTGCATATTCTCGTTGTTCAGAAAACCCTTCAGGCATAGTAAACAAATTAACAGGTACATTGGTATTTTCTGCAAGTTTTCGAGCTAAAAAGGCTTCATTAGGCATAGGTACTAATACTTCAATGCTTCTGATAGGAGCTTGCTTTAATTGTCTTTCAAAATAATCTGTTGAACGCTGAATTTCTAAGCTTAATGAATCGATCACTCCCATACTTAATTCATCTTCAGATTTCGTCGCAATCGTTGCCATCCCTCTTAAACGGCGTTGAAAATATAATTCTCGATTTTTAACGATAATTAGCAAGATTTCTTCATTCGGCTGCTGGCAAACAATTAAACGCGCATCATCCTCAACGGGACATAAACTGGTAAATGCAAATTCTTCCACTGTAATGGTTTTTATTTGACAGTTATCTTTATGAATACTTTCAACAATTGGCAGTAATTCACTTTTAGCCGCACAAACAACATTTATTTTTTCAAGACCAGCTCCCATGATAGGACCATCATAGTAATCCACAATCATATCGTCTGGAGCAATCGACACTAAATCTTTTATTTGCCATTTAATTGCGGCATTAATCTCTTCATCTGGTACTTTTGGTTTATCGACTTGAACTAATTGGTTTTGCTTTGCCGATAAAACAATATTGCATTGCCCTACTAAATTAATTTTTTCTTTTGATTGTGAAAAAGCATTCACATACTGATTATCAAACACTTCAATGCGATGAAATTCAGCATTTTTACTTTCTTCAAGGGAGCAAAAGGTTAGTGCCTGCTGCTGCAAGCATACGCCAAGTGAACCTGATGGTTCCGGCGGTGAAAATAGTTGATTTATCCGTGCGATTATTGACATTTATCGATATTATTATGCTTTAAAAACAAATTGCCGTTGAATTCATTATCCCTGATTAACCATTACGCGCAAGTTTTTTAGGGTAAAATGAACGAATAATTAAATAAAATCATCAACTTTTATGACTAATCCATCTGAATTACAAACACTACAGCACCCACTTTTTGATCAATATCAGCTGAATGTGCAAATAAAACGAGATGACTTAATTGACCCTATAATCTCTGGCAATAAATGGCGTAAATTAAAATATAATTTACGCCACGTGAAAAAAGAAGGTTTTAAGGGAATAATAAGTTTTGGTGGTGCTTACTCAAATCATATTCATGCGCTTGCCTGCGCATGCTATAAGGATCAATTAAATGCGATTGGCATCATAAGAGGGGAAGCCCATTATGCTGAAAACTTCTCGCTTTCAAAAGCTAAAAAGTGGAAAATGAATTTACAGTTTGTTGATCGAATGACTTACCGTCAACGTGACAACAGTGAATATTTACAATGCTTATCAAAACAATACCCTGACTATTTTATAATCCCCGAAGGTGGCAGCAATATTTTAGCCTTGAAAGGTGTTGCAGAGATCTGCGCAGAACTAAATGGACAAACCCAATACGACACATTAATAACCCCCGTTGGCAGTGCAGGCACAATATCAGGGCTAATTGTCGGGGATAAAAACCAGCATAATATTTTAGGTATTGCTGTGTTGAAGCAACAAAATTATTTACAAAAAGAAGTTAATAATTTGCTCAATAATACAGAGAATAAATCAGCAAATAATTGGAAAATACTTAATGAGTACCATGACGGTGGCTACGCCAAATTTAGCACTAATAGTCTAAAACAATTACACGACTTCTCTGCTGTAACGGGAGTGCCATTTGAACCAATATATTCAGGAAAAATGATTTTAGCGTTACTCAATTTAATCAAAGCAGGTTATTTTCAACCAAATCACAGAATAGTACTTTTGCATACGGGTGGTTTGCAAGGTTTAGGCGGGCTGATTGAACAAAATAAACTTAAGGCAGATGAATGGCCTTTGCCACTTGAGCCACAGGTTCAGTAAAGAAATGACCTTGACCACCATTCACACCTAATCGTTTTAATGTTTGCCATTCGTCAATATTTTCAACACCTAATGCATACACTTCAACATTTTGTACATCACTGATCGCCTTTAAACTTTGAATAAATATTTGATTCTCAGTTTTTCGATGAATATTTAGCACAATACTGCGATGCAACTTTATGCTTTGTATCGGACAAACTTTGAGGTATTGTGCACTTACTACATATTGACCAACTTTATCAGCCAAAAGCTTAATGCCTAACTGGTGAAGAACGGTTAATGATTGATTTAACTGCTCAAGATGATTCACTAGATGATATTCACTAATTTCAATAATTAGTTTTTCATGAATGTTGGGATATTCCTTTAACACATTCAAAAACTGTTTGATAAATTCATCTGATAATAATGACTCTATCGACAAGTTTAAACTGCAATGATCGTTTTGATTGTCATCATAAGTTAATAATCGGCAAACTTGTTTAAAGACTAACAAATCAATTTTCTGGCTCAAACCACACTTTTTGGCCATTGGAAGAAAGACTCTAGCGCTGATTAGACTACC
>Ga0233426_10004357_pt1 | contig 10679 bp, 8 predicted proteins | sample SI_118_April2016_6_FD_179875 | JGI IMG/M metagenome (GOLD analysis project Ga0233426, IMG submission 179875) | Seawater microbial communities from Saanich Inlet, British Columbia, Canada - SI_118_April2016_10_MG | ecosystem: Environmental > Aquatic > Marine > Inlet | place: Canada: British... | reverse complement strand
AAATAAGGTGAAATTGCCTGTTTTTTCTTTTCAAAACGAATTTATCTCTGATGTTCAGGTCGACGGATTAACCTTCCAACAGCTTGGTGAAATTGACATTCCTAACATTGGGCGTTCTTCTGCCCATATTGCTTCTCAACTTAGTATTATACCAACTGAATTTTTTGGATTGTATTCTCCAGAAGATGAATTAGGTGATGAAGATAATGTAAAGGCAATTGAGGAAAATGAACAAGTAATTTCGGCTTACTTAGAAATACCTTTTATAACCAACACTAGAGATCAAGATGGTGATGGCGTTATAGACAGTTTAGATGCTGACCCAGAAGACCCAACCAGTGATACCGATGGCGACACGATTAGTGACGCATTAGAAACTCAGAACGGTTCTAACCCTTTGAGTAATGATACTGATGGCGATGGAATTTTAGACGACACCGACACCGACAATACAGGCTACCAACCAGAAAATAGAACCTACGCAATTGATTCTGTTTTTGGAAATAGAAATGCTAGCTTTAATTTAAAAGTTGATGAGCTAACGTATTATTTGAATTCGTTGGACCCTAATAATAACTTCGAATCTCAACAAGCCTTTTATTCTTCTCGCGATTTTTATGAAGAAGGCTTTGTTGGTGAAAATTTATTTGATGAAGCTATTCAATTAGATTTTGAAGAAATACGGATCAATTTTACTGAAGACGACCCAGAAACGGATATTGACGAAACCACTCAAGTTGAAACCCGCCGTTCGCCTCGTATTCGAGTTCCTTTGGACACTGCTTTTTTTCAACGGCGTTTTATCGATATGGAAGGTTCAGATTCTTTGACTACAGCCTCCTTGTTTCAAAAGTATATGCGTGGAATTTATGTGCGAATGGAAAACCCGTCAGAGGACTTGTATATGTTACTCAATTTTGCATCAGCTAATATTGCAGTAACGTATGAATACAATCAATATAACGACAACGATACACCAGACGACACTACCGATTTCTCAATAGATCGCTTTGAACGAAGCTTCTTGCTAAGCCCAGGAATAACAGTAAATCACCTTGAGAACTCATCAATAAACCCAGAAATAAGCCAAACGATAGCACAAACAAACGGATCCAATAAAATCTTTGTAAAAGGGGGGATGGGATTACTATCTTCTGTTGAATTATTAGGAAAATCTTCAGATGGATCGGCAAGCACAAAACTTGAAGAGTTACGCGAAAACGACTGGTTAGTAAATGAGGCAAATTTAGTGTTTTACGTAGACTCAACTTCAGTTGAGAATTGGACTCCCGGGGATTTAATTGCTGATCGCTTATACCTATACAACAAAAGAGATACAGCACCATTGTTAGATTATTTTACAGATAACACAGTAAGTGCTGAAAGAAATAAAGGCAAGTTAGTTCATGGAGGAATTTTAGAATATCAAAACGGAAAACCATATCGCTACAAATTCAAAATCACACAGCATATCAATAACCTGATTCGTAAAGACTCGACGAACGTGATTTTAGGATTAGCAGCTTCCGCCAACATTGACGACATTACAACCAGAAAAGCAAGATTAAATAGTGGGAGTGAAGAAATTCTATACCCTGCCTCAGCTATTTTAAATCCATTGAGTACTGTTTTAATAGGATCACATCCTAGTGCAGGTTTTGAGCATCTCAAATTAGAGTTAGAAGTGATTTATACAGATTTTTCAAATTAACTAGTAACCTTTATGTGTGGTATCGTAGCCTATATAGGCCAACAACAAGCAGCTCCAATTATTGTAAAAGGCCTTAAAAGGTTAGAATATCGTGGATATGACAGTACTGGAATTTCTTTGTACAACGGAACTGAAATTCAAACAATTAAAACGACAGGAAAAGTAAGCGACCTTGAAGCCAAATTTCAAGGACGAGATCCTATCCAAGCAACTATCGGAATTGGACATACCCGATGGGCAACTCACGGTGTGCCAAACGATGTAAACGCGCATCCACAAACTTCCAACTCTGGAGACTTGGTAGTGGTTCACAACGGTATTATTGAAAACTATGCCGCTTTAAAAGAAGAGCTTATTCAGCGGGGTTATACTTTTTCTTCTGACACCGATACAGAGGTGCTTGTTAACCTAATCGAAGACGTTCAAAAAAAGGAACAAGTAAAGCTAGGAAAAGCAGTTCAGATTGCCTTGACGCAAGTCGTTGGAGCCTATGCAATTGTTGTTTTTGATCATAAAAAACCCAATGAGCTTGTAGCGGCTAGACTAGGAAGTCCACTAGCAATTGGTGTTGGAGAAGGAGAGTTTTTTGTAGCCTCGGATGCAACTCCTTTTATTGAATACACCAAGAATGTAATTTACCTGGAAGAGGAACACCTGGCTATTATTCGTTGTGATCGTGATATTTCGATTAGAAAAATAACAAGCGATAAAGTGATAAAGCCTTATATCGAAAAGCTTCAAATGAGCTTAGAGAATATCCAGAAAGGGGGCTATGACCACTTTATGCTCAAGGAGATTTTCGAACAACCTCAAGCCATACGCGACACCTTGCGTGGACGCTTACTTTCTAACGAAGGTGTTATCACACTTTCGAGTTTGCGGGAACATGAAAATAAGTTTTTAAAAGCACGACGGATATTAATTGTTGCATGTGGAACCTCATGGCATGCAGGCTTGGTTGCCGAATATTTATTAGAAAAATTTACACGCATCCCTGTTGAGGTTGAGTACGCTTCTGAATTCAGATACCGCGATCCCATTATATTTTCAGATGATATCATAATTGCAATTTCTCAATCAGGAGAAACTGCAGATACATTGGCAGCCATTAACATTGCAAAAGAGCGTGGAGCTTTTGTTTTTGGGGTATGTAATGTGGTTGGATCATCCATTTCAAGACTTACCGATGCAGGTTGTTACACCCACGCTGGCCCAGAAATTGGGGTTGCATCAACCAAAGCGTTTACTACTCAGATCACTGTGTTGTCTCTCTTAGCATTGCGTTTAGGAATGGTAAAAGGAACTTTATCTCGTTCGGAATATCAACAACACTTGGTGGAGTTGGAATCTATTCCGGATAAAGTATCTGAAATTTTAAAACAAGAACGTTTGATCAAAGAGGTAGCTTTTTCTTTCAAAGATGCTAATAATTGCATCTATTTAGGAAGAGGATACAATTTCCCTGTTGCATTAGAAGGCGCTTTGAAACTCAAAGAAATCTCCTACATCCATGCAGAAGGATATCCAGCTGCGGAAATGAAACATGGTCCAATTGCTTTGATAGACGAGCAAATGCCTGTTGTTGTAATTGCGACCAAGAAAGGACACTATGACAAAGTGGTCAGTAATATTTCGGAAATAAAATCCAGAAAAGGGAGAATCATCGCTGTTGTAAGTGAAGGAGATATTCGAGTAAAAGAATTAGCCGACTATTGTATTGAAATTCCCGAGTCATTGGAATGTTTTACTCCGATCTTAACAACCATTCCTTTACAATTGTTGTCTTATTATATTGCCGTACAACGAGGATGTAATGTAGATCAACCTAGAAATCTAGCTAAATCAGTTACGGTGGAATGATTTATATATGAAGTCTTTTGATTGAAAATCTTCTTATATCGAGTACAACTCGTCTAATTTATCTAAAACATTCATGAGTCTAATCATCTAAAAAACAATTAGTTGAAATTTTCATATTAAATTATTTATCTAAATAATTGTGGTACACTTTATGTTTTAGAATTTTAATAATGTATTATTAGTCTATCAATGGTTTTCTACCAATAAAAAGAAGTGGTTGGATATATTCATTTGATGTTCCAGAATGTCTAAAAATTATATCTAAAATACCATCTCCATTAATATCAATAAATTGAGATGTATCTACAAAATCTATATTCGAAGGAAAAACATTACTGTTTGTTAATTCTGTAAATGATCCCGATGTATTGTTTATGTAAACAATTGGTTTTCCTTCATAACGGTAAGGGTACTTTACTACATCGTCATATCCATCAACATTAACATCCATTACTTCTATGAAATTAACATTTTCTTGATGAATTCCATTATTTGGAAATATAGGAAGTTCATTTGATGACAATGATGTGTCAAATGCAAAAATCTTTGAAATTAAATTAGTTTGTTCATTTGTTAAAACATCTCCTTGACTTAATTCCCCATTATAAAAATTTCCAGCATAATGAATAATAGAAATCGGAGTTTCATTTGGAGATAACTTTAAAAAAACACTATCCCAGAAACCACCACCAATAAATGTATTTCCATTATGGATTTTTACCTGTGTTGGATTTGAATCTCCCATCCAATCAGTGTAATTAATTTCAAAATCATACCCCCAGTTAAATTCTTTTTTCTTTGATAATCCTGATTATTTGTACGTTGAATCCGAATATCAAAGACATGGATTAGGTGATAAATTGGTTTCTTTAGTTGAAACACCAAATATGAAATGTGATTGTAATCCTTATTCAGAAAAAATATTAATTAAAAGAGGTTGGAAATTCCTTTCTGAAAATATTAAGGAAAAATCAGGTGAAAGATTTAACAACAAATGGTATTTATTTGAATAATCCGAAAAGAGCTCCCTCTAAAAAACCCCCTATCACAGGAGAATAACTATATTTATATTAAAACTTTTAAAAGAGCTTATATTTCAACATAAAGAAACCATCTTATGGAATCAGAAAACACAAAAATCACTGTAAAACCTAACGGACAATTTGCTATTCAAGGCCCAGTTACTCTTGTCGATATTGAAGGAAATGAAATCAAACACGGACCTCGGTTTGCGCTATGTGGTTGCTCAAAGTCCAGCAATAAGCCTTTTTGCGACGGGTCTCACAAAGGGTGAAAAACAATTTGATCCAACCAAGTAGATGCTTTATTCGAACGAATGCATTCGATTCATTGGAAGAAAATGGAAGGCTTGTCTTCAAGATTATAATAATCGATTCGTAAAAGGAGCATTAGAAGACAATTGAAGGTAAAAAAATAGATTTATTTTATCACTTTGGGATTAGGTAACGGTATTGCAGGTTATTATCCCGAGCTGAATATATTCAGGTTAACATATTTAAATTAGACTCTAAGTACAGGCATCTATTTTATAATTTCTTTACCTTTAAAAAAACTACATCATGAAAGAACATTTATCCATACTTGCCCATAATCGCGCAATATATTCTCGTCTCTTAAAGAATTTTTCTTTGGAACAGCTCAATACCGTACCCGAGGGTTTTAATAATAATATCATTTGGAATGTTGCACATGCTCTTGCTACTCAACAATCGATAATGTACACGTTGTCTGGCTTAAAGCCTGTTGTTCCTCAATCTTGGATCGATGGTTACCGAAAAGGCACTAAACCTGAAGGGGATGTTAGTCAAGAGTTTGTTGATGCCATTGATGCTGCATTAATGTCGACGATGGAACAGTTGAAAAAAGATATCGAGGCCGGTGTTTTTGAAAACTATCAGCCCTACACTACTTCTACTAAAATGGAATTGAATTCGTTTGCTACCGCTTTCCCTTTTGTCTTATTCCATGACGGAGTTCACATAGGGTCTGTTTTGGCTCTGGCAAAGTTAGTTTAGGATTTCGAAATTGCTGTTACAATTTGTTCCGCATGAATTCTTGAATTCTCAATAAACCACTTATTCGTTTTTAAACCTCCGCAAACTACTCCAGCGAGGTAGACTCCTTTTTGGGAAGATTCCATAGTCTCTTCATTGTATTGAGGCGTTTTGAAAGCATCGCTGTGAAATAGGACACCTAAAGATTCTAGAAGCGTAAAATCTGGCTGATAGCCGGTCATTGCCAACACAAAATCATTTTTAATTTCAATATCCCCATCAGCTGTTTTAATGCGGACACTTTTGGGTTTAATTTCAATGAGTTTGGATTCGAAGTATGCAGGAATACTACCTTCTTCTATTCTGTTAAGAATATCGGGACGTGCCCAGTATTTTACATTTGCACCTACTTCCTTTTCACGCACCACTAGGGTAACGCTTTTTGCTCCTTTACGGTAGGTTTCTAACGCAACGTCAACAGCAGAATTTGCAGCACCAACGACAACAATGTCCATTCCGAAATAGGGATGGGGCTCTTTGTAGTAATGAGTAACTTTCTCCAACTCTTCCCCGGGTATATTCAGTTTGTAGGGTAGGTCATAGAAGCCAGTTGCAAGCACAATATTTTTGGAAGTGTATTCTTTTTTGTTTGTTCGAATTTTAAACCCTCCTGTTATTTTTTCAAATAGAACAACGTCCTCATAAAGGTTCACGTTCAACTCCCAAGAGGCAGTTACTCGCCTGTAATATTCTAATGCTTCTGCACGAGTAGGTTTGGGGTTGTGGGATATAAAAGGGATACCTCCAATTTCTAAACGATCAGAGGTAGAGAAGAAGGTCATGTTTTGCGGGTAGTGGTACAGTGAGTTTACGAGCATCCCTTTTTCAATTATAGTGTATTGTAGGCCTTTCTTCTTTGCCTCGATACCACAAGCCAGCCCTATGGGTCCGGCTCCAATAATAATTAAATCTTCCATAATCCAAAGGTAATTAAAGCCAATTGATCTTATGGTGAGAACCTACGAGATTATTAATTATAGTTAAAATCTATCTAATAAAAATAATAATAGTTACAATTGATTTATTATAATATTGTATTGAATAAAAATCAAATAAAAAATCATTTTACCTAACTAATATAATTTTTACTTATCAGTTTGAATTATATTTCGAAATCAGCATCTGTCTTAGATAGAGAAAAAATAAAGAGCCAATAAAAAGGCCTATTCCTGTTGATATACCATAGATATACGTTCCAGAAAAAATTAATATTTTCCACCAAAATGCGAACATAAAAAGGCCAACTATGTACTTTATTGAGTTGTGAAATACAATATCGGGGAACAATTTTACTACCCTTCGGATCCCGATCAATGGCAATAGATTCGGAAGACTAAAAAGACTGATCCAAAACCGCACAAGAAAGCCACCTTTTTTAGATATTTTCAGTTGCTCTTGATCTAATTCAAGTTGCTCTCTTAGCCTAAAAAAGCCAAGCTTTGTGTTTTCAAGATTGATGTATTTTTTCTTTTTTAAATAGTGTTCTTCATTTTCTGGCAGCCACAGACAAGCCTTCATTGCATGTTCCAAAGTTTCTCTGAGTTGATTGATTGTAGCGCTACTGTTTTCTCTGTATGCCTCTAGAAATTCGCCAACAAGTATTGGGCTGCCATACACTAAGTGCACTTCTTGCCATGGCAACTGATGGTGGCTGTAATTGATGCCAACGGGAACAATATAAATGATGCTGTCTGGGAATTTCTCTTGAGCTTCAAGTGCCAATCGGCTGCTCCCTTTAGATAGACGTTGTAAGTAATATTCGTTGTGATGACTCCCTTCAGAAAACATCATCATATGATCACCTTTGCCTAAAATTTGATGACAGCGATCAAAAATTGCAGCATTTTTTCTTAGGCTACTATATCCATCGCGAATCCTGTAAACGGGTAACATTTTTAGGGCATCCAAAAACCATTGAAAAGGACCTCCAAAAACATCACTTCGGGTAAGGGAAGTTACTTTTGAACCGCAGCTTGTTCCCACAAGTAGGGGATCTAAAAAAGCTCCTTGATGGTTGGGTGAAAAAATGACACCTCCCTTTTTAGGGATATGTTCTTGTCCGTAAATTCGAATACGCCTGAAATAAAAGCGGTTGTAGTTTTTTAACAACAGTAAGATTATTTTATAAAAAAGGGCTTTCATAGTCTGCAGCTTATTTGGGTCAACATATTAAAACTAAATATAATGAAGACATTGCAAGTTGAGTTCAAAAAATTAACTTTTTTAAAGATGAGCAAAGAAGAGCCATTTGACCTAAAATAACATGCTAAATGTCAGTTATTTATCACCAATTAAAGTCCAGAAAAAACGGATCAACTTTTTTTTATTAAAAACTTGAATTTCAAAGGGGTTGTTTTTTTTGGAAACGCTATATTTGCAAGCGAAATAAAAGACTAAAAACTAACACAATATCATCATATGGCAGCGACTGCAGGAAAAGTTTCTCAAATCATAGGCCCAGTAGTAGATGTTACCTTTTCGGGAACAGACACCAAACTACCTAAAATTTACGATTCATTAGAAATTACAACCAAATCGGGAGATCTTCTAGTACTTGAGGTTCAATCTCATGTTGGAGAAGATACAGTTCGAACCATTTCGATGGATTCGACTGACGGATTGAGCAGAGGTACCGAAGTTATTGCAACAGGAAGTCCTATTCAAATGCCAATCGGGGACGATGTTTACGGAAGATTATTCAACGTAATTGGAGATGCAATTGACGGTATTGGAGATTTACCAAAAAAGGGAGATCAAGGGTTACCAATTCACCGGGAAGCACCAGCGTTTGATCAACTATCAACCGCTACCGAAGTTCTTTTTACAGGAATCAAAGTAATTGACCTAGTAGAACCTTACGCAAAAGGAGGTAAGATTGGTCTTTTTGGAGGAGCAGGAGTTGGTAAAACGGTATTGATTCAAGAATTAATTAATAACATTGCCAAAGGGCACGGAGGACTATCTGTATTTGCAGGTGTAGGAGAACGTACACGTGAAGGGAATGACTTACTTAGAGAGATGCTAGAATCGGGTATCATCAAATACGGTGATGACTTTCTACACTCTATGGAAGAAGGAGGTTGGGATCTTAGCAAAGTAGATAAAGCTGCGATGAAAGAATCTAAAGCGACCTTCGTATTCGGACAAATGAATGAGCCTCCAGGAGCTCGTGCTCGTGTAGCACTTTCTGGATTAACTATAGCAGAATATTTCCGTGATGGAGCTGGAGAAGGTCAAGGAAAAGATGTTCTTTTCTTTGTTGATAACATCTTCCGATTTACTCAGGCAGGTTCTGAAGTATCAGCCTTATTAGGACGTATGCCGTCTGCGGTAGGATACCAACCCACATTAGCAACCGAAATGGGAGCAATGCAAGAACGTATTACGTCAACCAAACGAGGTTCAATTACTTCTGTTCAGGCTGTATATGTTCCTGCGGATGACCTTACGGATCCTGCACCAGCTACAACATTTGCTCACTTGGATGCAACAACAGTATTATCACGTAAAATTGCAGAACTTGGAATTTATCCTGCAGTAGATCCTTTGGATTCTACTTCACGAATTTTGACTGCTGAAATCTTAGGAGATGAACATTACGATTGTGCTCAACGAGTAAAAGAATTATTACAACGGTATAAAGAGCTTCAAGATATTATTGCAATTCTAGGAATGGAAGAGCTTTCTGAAGAAGATAAATTAGCGGTTTCACGCGCACGTCGTGTACAACGTTTCTTATCACAACCTTTCCACGTTGCGGAACAGTTTACTGGCTTAAAGGGTGTTTTAGTAGATATTAAAGAAACCATTAAAGGATTTAACATGATCATGGATGGAGAATTAGATCACTTACCTGAAGCGGCTTTTAACTTGAAAGGAAGTATCGAAGAAGCGATTGAAGCTGGTGAAAGAATGTTATCTGAAGAATAAGGTATGTATTTAGAAATTATATCTCCCGAAGCAACCCTATTTACTGGTAATATCGATTCTTTAACATTACCAGGAACCAATGGTTCCTTTCAGGTTTTGGAAAATCACGCTTCTATTGTTTCAACCCTAGCTACTGGGGATGTTACTTTACAAGGGAAGTTTGACAGTTCCAACAACTTTGACGAACCGTTTAATAAAATCGATTCGAATTCTGTTATTCTCAAAATTTTATCAGGAACTCTTGAGCTACAAGACAACAAGATAATTTTATTGGTTGATTGAGTTTTTGAAATAAAAACACACATCAAAATTTAACATTAAATATCTATGAATTAAGTACTTAATTCATAGATATTTTTAATTTTTGCTCAAAATTTAACATCTTGCAATGAAAAAACTAACCTCTATATTCTTATTACTGGGTACTACCTTACTCTTTGCTCAGGTAGATTCTCTCGAAGTTAAAACAAATAAGTTAGATGAGGTGATCCTCAATTCAACGCGGATCGACTTACCTCTTTCCGAACACTCTAGAACCATTCAGGTGATTGATGCTTCTGATATTCAAAAGAGTGGGGCACCTAATGTTGTTGTTTTATTACAGCAAATCTCGGGAATCGATATTAGACAACGAGGAGTAGAAGGCATGCAAGCCGATTTATATATTCGTGGGGGTAGTTTTGACCAAACCCTTCTTTTAATTGACGGAATTAAATTGGAAGATGCACAAACAGGTCATCACAGTTTAAATCTTATCCCACCGATCGAATTGATTGAACGTATAGAAGTTCTTAAAGGTCCAGCAGCCCGAATTTATGGGCAAAATGCATTTACAGGAGCTGTAAATATAGTAACTAAAGCTGCAGGTTCAGGAGCAAATACCTTTTCTGTTCAACGAGGTTCTTATGACCAATATCATCTTAAGTCTACACTACAAACGAAAGGCAAACAAGGAGGTATATTAGGGTATTTTTCATATAATACGTCAGACGGTTACCGACACAATACGGACTTTATCAATCGAAATTATTTTGTAAAAGGGAACTTTAAAGCAAATGATGTGCCTATTAATTTCATAGGTTATTTTTCGGATCGAGAGTTTG
>Ga0233426_10004355_pt1 | contig 10682 bp, 8 predicted proteins | sample SI_118_April2016_6_FD_179875 | JGI IMG/M metagenome (GOLD analysis project Ga0233426, IMG submission 179875) | Seawater microbial communities from Saanich Inlet, British Columbia, Canada - SI_118_April2016_10_MG | ecosystem: Environmental > Aquatic > Marine > Inlet | place: Canada: British... | reverse complement strand
AGTTAATTTAAAAACTTCTGCTCTCACATTTCTAAAAACCTGATCTAAACTAATACCATCAAACATCATATTTTTAACTAATGATGAACAATAAATACTATTCTCTCCATCTCCATCTGCGGCTGTACTTCCTGCTGTAGTAGAAAAAGCAATTAATGATCCTGTAGGAGCCTTCATTTTCGCTAGCCCCGAACCTTTAAGTGACCTAGTTTTATTCCAATTACCCTCAAATGGATTATCTCTACAAGCATCTAATATCAATACATTTACTTGATCTGTCATTCCAGTTAAATACATCATAATATCTTGAACGCCTAAAGCCTTCATACGAACATCAGTTTCTTTCTGAAAATCTACTTTTGTTGGTAATAGATAATTCTCTGCTCCTACTTGAATTCCATGACCAGCATAGTAAACAAAGGCAACATCATAATTTATTCTTCTATCTCCAAATTCCATAACCTTATCTACAAAATCAGTCTTATTTTCAATATTGGTATCTAGTATGACATCAAAATCCAATCCTTTAAGTGTTTTAGCAATAAGTAAAGCATCATTTACAGGATTATCTAATTCACCCTTATCATAATTAGCATTACCAATTACAAGTGCTAGTCTTTTCTCTTCTTGAGAGAAAACTAATAAAGGAAAACAAAGTAATACGAACAATAATTTTTTCATATTTTTTTTTTATTTAATAAATTATAAATCACTCTCACTTCCTTCAACTGTACTTAAATTCCCATTGGTATAAAGTTGTAATTTCAATGAGTATGTTCCATAATACCCATCTTCAAATTCACAATCAAAGTACTTGTCTGATTTACCTACTCCTTTATCTTTAAGAAAATTCCCTTTTGCTACACCTCCTTTAAAATTAGCATTAGATGACCAATCATCTCCATAAAGATAAAAGAACTTGTATTTACCATAAGGGATACCAGTTAGAGAAAACTTTGTATTTGCTCTAATATATTCATTCCTTACCATCCTTCCTGAATATACATCTTTAAACATGATAACTATATCTTTATTTAATGGAGCAGTGACTTCTATAGTATTATCTGTAGAATTATTATAAATTCCTTTTCCATAATAACTATTGTATGGTGAGAATCCGCTTACAGGCCTTTCAAAAATATAAACGTCCTTATCATTTGTATCTACTGATAATTGCGATTTAGTAATAGAATCACGATCTATAGTTGAATTATTTGAAGAATTACATTTACTCAAAATAATAAACACAACAATTATGGCTACTATCTTTAAGCTATGTTTATTTAGAAAATCCAAAGTAGAATAGTCTAATTATTACCAATTTAGATGTGGAGTCATTTCAAAAACCTGTTGAATTTTTTCATGCTTTGATAAACCTTCTTGATCCTGCAAAATAGTTGATCCTGTACGATCTTCTCCTAATAAAAGAATTTTTTTACTCACAATACCAATAACTTCTCCAGTTTTTTTATCAATAACAGGTCCGCCACTCATACCTTTAAAGATTTCATTTGTAAGAAATAAAGTTGAATCTTCTAAAGTGTAGTTTCGTACTGCATTAGTATTGTCATATGTTTGAGAATTATCTGGATAACCAATAATTATCACTTCTGGATTATACATCTCAGGGTCCTCAATATTTCCGGCAATTTTAAGGGGCTCAATATTATCATGTTTTTTAATGAATTTTAATACAGCAAAATCATCATTTTCATCTGATGGCAGATATACCAATTCAGCTTTCAAATTATGATATCCAGGAAGCTTAATCTTATCAAAATTTAATGTGACAAGTTCTCCAAGAGCTAAGTCATCTACGCAGTGTCTAGCTGTAATTAATAAACCATTCTTACTAGCTAAGAAGGCAGTACCTGATGATGTACCGCTAGGATGTAATAATTGACAAGTAGCCTTTCTATCGCCCGTAATTTTTTCAGGCGAATCAATGTAACCGTAATCAAAAAGCAAAAATATCAGTGGTAAAGCCAACAATAATAAAGTGAAAAAACTTTTTTGCTTTTTAATTTTTACTCTAATAATACTATTAGATTTCTCTTTTTGTGATTGTCCAATATAATTTATCATGACGTATATTTATTTAATTCTTCTTTACTTAAGTATGGGAATTTTTTAATGAAAAAAGAGTTAGTTTTCTCATCAGATTTTAACTTACTTTGTATGTGATCCTTAATTATTGGCATATAACCAATATGTCTTAATGGATTAAATGTAACATCATCTGAATTAGTTGTTGTTGCGTATTCTTGATATAATAGAATTACATCATTTAAACCAGATAGATCAACAGAATTACTATTAATTGCACCTATTTCATAATCTTTAAATAATTCACTGTATTTATTATGATCACTTGAAACAATCAATAATTTAGAATAAGCATCAGAATCTAAAGTAAAATCTCTATGTCTTAAAAACATAGCTGGAATTTCACCTTTAAGGATTGTTTCATTTGCACTAAATAATTCTGTTAATGCTAGATTATCATTACTTTCTCTAGGATCAATCCTATTTATAATTTCAATTAAACTAGAAGAAAATAAATCTTGTTCATTTATAAAACTAACAGAATTATCTATTGAATTCCTATAAACTTGATCATAATCTTGCTTAACAAAATTCCATATTGATGTTCCCAGTAATTGATTAAAACCTATCTTATTATCAGATCTTTCATACTTATCTAAAGCATTCTGTAAGTCACTGTCCATACTACCTGTTTCAAATAGCATTTTAAAAGAAGTAGAATATTTTTCTAAACTGGCTTTAAGTGATACTCTTCTTTTATTTAGAGTCATTCTCATGTCATCACCATTAGCTAACTCATCATATATTTTTATAGAATCAGATATATAATTAATTGAAGGTAATATATTCCCTTTTAATGACTTTGTCAAGCTATTAGATTGTAATTGAGTTTTTAATTTCACAAGTTCTGGAATAATTGTCTGAAGCTTTAAAACTTCTTTTAATTGTTCCATAATGTAATTATAATATTCCTTCTTAGTAAATGTTAAATCAAAGTCTAGTTTATGTTTAAATAATTCATCAATTTTAATACCAAGAAAATTATCCCATTTATTTTCATCTCCATTTAAATTATATCTATCGCTATAGAATGAAATTAACTCATCAATATATTCAGATATTCTTTCAATATGAATTCTAGTAATTACAAGATTTTTATACCTCTCTGTAATGCTCTCAGCGTAATCATTAAGCTGATCAATCATTGAATTTTTAAAGATTGAGCTATTACTGCTAAATAGACCATAATAAGAATTTGTATTTACAGTATTAAATTTACTATGCATCTCCCCTTTATCATCTTTCAGCAATTTTCCAGATATTATTTGCTGAACAACATTATTCATATCATCAGCCAATAGCATAGCATCTGGAGTAGTGATATTATCAAAAATTGATAATGAATTCTCTATAATTTTTTCAAAATCATCAATTGAATTTCTCTGAAATGTTTTTTCTTGAGAGATAATAGGTTTTTTGGACCCTGCCTTAGTAATAAAATTCTCAGCATCAACTACAGAATTTATTAAAGATGAACTAATTGTAATAGATAATAATTCCTTTAATTGAGCCTTTGGATATTGAATCATTTTAAATCCAAAACTGTTGTAAGTCTCAAAAGTACCGTTACCATGTTGATCTGCTCTTCTTTTACTTAATACACTCTCAAATAAATTATCAGCAGTACTATTAGTATTTAGAATACACATTAACACACGCATGCCAGCAACCTTAACTAGTTCTCCTAAGTTTCTTATAGGAGCATTTCCATTAGAAAAATTCTGTGACAAAAGTTGAACCATCTGATATGGAGGAGATGTGAAAGTTTTCTCTGGAGTTCCATCAGGCCATTTAATAGTAAAATCATTTCCAATAGTTGTATAATGATCTATTGAAGCTAGAGCAGAAAAAGTATTCTCATGTAGTGACTTATTCTTTGAAAAAGAAGCTTCATCAGGCAATAAAAACAATGCTTGAATATTATTTGCGCATTGAGGTAGAATTTCCTGTAAAAGATAAGCAATATCTACTGATAGGCCTGATCCTGTTCCTCCAGTTAATGTACCTACAACATAAATCAATGTATTTGAATCACCATTTATTGCACTGAATTTATTTAAAATTGTTGATTTTAAATTATCAAAATTATATTTTTTCCACATAGCTAGCCTACCAAAAGCAGGCATTCCACCAGCTCCAATATTTCCACTTTCTAAGTATTCAACAGGAGGGATCCATTCAACTTTTGATCCCATTTTTTTTCTATATTGTTTGATGTCTACATCAATATCAGTGAAATCAACGAAAACAGGATTAATCATACTTTTTCCACCAGCTGTAGATTTAGATTTATTAGAAATATCTGTTTCTAAGTATAAATATTCTACATTTTTACCTGGCTTATTTTTACCAATAAATTCATAATGATATTGTTGAGCTTCCTCAATAATATTCAGACCAGTTGATCCAATACCAATAATTAAAGTTGTTTTAGCCATTTTATAATATATTTAAAATTGTTTTTTTTGTTTTATTGTAAAGCGCTATCATAACCACATTTGCAAGTACAAATGGTATTAGCTGCAAATAAATATTTGCAATTTTAAAAACAAAGTTCCAATCTAAAGAAAGAACATTATTGTTACGGAGTAAATAAAACCAATAACCATTTAGTAAAATCATAACACAATTAATTGCATAGATTCTAGAAAATTGAAAATTAAGAAAGAAATTATCATAAATTTCTTCTGCTTTAAAAAATTTCAATCTTATAAAAACCATTAACAAGAGATAAAAAATGACAATAGAAATTAATGGAAGAAGTAAAAACTTAGCCATTAACATATTTGTATCATTTGTAATTATTTGTAAAAATATTTCTTTCATTATTTATTTTAATTTCGTTCGTAAATTAGGTCACCTGGAGTTTTTTTGTGTAAAAATTGAAATACTCTTAAGAGAATGAAAATTGTTGGCACAAGTACCATCCACAATAACAATGTAAATAAATCAAGATTATTATACATAGCATTTTCAAAACCAGATGAATTTAAAAATTTATTTAAGGTCTTTTGACCAATTAATTGAGTGCTAACATAAGCAATTGAAAATGAAACAACAACCAAAAATAAAGTAATTCCAGAATATAAACTTAAAATGAGGTTATTTGACAAACCAAAAGCCTTTAGCGTTCCTAAACTTCTTTTATTAGAATTTAGATGAGATATTAATACATTAATAATAAATAATATAATTGAAAAAAATGCAAAAGCCATTAACGCTTTACTTAATAAATCAGTAATTTTTTCAAAAAAATTAATATTATCTTTCTCCTTCATCCTACTCTTTTCAATTTCTACACCAAATTTCTCTTTAATTTTTTCAGCAAAAATGTCAGACTTTGCTAAGTCCTTTAAATAGAATGTAAAATAATCATTAATGAATTTATCTTTATCTCTATTATGATTTGCAAACTTCCTAATATCTAAAATTTTAATAGAATTTCTAAATGGTGCTACGACATTTGTATCGTAACTTTGAATCATAATTCCATCCTTATAGCAATTTTCACTTAACTTTTGTGCAACATCAATAACACGAAATAATGTATCCATCTCAGATGGTAACTGAGTTAAATTTGGTAAAAAGTAAGTAGATAGACCATTATAATTATCTTCTTGAAATACCTTTGGATAATTATAATTACAATTTAAGAAATTTTTTGAAAAAGCAAATTTACAATTATTCCTTAATTCCTCTACAACAGCTGCAATTGGTAGTTTAACAAAACCTCCACTTGTTTCAATCTCTACAAAAGAATATTTTTTCCATGCTGAATCACCTTTAACATCAAAGTCTTCAAAAAAAGATTTTGTTAATATTAGCCCAAAACCATCATCAGAAAATGCATCATCTGTTAATAGACTATTATTAGTTTCATTATTTGTTAAAAATTTATAAAATGAATCATTTGTAGTAATTAACATCCCATTTGGCTCCTGAGTTAGTCCATTAAGCTTACAAGCAAATCTCTTTTTAACCCCCCTTGAAAAATTAGATGCTAATATTGATTTATTTTCATTAATAAATATCCTTGCATTTGTAGTGTCCATTTTACTGTATTTCACATCATGTAAAGATGGTACCTTAACATCAATAAATTTAATGAATGGTGATTGCATCTTAGTTTTAAGAAGATCTTTTGAACTATTTCCAACACCTAAAACTAACAAAGAAATAAAGAAAATAAGTGTTAAAAATAAAAGTCTATTTCCATTTTTTCCAATTACAGCCTTAAATTCTGGGACCCCTATATCCTTAATAAAAACTTTAATATTCATAATCTAGATTTTAGGTAGGAATTTAGACTTTAACTCAGACCTAACTAGTTTTAAATCTTTTGTTTTACTTGAATGCAACCAATTTTTTTGGTCTTTAATATAAATTGAGTTAGAATCAATAACACCATAGTAAGACTTAAACTCGCTATCAAACCTCTTATCAATATTAACAATTTTGGTAGCAAATTTTAAAGCAATTTCAATATCGTGAGTTACAATTATTGATGTTTTATCTTTTCCTAGTTTATAATTTAGCATCTCCATTAACTTCTCAGCATTATACCAATCTAAATTACCAGTAGGCTCATCAGCAAACAATATATCCTTATCAGCAATGATTGCACGCGCAAATGCAACTCTCTGTCTTTGGCCTCCTGAAATCTTTGAGATATTAAAATCTTCTCCATTCTTTAAATTTAAATCAGATAATATTTCATTCACAATTAAAGATGCTTTCTTTTTTAATGAAGATATTTCTTGAGATCCATTAATAATCGCACCAGATATTATATTTTGAAAACCTGACATTGATGAAAATAAATTATTAGATTGGAATATAAAGCTAAAGTTTTCTTTTCTCTGATGCATTAGTTCTTTTTCACCACGACTCCAGATATCTAATAAACTTTCATCCCATAAATCTAAAACAGTATTTTCTTTTTGCTGCATAGTATTAATGGTATTATTCATCAGTCCAAGAGACTCTAAAATTGTACTTTTACCAACTCCTGAAGGTCCAATAAAAAACACTCTATCACCTCGTTCTATCTGTAAACTGTCAATCTCAAGAACGGGTCTTAAAGATTTTTTATATGAGCAGCTTAAGTTTTTAATATTATAAATAAGCTTACTATTCACCTCTTGGAATTTTTGAAAATGGTACCCAATAAAATGTTTGCGAACCACTGCGATGTTCTGTATATTTAAGATCTCTATCCCTTGGAAAATCAACAAAAGCATCAACTTGACTTTTAAAATTTTCTAAGAAAATTTCAAACTCATCACTGGTGATATTTTGAGTGCGCAAATCTCTAATTTTTTTGGTACCTAATTTGCTTTTTTCAGAAAATGGAATGTTCAATATTATTTCCCATGTTTTATTAAATGTCCAATCCTTAATTATTGCTTCAGGTGTATCCTCTCCAACTAAACCTTTGATTAATGTTATAATACTTGAATAAAATTCATCTCTTGCTTCCTGTCCTGATCCATTTACATAAGCAAGATCTCCCAAACGTTCATCAAGATTAGCTTTAAATGTTTTAGACATAAATGCAACAGAGTTAAACACATTATGCTTACCTATTTTCATATGAGTATAGCCACTAATAGATATATCTCCTTCATTAATGAAAAGCTGACATTGCTCAGGTGTTAAATTTAGCAGCTTACATATCTCATCAGAAGAAGCATCAAATTCTTCTCCATCATCTTCTCTATTTTTTATTGCTACAGGATCATCACAATCTTGATTAATTTTACATGAAATTAACGCTGCTTTAGCATCTAAATTTTCCATGTATTTTAAAAAACTACTAACAAGATTATTTCTAAAAACTTTTTTAGACATTGACTTACCTGGAATAGCATGGTTATAAACTCCAAATAAAGGCGTAAATTTTTTAAAGCCTTTAAAACCTAATTCATAAGAATTAGCTGATGCACTTTTATTAAGCATAGGAGATATTCCATCATAATTGGAGATATTTTTTATATAATTCTCAGCAGAACCTAGAATATAACTTCTACTATCACTAGGAAATCTTGTATACGCCTTTGCTGCAATTCCAGTCTCAAAGTTTACTTGAAATGAGATAAGATTAATTCTTTTTTCAGCAAGTAATTTAATTACAGATTTTTTTGTTAATTTCTTTTCTTTATCTATCTTATTATTAAAATGATTACCAGCATCACCAACAAGAACCAAGATATTTGATTCTCCATTTTTAAAACCAGCTCGTTTAATTGCTTCGGTCATTCCAAAGTAGTGAGCTTCTGTATTTAATTTAGTATTATTAGTTGAATAGTCAATTTTACCTGGCCTTAACAACTCTATAACACCTCTAGCATCATCATTTAAGGGTTCAATCTCAAATTTTCTATTTCCATCTGAGTAATCTCTATAAATAGCCAATCCCCATCTAATATTTTGTTTACCATCAATTTGTCTCTCATTAATAATCCTCTCTATACTTTCAGAGATAATTGGACCATAGTTACTCATACTTCCAGTTCCATCAAGAACAATCAATGCATTAACATTATTAGCTAATTTATTTATTGAGTCAAGCTGATATTTTAATTTATTTCTTTGACACGCTTCATCACATTCACCATCAACATCCTTCACATCACCTAATTGTGCAATAACAGCAATTTTCTTACGTGTATGACTATTATCGCTCCATGGCATTACTGGATACCTCTTTCCAGTACCAAACATTCTACTTTTTTTTATTTTTATTTTTTTAAGAACAGTCTCATCACCAATATTACCGCCATTTCCAAAATAACTAAGAAGGTCATTTACATTTAAAAAAACAGAAGCGGATTTATATGAACCATCATTATTTTGAAAATTAATTTGTGCTCTTTTACCATGAACTGGCTCTAAACATACTCTAGTATCCCATTGAGTTGTCTTCAAAAGATGAAACCATCCCCAAACATCATTCTTATCACCAATTTTATCAGAAGAACTTAACAGTACTGCAGTTGTAGTAGACTTAAGAACAAATAAAATATCAAATTTGGTTGCTTTTCTTCCAGTTTCATTTTTTTTGTTAAGATCAGGATTATTAAAAAAGTTCATGTCTTTAAATATCTGCCTCATATCACTTATTTTTTCTGGATTAAAATCAGATGCTGACATTAAAATCATTCTTTTTTTAGGTGCACCCTTTCCAGCGCCTTCAGATGATAAAGTAGGGTATTTTGATAAAATCAATTTACTAGCTTCAATCCAACCATAATCTTTTGAAACTTTATGACCTTTCCTTCCACTTGACTTAACATCTACAAGATGCATCCAATTTCCTTGAACATCATCAACAAAAAACCTGTCCATAAATCCAAGAGTAGTTTGTTCTTCACCGTCACTACCATAAGCTTCTCTATAAGTAATATTATCTTCTCTATCACTCCAAACAGCCCAAGCATTGTCTGAAGTAGATTCAATTAAACTTGAAACTTGCTTTACTCCTTCATTAATATGTTGAATTAGATTTGCTGAAGGATAGTTATTAAAAACATCAGGTATTGGGTATACACCATTTGGTTTAACTTCACTTGCAATTAAATTTTGAGCATTTAAATTAGCAACAAATATCAATTGTATTACTAAGATTAGGCTAAGTACATATTTAAATTTATTTATCATTCTAATATCTATTTATATTAATTTTTAAAGATGAATCTTGTTCTGCTTGAATTATATATTCATTAAACTGTTTTTTATCATTAACATAGTCAAGATGAACTGTAACATTTAACTTACTTTTTACAGCACCGACAAGTTTAAGCTGCTCAAGAACATCTGCAACCAAATCTCTACGAACAAATGTTGAAACATTAAAAAACAAATGTAATTCTAAAGGCTTTTCATGAAATGGCTTATTATCACTATTAACCATAATTACTTCAAGAGAATTATCTCCTAACTCTTTGGTTAATATTTTAAATATCTCCTCTGGACGTTGTGATTCAGTATCTCTTAAACAAATTGATTTAAGATTAGATAAAAGTTCTTCATCATTTAATTTATAACTATTGTAATTAGGCTCTTCATTCTCGTTTTCTACAGGGGACTGGCCTAAAACCAAAAGACCATTTCTATTAGAATTTACAATAACATTTCTTACTTGATTGCTCAATTGTAAGGCCCTATTTATAGTAATAGAATTATCAATATAAATAAATGTAACTGCTTCTTGACTAAACAAAGAATTTACAAAGCCCAGAAAAAGAATAATAATTAATTTTTTCACTATAAAGAGATATTAATTACATAATCAGCGATTGACTTTCCTCCACAAGAGGAAGTACTTCCTTTGACACTAATATTCGAATCCAAGCTTTTTAGAATTCCTCCTGAATCTAAATGTTGTTGAATTTCTGATTGCAGTTCAAAGATAGTTGCGGTTCTATCTCCGATTTTAATTGGCGGGTTATTTTTTTTAAAATAGCCAATTATACTATACCAAATATCGTCAGAATCTTTATTGTTTTTCAAAAGATTAATCATTTTAATTATTTGTGCTTTAAACTCTGATTCAGAAATAGGAAGTGTTGATACAG
>Ga0233426_10004354_pt1 | contig 10682 bp, 9 predicted proteins | sample SI_118_April2016_6_FD_179875 | JGI IMG/M metagenome (GOLD analysis project Ga0233426, IMG submission 179875) | Seawater microbial communities from Saanich Inlet, British Columbia, Canada - SI_118_April2016_10_MG | ecosystem: Environmental > Aquatic > Marine > Inlet | place: Canada: British... | reverse complement strand
ACCAAAAGCCTATGAATATTTATAATTACCAGAGGAGTGAGCCACTTAAAATTGCAGCATAAACGGCTAATTGTATGGGAAATAGATTGCGAAATTAACTGTCTAGACAAGTAGTGGCACTATACAATACGGTATTGTCCTTCACTAGGAGTAACGACTAAAACTGTAAAATCAATTTTTAGAGCAAGCTCTGGGATGCTCACTAATTGATTGACCTTCCAATAGTGAATTCCCGCAAAAAAATTACTATTTTCAACGATGCCTGACTCTACAATACGAGGTTGACCAACTGCCATTGGGTTAAGTGTTAGTTTGTTGTTATCAACGGCAATTATATAAGGATTGAAAAACTCACCTAATGAATTCCAAGCGTTATATGTATAATCTGGGCGCATTTGATTTGCTTTTTTTTCTCTATCGGCATAACTAATGGCCAGGGTTTTAATTAAGGTGGTTTGTGTCCAGTTAGCTACATCACCATTATCAGCATGGGCGGTTTTAACTAATAGCAGTGTATTGTAAGCGTAAACATGCGTATATTATGAGATTAAATTAACATGACATAACATGTTCAAACCCACAACAAAAAATCACTTATCCTTTAGTCATGGAGTGTGGTGTTTCGTTTTTTAATTATGAATACACCCTAAATTCCGCACTTTTCAGTTAAAAGTCGGATAGAAAGACAAAAAAAGCCTGACATGAACCATAGCAAATAACCCTAATCATTCATGTCATGCAAGTTGGTATGAAGATGAGCTTAACCATATCAACTATAGTTGATTAAATTTTAAAGACCAAAGTACTATTTTTTCTTCTTAGGCATATATAAGTCTGTGATGGTGCCTTCGAAGATTTCGGCTGACATTGCAATGGTCTCAGATACTGTTGGGTGAGGATGAATGGTTAGTGCGATATCTTCTACGTCACAGCCCATTTCAATTGCGAGTGCTGTCTCTGAGATTAAATCACCAGCATTAACGCCCACAATACCTGCACCTAAAAGACGCTTTGTGTCTGGGCAGAACAGTAGCTTGGTCATGCCCTCTTCGCGGCCCATGCTTAGTGCACGTCCACTAGCAGCCCACGGGAAGGTTGCTTTTTCGTACTTAACGCCTTGCACTTTTGCTTCTTTTTCAGTCAATCCTACCCAGGCAAGCTCTGGATCAGTGTATGCGACACTTGCTATGCAAAGTGGATCGAAATAATGTTTTTTACCGGCAATGACTTCTGCAGCAACACGCCCTTCTGGGATAGCTTTATGCGCAAGCATTGGTTGGCCTACTACGTCACCAATTGCAAATATATGCTCAACGTTGGTACGCATTTGCTTGTCAGTCGCAATGAAGCCTCTTTCGTCAACTTTAACGCCCGCTTTATCAGCAGCAATTTTATCGCCATTTGGTCTACGACCTACAGATTGGAGCACTTGCTTAAAGACCAAAGGCTTATCTGTAGCATGCTCACCTTCCATAGAAACATGCATGCCATCTTTTTTCGCATCAACTTTGGTGACTTTGGTTTTAAGGAGGAATTTAACGCCTTTTTTCTCCATGTACTTATGCAATACTTTAACCAAATCAGCATCAGCACCAGGTATGAGTTGGTCCATGAACTCAACAACCGTTACATTAACGCCTAAAGATGAATAAACTGTTGCCATTTCAAGACCAATGATGCCACCACCTAAGACCAACATGTCGCCTTTAATGTCTGCCAATTCAAGTGCACCTGTTGAGCTGAATATACGCTTATCTTCTGGAATAAATGGCAAGTTGATAGACTCGCTACCAACTGCAATGATAGCATTTTCGAATTCAACTTCTACGTCTCCATCTTTGCCTTTCACTACCAAGCTATGAGAGCCAGTAAAGGAAGCGGTACCCGTAACAATCTCTACTTTACGTTGCTTAGACAACGCTTTTAAGCCACCAGTTAGTTTGCCAACTACTTTATTTTTCCAATCAACCAGTTTCTTATTATCGATTTTAGGCTTGGTAAAGGAAACACCCATGTCCGACATTTCATGGGACTCGTCCAGCACTTTAGCAATATGTAACAAAGCTTTAGATGGAATACAACCCACGTTTAAGCATACGCCACCAATGTTGTCATAACGCTCAATTAAGGTCACTTTCTTACCAAGATCAGCTGCTCTAAATGCCGCTGTATATCCACCAGGTCCACTACCTATCACTACTACTTCAGTTTTGATTTGTTTTGTCATGTTAATGCCTCTTGAAATGTTTTTTACAATAATATTTTACGAATATCGCCTAAGCTCTCACACAAGTGCCTCGCAAAGCGAGCAGCTTCTGCACCGTCTATTACTCGATGGTCATAGGATAATGATATTGGGAGCATCAATCTCGGCTCAAACGTACCGTCTTTTTGATAGATTGGTTTCATGGCTGAGCGTGATAGGCCTAAAATAGCAACTTCCGGGCTATTCACAATAGGTGTAAATGCAGTGCCGCCGATGCCGCCTAGACTAGAAATGGTAAAGCACCCTCCACTCATCTCATTTGGCATCAAGCCTTTCTCACGAGCTTTTGTGCTTAAGCGTGCCATCTCTTTTGCTATACCACTGATAGTTAACGTATCAACACCTTTGATTACTGGGACAACTAGCCCATTGGGAGTATCCACGGCTACACCAACGTTATAGTATTTTTTATAAAGCAGTTCTTCACCATTGGCTGACAAGGGTGCATTAAACTGTGGATAGGCCATCAATGCTTTCATTACAGCCTTGCAAACAAAGGCAAGCAGCGTAAGTTTGTACCCTTCTTGTTTAGCCTTTTCAGCTTCCATCTTTCGAAACGCTTCAAGCTCAGAAATGTCAGCTTCGTCAAATTGAGTAACATGTGGAATGGTCACCCAAGAGCGATGAACATTTTCACCCGTTAAACGCTTGATTTTATTTAATGGTTGTTTATCAATTTCACCAAATTTAGTGAAATCAATGACAGGCGCTGGAGAAACGGCTAAACCACCAGTTCCAGAGCCTTGTCTAAGTTTGTTTTTAACATAGCCTTGAACATCTTCTTTCGTGATACGGGTCTTGCGACCAGTACTTTTGATCAAGTTAAGGTCAACCCCTAGCTCTCGTGCCATACGACGAACTGCAGGACCTGCATGTATTTCAACTCCAACCTCAGAAACCAGCTCGCTGACCTTAGGTGCTTCAGGCACAGGTTTAGACGGTGCTTCTTCTTTCGATTGTGGTGGTTGTTGTGGTGAAGACTCTGCTTGCTCGACTAATGGTGTTTCATCACCAGTGGTTTCTATAGTTAAAATCAAATCCCCTTCCGAGATTTTATCACCGACTTTAATCTTAATGTCCTTAACCGTACCGCCTTCAGGTGCAGGTATATCCATGCTGGCTTTATCTGACTCAAGGGTGATAATGGAGTCCTCTTTGCCAATGGTATCACCAACGCTAACCATAATATCAATGACATCAACATTGGCTGCACCACCAATATCCGGCACTTTTACTTCATGAATAGCGGATTGGCTTGGCTTAGGTTTGTGCTCTTGCTTAGCCGGGGCAGATTCGGTTGCGTTTTCAGGTGCTTGATGACCTTCGTCCTCTTTTGGCTCATCTGATGAAGAGGCTTTATCTTCTTTATTATTACTTACTTCACCTTCAAGGGTAATAATAACATCCCCTTCTGACACTTTATCACCAACTTTCACATCTATAGATTTAACTTTACCAGCTTTAGGGGCAGGTATTTCCATGCTTGCTTTGTCTGATTCTAAAGTAAGTAGTGAGTCTTCTTCACTGATTTCATCGCCAACGTTGACTAGGATTTCAATGACATCAACGTCATCAGCGCCACCAATATCCGGTACCTTAATTTTATATTCTTCTGCCATGCCAATCATCTCTCGAATTCGTCTGCAAACAAAAGCTGAGCTCTACTTATGGGTAGTGCTCAGCCGATACAATTAATGGGTTGCTGGGTTTAATTTGTCAGGTTTAATGCCGTACTCTTTCATGCATTTCTTTAGGTCAGCTTTTGACACTACCCCTTCTTTTTCTAGTGAGGTTAGTGCAGTTAGCACTATAAACTTCGCATCTACTTCAAAGAAATGTCGTAATTTAGCCCGAGTATCACTTCTACCAAATCCGTCTGTACCAAGCGTCGTATAAGGTGCATCAATATATTGTCGAATTTGGTCTGCATAAATGCGCATGTAATCGGTTGCCGCAATCACAGGGCCTTTTTGCTTTGCCATCATTTTAGCGACATAACTCTGTTTAGCTTTGTTATCTGGGTGCATGCGATTATGCCGCTCTACCTCTAATCCATCACGGCGTAGCTCATTAAAACTGGTTACACTCCATACATCCGAGGAGACACCAAAATCTTTTTTCAACATGTCCGCTGCTTTCTCAACTTCCCTTAAAATGGTTCCACTACCCATCAGCTGTACATGTTTCTTAGTAGGTTTTTCTGTCTTAAGTAGGTACATCCCTCTTAAGATGCCTTCCTCTACTCCCTTGGGCATATCAGGATGATGATAGTTTTCATTCATAACGGTGATGTAGTAGAAGATATTTTCTTGCTTCTCATACATCCGCTTAAGACCATCTTGAATGATGACTGCAAGTTCATACGCATAAGTTGGATCGTAAGCCACACAATTTGGAATCATGGATGCAAGCATTAGACTTTGACCATCCTGATGTTGCAGGCCTTCACCAGCCAACGTAGTTCTACCGGCGGTACCACCCAGCAAAAAGCCGCGCGCTTTCATATCACCAGCAGCCCAAGCTAAATCACCGATGCGTTGAAAACCGAACATTGAGTAATATATATAGAAAGGAATCATTGGTAAGCTATTGGTGCTATAAGACGTTGCAGCTGCAATCCACGAACAAAATGCACCGGCTTCGTTGATTCCTTCTTCCAGGATTTGGCCATCTTTAGCTTCTTTGTAAAACATCACCTGATCATGGTCGACTGGGGTGTAGAGTTGCCCTACTGGCGAATATATACCTACTTGGCGAAATAAACCCTCCATACCAAAGGTTCTACACTCATCAGGGACAATAGGTACGATGCGTTTATTAATTTGCTTATCTTTAAGTAATACCGAAAGAATACGCACAAACGCCATCGTGGTTGAGATTTCTCGATCTCCTGAGCTTTTTGTTACGCTTGAAAATGCATCAAGGGCTGGAATTTTCAACGTTTCACATTCTTGATTTCGGTATGGTAAAAACCCACCCAAAGCCTCACGTTGCTTTTTCAAATACTGGACTTCTGGGCTATCGTCATCTGGTCGATAAAAAGGTATGTCATTAATTTTATCGTCATTAATTGGGATACTAAACCTATCTCTAAATGCACGAAGTTGTTCAATGGTCATTTTCTTTTGCTGGTGAGTAATATTCATACCTTCACCAGCGGCACCCATACCGTACCCTTTGATGGTTTTGGCAAGCACGACGGTTGGCGAACCTTTATGCTCAACAGCCGCAGCATACGCTGCATATACTTTTTGAGAGTCATGGCCGCCACGGTTTAAGCGCCAAATCTCTTCGTCACTTAAATGTTCTACCATTTTCTTCAATTCTGGGTATTGGCCAAAGAAATGTTCGCGCACATAAGCACCATCATTGGCTTTATAGGCTTGATAGTCGCCATCAACACACTCTTCCATGCGCTTTTGTAACATACCGTCTGTATCTTTCGCTAAAAGCGCATCCCAACGACCACCCCAGACCACTTTAAGTACGTTCCAGCCTGCTCCACGAAACACGCCCTCTAGCTCTTGTATGATTTTTCCGTTACCTCTAACAGGTCCATCTAATCGTTGTAAGTTACAGTTAACAACAAATATAAGGTTATCTAGTTTTTCTCGTGCCGCAATCGATAAAGCGCCTAAAGACTCAGGCTCATCCGTCTCACCATCACCTAAAAATGCCCACACTTTTCGACCGTTACTTTCTATTAACCCACGGTTTTCGAGATATTTAAGAAACCGCGCTTGGTAAATGGCTTGCAGCGGACCAAGCCCCATAGAAACCGTTGGGAATTGCCAAAAATCGCCCATTAACCAAGGATGTGGATAAGAAGATAAACCATTCACTTCAACTTCTTGACGGAAGTGGTCAAGCTGTTGTTCAGTTAACCGACCTTCTAAGAAGGCTCTGGCATATATACCAGGTGATGAATGACCTTGGATATATAGTAGGTCCCCACCATTTTGCGCAGGTCCTTTAAAAAAGTAATTAAATCCTGTTTCATAAAGCGTTGATGCAGAAGCATACGATGCAATATGCCCACCTAGTTCAGGAGCATATTTACCTGCTCGCACAACCATTGCCACTGCATTCCAGCGAATTAAGGCATTTATTCGTTTGCTAACCCCTTCATCAGGCGGTATTTGCTGCTCTTCGTGTGTCTCAATGGTATTGCGATATGGTGTATGTATGGAAGAGGCCAACTTAACACCAGCTGCACTAGCACCCTTTAACAATTGTTTTAAAAGAAACTTGGTTCTATCAGAGCCTTCATGTGCAATGACCGATTGTAATGCTTCAAGCCACTCTCTTGTTTCAATTGGATCAATATCATTCGTCTTATTCGTAGACATTCATTTTCCTCTTCAAAATACTTTAGCAACAAGCAGGAGAAACTTGTAGCCGTTTATGTATAACACCCGCACAGTTTTGCTTACAGGTTAAAAAGTCTGCCACACAATTACAGGTCGTTTTGCGGCATTTTAGTGGATCGCGATAAGATTGCAAATTTCTAGCAACCCTTTGACACTGTACAGCTTGTTGATGAACATACTGACTATAGGCTTTCACAGCAGTACAGTTGTTATCTTTAGCACAGTCATTGCAGCTATTTGTGCAAGACTTATTGCAAGCTTGTTGGGTAATTGTACATTGATTTACGCATTGCTTTTGCTCAATGGTCATTTTTTGATGAGAACAAGAGACCATCAGCAAAATAAGTGTAGTAATAAATAATCGATGGATGATGTGCATAGTATTCGCTCTTAATTAGATGTCCGACTTAGCGGATATTAAATGGTTAATACGTTTAAGTTCATTTCCATTACTGGTATTAAGATAAGTGTTACTTAAAATTAACTCAAAAAACTTATAACCACATTGCCAAAGTCAAGAAGGCGAGCAACACCAATAGAACGATGACAGCATGTTCCACAAGCATTTCAGCTTTAGGCAGAAACGACTGCTCTTCTTGATCATAGTCTAGTGCATACAAACCACAAGTTTCTAACATCAAATGATTATCTTTAGGCGAAGAAAAGATAAAGTTTGCAAAATGAGAAAGCCCTGCTTGAAAATTCCCAACGATTAAATACAGTAACGAGGTTAATTTAGCAGGTATGTAATCAAGAAACGACGTTAACTTTACACTGATTCCAGCCACGGATTTAAGGGCGCCTGATAGGGAAATTAAGCGGTACACAAGTAAACCAATTGGGCCTGTAACCACGTACCAAAATATGACGCCAAATAATTGATTGTTAACTTTAGCCAAATATTCACCAGCATCTTGTTTAGAAGCATCTTCATCTAATGATGTGCGTTCAGGGTAAAAAGCATTGCTTGGACCTAAGCAGTAGTAAAACAAAAATATATTTAATAGGAGACCTACGAATCCAAATAACCAGCTATTAAATAAATATAAAATGATTGATGTGGTTAAAACCAAAGGGATTAAAATAAGCGCCAACTTCAACAACTGGGTGGACCATTTGCCTTGATTGGGGAATTTATTCAATAGTGAGGTAGCATAACCCGTAAACCAGTCAAACCGTGAATGGGAACTCACATGGATAAGAAATCGCTCACTTAACAAACAAACAACGATGACCAGTAATTTCATAGTATCCCCTTAAGCGCTTAATCTCGGCGCATTTTATCAGATAGAGACATTGGTGTTGGGTATTTTAAAACGACCAAATATGACGAAACAATGAAGGTTAATATGGTCGTGGCTTGTATCAAATTAGAAGCAACATCAGAAATTAGGTTAGTAGATAAGGCGATAGCCGCAACCAATAAAGAAAACTCGCTAGCTTGCCCTAAACGATACCCAACTTCTTTGGCCACTGGTTTTTTTTCACCCGCTTTGGATAGCAGCATATAAAAGCTAAGTGGTTTTAAAACCAACACCAGCGTCGCAAGTATAATTGCAGGAATGATAACTTGTGCAGCAAAACCAAAATTAAAGGTTGCGCCAACAGAGAAGAAAAACATCACCAAGAAAAAGTCGCGAAGTGGCTTCAGGCTTTCCGCAATAAATAAAGAAATCGGGCTAGCTGCCAAAGCTACGCCTGCAACAAAAGCACCAATATCCTCGGACAATCCCATTTTGGTTGCCAAGACTGACATGCCCAAGCACCAACCTATGGAAAGTAAGAAAACATACTCTTGAGTTCTATCAAACTTAGCTAACAACTTCACTAAAATATATTTCTCAGCAGCAAATGCAAAAAATATTAATGCGGGTAAAGCCACGCATACGAGCAATAAGTCGTTCCATGAAAAACCGCCACCAGTTTGAGCGCCATTTATCAAAATCAATACAACAATAGCAATGATATCTTGCATCAATAACACACTAATCATCACCTCACCAGTATGCTGGTGATGCAAGATAGTGGTTGGTAATAGCTTTAGCCCAATAATGGTACTTGAAAACATCATGGCAGCACCTAGCACCCATGCTTCTGTGTTGCTTAGTCCAAACCAGCGACCAATTCCATAAGACATCAAAGCAAAGAATGCGGAGCTAAATAAGGCTACCCAAGTCACTTTTTTAAGCATGTGGATTAGGTTTTGAGGCTGAAGGTGAAGACCTAGTAGGAACAACAGAAATACGATACCTATTTCACCAACTTGTTGCAATGCATCCAAGTCAGGGACTAAGTTTAACCCCCAGGGGCCAAGGACAGCACCCAGCAGGATATAGGCAACCAGCAAGGATTGTCTTGTAAACAGAACGAAGGTTGAAAAGACAGCGGCGCCACCAAATATTAAAAAAATCGTATAAAATACAGCACCATCATGCATATCAGAATTACCTAGGCTAAGTTAATGAATAAATAGAGTTACCTTCTTAAGCTACTAAAAACTAGAACGCAATTATTATATCATCTATTAAATCATTCTTCATTAATTTAGTTAAAAAGAAAACACAACTTTTGTTATCAGGACGATATTTTTTTTAACTTTGGTAGAAATGTTTCACTATTTTGCTATAAATAACCCTATTTTCTATGCAGCATATTTTGTTTAAGGTCATGCCTGGAAAGGCATACATTTTAGCCAGGTGTGTCGACTGCAAACAAGATGCCTGCTTTCGCAGGCATGACATGGTAGAGGTGGGCTGGCTAATCATGTGCCAGAATCACCCGGGAGTTGGTAGGTTGGGTCGTTTGACCCAACAGAATGAATATAGAATATTTTGTTTAATGTCATGCCTGGAAAGGCATACATTTTAGCCAGGTGTTTCGACTGCAAACAAGATGCCTGCTTGCGCAAGCATGACAGTACAGGTGAAGTAATAAATTATTATTTGTCAAGATGCTAGCCGGTGTATGAGATGCTGGGTTTAATTTACTTTGTTTCATCCAAAAGTGTTTTGTTCATTTTCCACTCCGGCAGATACAGAGTCATCAATGCGTGAAATCGTTTGTTATGGCTGGCTTCTAAAATGTGCACCATTTCATGAACCACAACGTACTCTATGCATTGTATTGGCTGTTTCATAAGCGCCAGTGCTAGCCAAATACGCTGTTTAGATGGGTTGCAAGAGCCCCATCTTGTCTTCATCGACTTAATTCCCCACTCTTTAACAACAACACCAATAATCGGCTCCCATTTAGCAATCAGTTTTGGAAGAAGCGCTTTAAATTGCGCTCTATACCAATGCTCTAACAAAGCTTGCCTTTGAGTTACTGTGGTTGATGATTTATGTTTCAACATAATCTTGGTGTCGCACATATCAATCTTGTCATTCAAGCTGTTAGGTATGACTTGTAACGTATAGCATTGACCAAGGTAATAATGTTTTTCACCACTTACAAACTGTTTGGTCTTATGCTTAGGCTTTTGTTTCAAACGATTAACATGCTGAAAGATCCAGCTTTTCTTACTACTGAGAAATAGTTGTATTAAAACGTCTGGACAACGCATAGGTGCGCTAATCAACACCCTACCTTCTCGGTTTATTCTAAGGTTAATGTATTTAACTGATTTTCTAGTAAGCTCAATGGGAATATTATCTAGCATCATTTTTGAAGCGATTTCTTTCATATATTTAACACTTAACAAAACGTCCATCTTTACGAGTAAAAGACAGAACGTCAAGGTTTGTAATTAATTATTAGTTGGTCATCCGAGGTCTATTTGAACTTGTTTACATTATAAACCATGAAATACAAGGCCCATTATGTTACAATGAAACGCCTTCAACGAGCACAGTGGTCTGCGCTTAAACATGTTGGCGGATTTAACTAATTTCTGGGGTAATGGTCCCCGCCTAGACCAATCCCATTAGGATAAATGGTCGATAACCTGAATACGTCACCAAAATAAATTAAAAAAACCTGATTACCTTGTAGACTCAATGTAATTAGGTTTTTTTATTTTTAAAATCGATCACCTATTGGGTGAAGTA
>Ga0233426_10004349_pt1 | contig 10686 bp, 8 predicted proteins | sample SI_118_April2016_6_FD_179875 | JGI IMG/M metagenome (GOLD analysis project Ga0233426, IMG submission 179875) | Seawater microbial communities from Saanich Inlet, British Columbia, Canada - SI_118_April2016_10_MG | ecosystem: Environmental > Aquatic > Marine > Inlet | place: Canada: British... | reverse complement strand
CGGCTCTCTTAGGGCTTAGCGCAATGATGCTTGCGTCGATCAAAGAGCGCGAACAGGAAATACATTTGCTCAGGGTAATAGGGGCGCCGCCATCTTATTTATTCTTATTGATAGAGCTCGAAGCCTTGTTGATAAGCTTTATAAGTATGCTTGTTGGCACAGCAGCTCTATATCTGTGCCTGTTTATTGCTCAGGATGCACTATCCACCAACTTTGGCTTGCATATCGGCTTAAATATTTTGTCTTTTAACAACATACTCTTTTTGTTGTTAGTGGCAGGATCGACGATGGTCGCTGCGGCCATTCCTTCATTGACAGCTTATAAAGGTGTCGACCGAGGCCAGTGACCTAAGTGATTAATGTTCTTGCATATATGGCATTATCCTTAGTCACCATAGAGCCTATAAGCATGTCTTATAGAGTTTTTCGACCGCAACTTTAAAATATCCAATAACAGTTTCATGATTCCTCAGGTGTAAAGCGTTGAAGTGACATTGAACCTCTATTATTGGTTACAGGCTTTTTTAAGGGCGCCATTTATTACTAATATATTTTCTATTTTTCACTGATTAGTCTTCCATAAAATATAGAAACTGCCACAGTCTTTATAGTTTCAGCTGCACAAAATAGGTGCAATAAAGTTGCATTCCCCGACATTTATGCCTCAAAAACAGTCATTAAATAGAGTTTTTCATCCAAAATAGCGCGTAATCCCGCTTTGCAAAAGTTGGCATCCTTATTGCAATTCTCGAGGTGGAACATTATCTATCCATCAACTTTTTTACCTAGAGAAATAAATTATGGCTTATATAGAACCCAGTGAATTTGTAACAAAAATGGTTGACGCAGGAGAATCAAAACTCTACATGTCGACAAAAGATACTTTGGTACGAGCCTTTATGGCCGGCGCGATTCTCGGACTAGCGGCTTTTTTTGCTATTACGGTCATTACTATAACTGGCAATTTATTGGTCGGTTCCCTCCTGTTTCCGGTTGGCTTTATCATGCTGTACCTGATGAAATTTGATCTGTTAACTGGTGTGTTCACACTGGTGCCTCTGTCCCTGCTCGACAAGCGTCCTGGCGCGACTGTTCCAAACATGCTGCGCAACTGGGGTCTCGTTTTTGTCGGTAACTTTGCCGGCGCTCTAACCGTAGCGTTCTTTGCATCCTTTATTTTAACCTATGGTTATAACACCGATGGCGGAGCACTTGCTGCTAAGGTGGGAAGTATCGGTGAATCCCGAACTCTGGGTTATCAAGAGCATGGTACCTCTGGTTGGTTTACGATCTTTATTCGCGGCATGCTGTGTAACTGGATGGTATCAATGGGTGTTGTTGGCGCAATGATTTCTACTTCGGCTGGCAGTAAAATGGCGGCGATGTGGATGCCGGTTATGCTGTTCTTCTTTATGGGTTTCGAGCACTCCATCGTAAATATGTTTCTTTTCCCATTCTCTATGATCATGGGTGGTGAGTTTACTATTTATGACTATTTGGTATGGAATGAAATTCCAACTGTGATAGGTAACCTATTTGGTGGGCTTTTCTTAGTAGGATTACCGCTTTACTGGACTCATGTCAGAACTAACGCAGAACGTAAACTAACATAACCTCATATGGCCACCTTTATTGCCGTTTAAAACGAGCAGTCAAGGTGGATTTTCCTACTTTAATTAACTGTATTTATAAGGTAAAAATCAATGAACAAAGAAACAATGTCAGATGTAATTATTTCTGCAAAAGCCGAGAAAGGCCTTACATGGGAAAAGATTGCAACAGATCTATCTATGTCGCCTGTGTGGTTGACCTCAGCATGCTTAGGCATGAACAGCGCGCCGCAAGATAAAGCAGTAGCGATTACCAACTACCTGGGTTTGGATGAGGAAGTGACAGCGGCAATGGTCGCATTTCCCACTAAAATTTGGGATCAGGCTGTACCCACTGACCCACTTGTATATCGTCTCTACGAAGTGGTTGGTGTCTATGGCGATACGCTTAAAGAAGTTATTCAGGAAAAATTTGGTGATGGTATTATGAGTGCTATTGACTTCTCAATGGAAGTCGACAAAATCGAAGACCCCAAGGGCGATCGTGTATTATTAAGCCTTAACGGAAAATTCTTACCTTATGCATCCTGGTAAGCGGATCTAATAAAGGTTTTAAAGTTGACAGCTGCCCAGTGTTGGGCAGTTGTCTAATAGGGTAATTGAAATAGCTATGACCAAAGCATTAGCAGTCACTTTGGGCCAGTACAGCGATGCTGGCAAAAAGCCCATTAATCAGGATTTTTATGGGGCATATATACCCACTGAGCCGTTGCTAAATAGCAAAGGTATCGCCATAGCCATCGCCGATGGCATCAGTAGCAGCAATGTCAGTCAAATCGCTAGTCAAACATCAGTAACCAGTTTCCTAGACGACTATTACTGCACCTCCGATGCCTGGTCGGTAAAGAACTCAGTCCATAAAGTATTGAGCGCCACTAACTCCTGGCTCTTCTCTCAGACTCATAATAGCCCTCATCGATTTAACAAAGAAAAAGGCTATATCTGTACTTTTAGTAGCCTTGTTCTTAAATCACAGACGGCCCATATTTTCCACTGTGGTGATACACGTATTTATCATCAGTCTAGCAATGGCTTTGAATGCCTCACGCAGGATCACCGCCATGTGATTTCCGAAGAATCAAGTTACCTGACGCGAGCGCTGGGTATTCATAATACTGTAGATGTTGATTACTCAAGTAGGCCTGTTGAAGAGGGTGATTTTTTTGTACTTTGTACCGATGGTATTCACGAGTTTATTGCTGAGAAAAAGTTATCAGAATACTTAAGTAAGCTTGGTCCTAGTCCAAGTAAATATGCGCTAGATGATCTAGCAAAAACGATTGCCAATGATGCATTAGATGCTGGAAGCGACGATAACATAAGCCTACAAATTGTTATCATAAATCAACTGCCGGAAAAGTTAGTTAATGAGATCAGTCAAGCCGTCAGCCAATTACCGCTGCCTCCTAAAATAGAACCAAGGATGGATTTTGATGGCTATAAAATTATCAGGTCAATCTATATTAGTAGTCGTAGCCATGTCTTTTTAGCAGAAGATTCTGTCTCAGGTGAGCGGGTCGCTCTAAAGTTTCCCTCAGCAGAGCTTAAAAATGATACTGATTATCTAGAAAGCCTATTGCGTGAAGATTGGATCGCCAAACGCATTGACAATCCAAATGTATTGCAAGCGAAATCTCCGGCACGAAAGCAAAACTACCTCTACACAGTGACAGAGTACATTGAAGGGCAGAATCTAATGCAATGGATGATTGATAATCCAGCGCCCTCATTAGAACAGGTTCGTAACATCATTGAACAAGTCGCTAAAGGCATTCAGGCATTCCATCGACGTGAAATGATCCATCAGGATCTGCGTCCTCAAAATATAATGATAGATACATCAGGCACCGTAAAGATAATTGATTTTGGCAGTACCAAGGTTGCGGGTATTTCAGATATTCATGCCAACAATGAGGGAATCGTTGGGACTCTACAGTATTCATCACCAGAATATTTTGTTAATGAAGCTATTACATCACGTGTAGATATTTTTTCACTGGGCGTTATAGCCTATCAAATGCTTTCAGGAAAGTTTCCCTATGGGCAAAATGTATCTAGAGCGCACACCACATTAGAGCAGCGAAATTTGCGTTACCTGTCGCTTAATGAGCATGGAATAAATGTACCTAGGTGGATTGAAGAAAGCTTGAGAAAGGCTGTAAGCATAAATTCTTTGAAGCGGTACTATGAGATTTCAGAATTTATCTATGACCTGAGAACGCCGAATAAAAACTTTATCAGTAAAGATCAGCAACCACTAATAGAAAGAAATCCTCTTGCATTTTGGCGGGGACTTTCATTAGTGCTATTCCTTATTATTATTTTTCAGTCGACATTGATCCAATAAAGCAGGTTCGCTAAGGATCCAAACTCAACAAGTAGCTAGCTATTTTTATTTAATATTAATAGTGCGTGAAAATCCTCTAAACTCATTGCCATCTGAGTCGTATCCCTGATGACTTATGCGATATTCCCCATCTGATATCTCTGCAGGAACTGTCCAACTCAACTTGGCGACAAGAGACTTATTTTCCACCCGCCATTTCACTGTTGTATCCCAATTGCTGTCGGTAGCAACGATCTGCCAATGGTTATTTATTTTACGCTCAACCAATAGGTAATTATTGCCTGTTCTATAGTTGGCACTAGGATTGCTCGACCAAAACTCAGCGACTATAGTGTCACCATTTTGATAGTCACTCTGCTTTTGGGGAAGGGGGTCGCCATAGTTGGAACCCGCCGGCGGTTGGTTAGTATCAGTGCTATGTAATAGTGTTTCTGGCGACTTGCCACGCCAGTCATCGTAGGTGATTGTTGAGTCAACCGCCGAGCCAGTCTCCAAGGCGGTCGCCAAATAGCTGACAATCTGTTGGTAGGCTGGTAGCGTCCAGCGCCCATGTAACGTATGTCCACCTTCATACTGTTGCACTAGATATTCTTCAGGCGTAGTGATGTAGCCTGCATAGCCGTTTGAATATCCCGCTAGAATAACATGTTGCGCCCAGTCGCCAAGCTGGCTGGTTACAGTATCGCGTAGGCGTCGCCCCGACATAGTAGCCACTTCGGTAGGCATGGCGAGTATTACTAGTTGCCCTATACGGGCTAGAGTTACTGAGCGTATTTGCGATTGCATAGGCGACTCGCCACTGCCAGTTTCAAATAAAATAGGCTTGGGCGCCTGGCAGTCTTTTACTGCTTCGGTCCACTTGGGTGCCCCGGTTAACCAACCGATTAAAAAGTCTAAAAACCAACTTTGTTCGGTCATACCTTCTTTAAATAAAAAATGCCCGCCGCCGTCTTCGCTGGAGCCGCCAGCAAAGGAATAGCCATAGGCCGATGGACAGGTCTTTTGTGAGCCTGTCTGGGTAAATCGATCCTCGACAGGGTAGTCGCGTAGGTCCACATATATCTGACGTGTTTCAATCGGGCCGCTCAAGGCTTCCTCGGCATGATTAAATAGTTTCTGCGCCACTTCTAACTGACGATCGCCCATTATTTGGGTGGTCTCCACATCTGTCTCCCCTGGGCCTGTGTTATCTAAATTAGTATTTGGGGTCACATCGCCTGGATCGGCTTGAGCAAAGGCAGCCACAAAATCATTTTTATCTCTGTAACTGGTGCCCTTTAATTGTTCCATTGCCAGTGCAGCATAGCCTTTGTGATCGCCAGAGATTAAACGATTATAAAAGTTCATTGCGGTAGGGTGCAGGGCATACCAGTTAAGCATGCCGATTGGCCCCGAATCGTCAACAAACTTCATCAGACTCATCTCAGTCGGCGTATTCTCACTGTAACCATCTCTCTCAATCTGAGGGTTTTGCACATAGGCTGACACCGACCGATTAGCTCCGGCATTAGTTACTTTGCCTTTGCCAAGGTAGATATTGCCCGGCTGTAAGTCATTGTGTGCACTGATAATGGACGCAGTGATTCCCTCGACGATAATCTTAAAGTGCTCGGGATAAAATCCTCCATCCAACCCAAGATCTGATCTTGAGTGCCAGTAACCACCGGGGCCTGCATGAGTATGGGTGGCGCTGATAATGACATTATTAATAGTGTAGGTATCGCCATAGAGCTGCTGTAGCTGATCAATAACAGAGAGAGTTATATGATGTTCAATACTGCCTAGATCGGCACTGATAAAGGCCAGCCGTTTAGTTGAATCACCGGCCTCGGCTATCACAAAGGCCCGTGATCGCTGCCGTATATGAAGACCCTCTGTGATTTGATCCTCACGCCCAAAACCCCACATCTGAACGCCATAGATGGGGCCGGTAATGTCTGACATACCGCGACCTATAAGATAGGGCTGTGAGTTATCTGATGCCTGCAGGCTGCCTGATAATATGAGTAACAGATAAAATAAACCGCTGTGAAGAATCTGTTTTGTAGTCATAGAGGTAGCCTAGCTTTCTATAGTATTTAATTTATCTGCCGCTCTTTATTTTCCCAGTAAGGCGCGCGAAGTTCTCGCTTTAGAAGTTTGCCGGTTGGATTGCGTGGTAGGGCTTCGACGAAGTCCACACTCTTGGGAATTTTATAACCGGCAATCTTATCTTTCGCAAAAGCAATAACATCTACTTCCTTTGCAGTTGAGCCCGAATTTAGAACCACCACTGCCTTAACCGCTTCGCCCCATTTATCATCGGGTACACCGATTACAGCCACATCACCGATATCGGGGTGGTTGAAGAGGGCGTTTTCAACCTCTGCCGGATAGACGTTTTCGCCGCCAGAGACAATCATGTCTTTGATTCTGTCATGGATATACAGGAATCCATCTTCATCGAGATAGCCTGCGTCACCAGTGTGGAACCAGCCATCGATAATAGCCTTGGCGGTGGCGGCATCATTTTTCCAATAACCTTTCATAAGGCTGCCGGACCTATAGAGAATTTCGCCTACTTCATTGGCCGCGGCATCTGCACCATCATTGCCGAGGATGCGCACGCGGGAACTCTGGGGAGGTTTACCGCAGGAGAGTAATTTACCGCGAGCCGGATCATGGTCTTCGTGCAACAGCACCGTGCCGCCGCCACCTGTTTCGGTGAGGCCATAAACCTGACAAAACTCGCATTTAAAAATGTCTTGAGCGGTGGTTAGAATATCTTGGGAGATCGGGCTGGCGCCATAAAGAATAGTTTCCAAATTAGAAAAGTCTCGATCCCTTACTCCGGGAATTGAATTTAAAAATAAGATAACGGCTGGGACAAAAAACGCATAGCGCACACGATACTGTTCCAGCGCGTCAAGAATAGCCACCGGGTCAACATCTCTGATAATGATATTTTTAAGGCCCTGAGCAAGGCCAATGACACCGGCATTGGCGCCAGATACATGAAATATGGGCATGGCGATAATAGTAGACTCACAACTTTCCCAATCGCCCCAGCCGCCATTGGCTGCCTGATCCAACAGATCAAGATAGTTACTATTAGTGAGCTGCACCCCTTTGGGGTGGCCGGTGGTGCCACTGGTATACATTTGGACTACATCGTCATCTAAGGTAATGGGTAATAGTGGGTCAGTGTCGCTATGGGTATCGCGCCACTTTGAAAAATCTGGCCATTCATTGTGGCCGCCATCAATAGCAATAATGTGACGGACCCTGGTTAAGGAGGGGCGTAATTGCTCAATAACGGCGTAGAATTCAGCACTGACAAATATAATTTCTGCCTCTGCATTATTGAGAATATAGTCCAGTTCAGGCGCCGCAAGCCGCCAGTTAACGCCAGCAATAACAACATTTGCCTTTACCGCCCCACTCAAAACCTCAAAGTAAGCATCGCTATTTTTACCTAGATAGCCAATGCGGGTGCCGGGGCTGCACTGTGCAGTGATAAGGCCATTGGCAATGCGACTCGCCCGTTGATCAAGTTCAGTGTACGTGGTTTCGCGACCCTCAAATACCATGGCAGTATGAGAGCCATTAATACGCGCCTGGTAGCGGCTTATATCCGCAACACAGCTTAATTCTTGCAGTTCAATCATGGTGCATTCCTCCACTCTTAGCGGTGGCGCTATGGTTATCGTGACATCGAGTGTACTTGTCTGGCGTCTGTGCGCAACTGTTACTGAGTGATTGCGCCTCACTTGGCCAGTTGTCAGCTAGTATTTTTTTACAGTACACTTTTAGCATAATAAATAACCCGTCCATTAAGGTTACCTAGATAGCCGATCGGGCATGATTAAATAATAAAGAGGCCACTATGTTCCAAGATATCAGCAAGTCTATTGAAGCCTGCGCGGCTTTTTATGGCGACGACGCAGACGCCGTGCGGTGCTACCTTATTGAGGGACAGGAACGTGCTTTGGCTCTACCCAATCGCGGGCCTATTCGGTTTGATAAAGACGGCGCTATTCATGGGGATATTCTCGAGGCCTATTCAACCTATGGTTTCTATATTTTTGAAAATGCCCTCAGTGCTGATGAAGTCAAAGACCTCGCTGATGATCTCGAGCGTCTGCGCGAAAATTTCCCCACGGATATGGGCGCGCCTACCGATGCTCAGGGGCGTCCAGCTCTAGGTACGGACAATAAAGCAATGACATTGCAATGGGCTAAGCCATTGTCGGACCCACTGGGTGGAACTGGTATTGCCAATGGTCGCCACCAGGTCAAGCTGTTCGAGCCACAACCCGGAGTTGATGCGCCTCAGACGACACCTTTTTATCTGGCCGGATCCCTACAATTTTCTCTCGCCTGTCTGCGGACCTATGGCCACCCAGGGCTATTAAAAATGGCAGAGGCTATTAACGGCAAAGACTTTACGCCGTTTCATGAGGGACTATTTATTAAATATGCGGGGCTAGGTGCAGCGGTTTCCTGGCATCAGGACGGCGATACCCATTGGGACAATCCTGATTCAGATGAGGATAGTCATGGCTTTAATTTTATGGGTCAGGTCTATGGTAGTACAGCGGTCAATGGAGTTTGGGTAGTGCCAGGCACCCACAAAGAGGGACGGCTGGATATTGTTAAAATGGTTGCCGAGGTGGGCAGCGAACGTCTGCCAGATGCAGTACCCATTATTTGTAACCCGGGTGATGTGGTGATTAATAATCGACAGCTGCTGCATGGGTCTTTCGCCAATACCGGGTTTGAAACTCGAGTATCGGTTAACTTTGGTTTTCACCGTCGCTCATCGGTATTAAATGTTTTGGGTGCTGGTATCCATGCCGATGCTGCTAACTTTGATGAAGACTTTATTGCTGAGCGTTCACGGGTGATTGGTATGGCGATTGCAGCCAGACAGCAGCGCTTCCCCGAAGAGGTCCCCTATGTGTATGAGCCTGACGCCAATGGTCAAGATAGCCTGGTGTGGCGCGATGATATGCAGGCTTCACTCAAGGACTATAACTTGATGGATCTGAGTATCTAATCCTTTTCAGAGGGATAAGTTATGACTAAAAGAAAAGTAGGTATTGGGCTGGCAATGCTATTAATTATTGCTGTCGCTGTGTGGCTTAGCCTAGGTGATCGGATCACTCGGGTTCAGGTGATAAGCACATTATTTACCGGTGCCGAACAGTCGCAAAATTTTCATCGCATGCATAAGATGTTTCCGGTAACAACCATGACTGCGGCGCCACAGCCTAGACCCTTTGCGGTGGGTTCGCCCATCGAACTGCCGAGTGACTTTACCTATCGCGGTGAGGTGGTTGAGACGGCTGAGTTTTTAATGCGCACGGATACAGGTGCGGTGCTGGTTATCAAAGACGGCCAGATAATATTTGAACAATACTGGCTTAGTGGAGGCCAACAGCAAACCTGGCTGTCGATGTCTGTGGCCAAAAGCTTTATTTCTGCCTTGGTAGGCATTGCTGTAGAGCAGGGCCATATCCGCGATATTAACCACCCAATTACCGACTATGTACCTGAGCTTGTTGGTTCTGCCTATGACAGTGTGCGCATTAAAGATATTTTGCAGATGTCCTCTGGTGCCTCTTGGAACGAAGACTATGGTGACCCAGAGTCGGATATTAGCCGATTCAGTCGTATTTTTGCGCTGGGTGGCTCCATGAATAGGTTTACCGCCACTTTAGAGCCTGAACTTCCCCCTGGCACCTACAATCGTTATAACTCAACTGATACTCAAGCGTTGGGAATGCTGCTGGCCAATGCGGTGGGCCGCCCGATCTCGGAGTATATGGCTGAAATGCTTTGGCACCCCATGGGCGCTGAGAACCAGGCCTACTGGCTAACTGATTCCGACCATATGGAAATGGCCTTTGCAGGTCTCAATGCAACAGCCCGTGATTATGCCAAGCTGGGCGAGATATATCGTTTGGGTGGTCTTTTTAATGGGCGCCAAATTGTGCCAGTGCAATGGGTGCAGGCCTCTATCACCCCTGACGCACCGCATCTGATCGCGGGGGATAACCCAGCGTCAGACTGGCCCCTTGGTTATGGCTACCAGTGGTGGATTCCGCAGGGGGATCAGGGCGAATTTATGGCCATTGGCGTGTATAACCAGTTTATCTATGTAGCGCCAGAATCAAATACGGTTATTGTTAAGCTCTCGGCCAATAGTGCCTATGGCACGCCTGATGATGAGGACGCTTCCAGTGAGTTTGAGTCGATAGAATTTTTCCGCGGGATTACGGCTCTTCAGTAACAATTTTAGTAGAGAGGCTGCAATGGTAGCCTCTCTACTATTTTATGACGCTTTTTTTGTCGCCGTCTTTCTAGCTGGTCTCTCTTTTACGGGACTCTTGTTTACAGCAGCTTTTTTGGCTGGGCTCTTTTTGGCTGGGCTCTTTTTCCGAGGCTTGGGTAGTGGGTTTTGGCCAATAAACTCTGCTAATAGCGAAGACAGCTCCTCTGCTTTACTCCATTGAAAAAAGTGACCGCCACCGATCATAGTATGGGGTTGCCCCTCTGTACCTGGAACCTTGGATAGCCAAACTTTTTCAAAGCCATTGGTAATTGGGTCATTGCCCGCTCCAACACATAAAAATGGCTTTGTAAATTTTTCAAAAAATTCCCAAGCTTTTTTTTGCGCCTCTAAAGACTGATCTGGCATGCTGGGTACCTGACTGGGCATAGCGCGAGGGCCCATTTTATAGGCTG